>Ga0123342_1004963_pt1 | contig 19802 bp, 10 predicted proteins | sample Turbeawhitnodule_FD_89960 | JGI IMG/M metagenome (GOLD analysis project Ga0123342, IMG submission 89960) | Root nodule microbial communities of legume samples collected from Mexico - Turtle bean Mexico white nodule | ecosystem: Host-associated > Plants > Roots > Nodule | place: Mexico: Nepantla... | reverse complement strand
GAGCTTTGTTTCTCGCTTAGGTAATAAGAAGATTTCAATATGAAGAAAGTTGGTCTCGCTTGCACGAAATAGTTTCACTCAAGTGAAAATGTTTTAGTGACTTTCCTTAGTTTTTGTTAGATCAACATTTAATAGACCTTACCTTTAGTTTTGATTATGTGCTTAACAACAAAGTATAAAACATGATTTTATAAGCATAAAATCTCAATCGATGCAAAGACTTCGTCTGAACAAACATACACAAGAGGTTTGGTTATAGGTTTCATATAATGAGTTTTTGCTCGAACAGACAATAAATATATTTTGTTTGATAAGCTTTTTCTTGGATAAACATACACATACTTACTTCATCTGATAAGCTTTTGCTTGGACAAATGCAAACTTTTATATTTGTCAAATAAGTTTTTAATTAAAAAATAAGTATACTTTGTTTGATAGACGATAACTTTGAAGCATTTCATGATACACATCAAATAGTTATAAATGTTTATTTTATGCATCCACAGAATGTTCATCCCTTTGTAGAAAACACCTAATGTTGTTTCACACACTTAGACTATTGCATTCAAACAACTTCTTTACAAATTTTCTGAAAAAAGCAAAATGTCTTGTTTACAAATTTTTTGAAAAAGCGTCAGTCCTGCAATAAATTGTGTTAGAACTTTTGTTTTACTCAACTTTAGAAAGAAACTACTTGACCTAGACTTAATAAACAATGTCATGTAGTTGAAAGTTGTGAAAAAAAAACCTTATATATATATATTTATTTATTTATTTTAAATGTTTTTTAATAATTTGATTAATGAAAATTTTAAATCTTTTATATTTTTTTAAATTTTTATATAAGCATTTTTTTTATAGATTTTTTATAATAATTTGATTAATAAATTAAAAAGATTAATTTATACATTTTCAAATTTTGTGTGCTTTCTTAAATTTTACATAAGTATATTTTTTTTTATTTTGAGGTTTTTTTTCTTGGATGTTTTGATTATTAAAATTATATAAGTGAATTTTATTGATTAAAAAAAATATATGTGACTATCTTGAAAAATATAATATTTAAATTTTAATCCATTAATTAAATTATAAAAATATATTTAAAAAAAATGTTTCTGTCAAATGAAAAAGCACAATTTATTTTAAATGCATACTTAAAAAAACAGGACTTACTTCACTTGGGTAAATTTTCTTAAAAATTTATCCATTTCCATAAATTAAAATTAAAATTGCAGTTGTCTAAAAAAAACTAAAAATTATATCAATGATTTAAGTTATTTGAACAGAATTTGAGCTGTTTGTAAAAAGGAAACAATATCATCTTATAATAAAAGCAAACAAAAAAAACATTCCATACACATATTTACACCAGTTATATTTACAACACCAAACCTTTGCTTTCAACTTCCAACCTCAATCATCTCCAATCAAAGAAAACGGATTAAACATGTTATGTTACACTAGAATCTAACAAAACACAAAAAACATGTTATACCATAAGCATGTCTTAATATTCTGTGCAAGATCCTTCTTAGTCATGCTTTGGCTAATAACTTGGTTCCCTTAGCCCTCCCTTTCTTCTGTCTTGACAGCAGTTTTCTCAGAAAACCAAAGCCTACTTGTTTCTTACCGGCCACCATTGCCATTGATCCTGTGCCTTTGCTTCTTTCATTTTTTTCTGAAGTGAGACTTGTTTCTGGAGAATTAACCAAGTTATTAGGACTTTGCAAAGAGTTTTCGGTTTCAGATTGAACAAGGGGTGGCATCTGCACATCTTCTTCTCTCCTACTTTCTTCATTTTGGACAGACTTATAGATAATTCCTTTAGCTTCATCCTCAGCTTGCATTTGATTGCGTAGAGAGGATCGTTTGATCAAGTTCTTCTTCTGGGTTGGATTGGCCACAGTACTAGCTGTGGAGACAACCTTGTCAAAAATTGAGACTTCACTAGATGAAGCAAGTGCCTTGAGTTGTTTCCCGAGGTTTAAGATGGTTTCTTGACACTCTGCCAACTTTGATGAAGCTGTTGTGATCTCCCAGCCCTGAATTACATATTTATTTAAGTGTTCAAAAGTTGATAGAATTACCCTTCAAAAAGGAACATGAGTATAAGAAGTAATTTCTGTTGTTAATGAATAAATCATCAGTTGATATTCCAACCCATCCATTATTTATAACAAATATGCATGAGTTATTCATTTCTGATTCAAATTGATGAATGATAATGCCAAAAGAATGCATGCCCTTGCAAAGTACAGAACCTACCAGAGTCAATGATAACAGTTTAAGATAACAGTGTCATAGTCATACATGATACATATAGAATTAGCTGGGAGTTGAACTACTTACAGTTTGGTATATCTTTTCTACTTCGTATCTGCCATATGTTGGAGATTCCTTCTTTGCAATGCTGTAAATATTTTTTCATGTTCTCAAAGTCAGATTCATAGTGCATGCATGGCTAAAGAAAATTGTAGTGGGATTAGAAACCAGGTAACTTGTAAGAGAGGAAAAGAATAGAATCTTTACCTCTCCAATTGGAGTTGAAGTTCTAGACATGTCGCTTCTAATTCCTCACAGGAGTTATTTTTATCCTCTAATTCAACTTCTAAAGACGAAAACTTTTGAAAAATGTCATTTAACTTGGCCTGGGCCATTGTAAGCTGTGTATCAAGATCTTCATTTACGATCTTTTGTTTCTCAATCTGATCTTTCAGTGTCTCTATTTCTGATTCTAAACCTCTGATGTTATTCTGTGCTCCTTGACATTGTTTTGTCAAGTTCTGACTCTCATCAGTTACTGACATCAGCTTTTGTTCCAAGTCTTTCTTCGCAGTTTTTGCATTCCTCAAGTCATCTTTTAACTTTCTAATATCTTCAAGGAGATCACACTGACTATTCTTTGCGTTCAAGAGCTCACACTGATCTTCTAGATATACATATGAAGCTGATTGAGAAGACTGTTTATCTTCGTCATCTATTTTATTTTCATTTTGTGAAAAATGACTGCTAAAATGCTTCTTGATCTTATCCCTCGCAATTGCAGCATTTGTGGAGGTGGCACAGTTATTAACGCTCCAGTCCAAAGCAAATGCTACTTCCCCAATAAAATTTTCAAAGTCAGCTCTCCCTGTCAACAAATCTTTGCAGGTGTGAACAAGTTGGTGCAGGAGAGGATTTAAGTCTGTTACTTTCCATTGGAAAACATGAACAAAATAGTCTTTGGGTGTTGGTGACTGGGATATGCCTGAATGCTTATTCTCCCCCAAGCAATCTGGACAATTGTTGCACATAAATGACTTGGGAGCAATACCTTCAATGAGGTTGATAATCCTGTGGATTGACTTTCTCAAATTAGAATTGAGGCGTTGCTTGTTTTCTGCTTCTGTATCAGGTTTACAAGCAGTTGGATGATTCATGCAATCCAAAGCAATTTTTATGTCATCAAACAGTTCATGAAGACCTCGTTTTGATACGATTTTCTCCTCTAAGATTGCATTCAAAACAATCTGAAGCCAGTCAAATGATTTTTCAGTTGTATGTTTGAATTGGATCTCCTTTTTCCTCTCACTGAAGCCAAGAAGATCTTGTTCAACTGGCACTAGCTCCCTACCACTTATATCAGAGAAGCATCCTCCTTTAGGTGTATCAATAGAAACTATAGCTCGTTTTTCCATCTCAACAAAATCATCCATGAAACTCATGTCTGAAACTTCAGTGGCTTTACTGCTCTTACGAACTTTAGCCTCTGAAGTTCTTAAATGTTCAAGTTCTGAAATAAGAGCATTCGCCCAGGATCCAGAAGAGATAGCCTCATCATCACTATAAATGTCACAGTTTGACATCAAAGGAAGTTCATTTGATGTGGGATAACACCGAGATAGCTCCACATACTTCTGATTTTCAGAAACCTTTCTAAGTAGAATCTCAGCCTGTGATAATCTGGAAGCTGTTTCAGCATACATAAGTCTTGAAGATTCTAGTTCAGAGTTTTTCTTGGTTAAAATTCTTTTGAGAGCCTTGTTCTCCTCATCCAGATCTTGCAAGCGTCTCATCATTAAGGAGAAACTTTTCTCAGATACATCAGCATCATTGTCTTTGTAGATCAATTCCCTGTTGGAATTTGACTTTCTTCTTCTCATCATTCCAACTTCATTCTTCATATTCACCACACCAGCAGAACCAGGTGATCTTTTTTGTAGCATAAGACGGAGTTTTTGAGACTCAGCTTCTAAATATGACACTTTCTGAGAGCACTCAAGGTACTGTTTATGAGAGGCATCTGCGTACTGACGGCTATAGTCTGTCTCCTCTTTCCGGATCTCAAGTTCCTTCTCCAGCACGTGAAACTCATATCTTAGGAAAGAATTTTCCTTTTCTGTGGTGTCTAACCTAGTCATCAATGTACTAAACTCAGCATCTGCTTCTTGCTTACATTTTACTAGGTCCCCAATTGATTTTTCCTTGGTTAGCAAGGCATTAGCAAGATGAGTATTCTCGGCAGTTAGGTCATCTATCATTTTACTTGTTTTCCTCAATTTCTCTTCTAATTCTTTCTGAATCTTCTCATCCTCTATTGATATCTTTGGAATGACGCCACTCAATTTTTTCTCTTGTTCTTCTTGAACACAGCTTGGTGGCTGCAAATGTTCCTTCAATGTTGCATCTACAGGAGAAACAGTCACAGTAGACGCTTTATCATTGAAGTCTTCAACAGGTTTTACTTCCTGTTTTGTCTTGTCCTTGCCTATATATAATATTTATATATATACTTTTAATCAAAAGATTTGAAAGATAAGAATCAAAATCGTGTAGGAAGATGAGGGTATGAACAGAAAACACTCATTAAAAAAGAAATCACTAAAGAAGCACCATAATGGTGGGAAAAGAAGGTGGAGGAAAATGTGACAATAAGATACCTTTAATTTCCTGTTGAGACTTTTGGACATGTTTTGCTAAAGGGTCATCTTCAGAATGAGAATCAAGAAGGACTGTTGCCAACTTCTCATTCAGACTTTTTGATGATCTTTCCGATCCAGATTCTTTAGTTAATGGAAGTTTGTATACCTGAAAAAAATAGATTACCGTCTGTCAGATCAAGCATTTTTTGTATGAATTCAGATCCAGTATCAACACCTCGGCAAAACTAAGCAGGTAGTAATCAACATTTCTGATGATTTGCAGAAAACTGAACAAAAAGAGAGAATAGATAACCGAACTTTGAGTACCTCTTCTTCAATGGGTCTAGAAGGACTGACAACTTTGTCCCCTGCTAAGATTATTTTCTCCATAGATTTTTTCCTCCAAAGCCACGGCTTGTGGTTCATGATTTCAGGTACTATTCAAGAACCAAGACAAAATTTTCATGCTATTGAATGGTAACAATCAATAAAAGTAATTTATTTTCCTGCACTGGTTTCTCTATCTGATCCTAAAAGTTTCAAAACAACAAAAAAAAAAAGACTAAACCAAAGAAATATGGGTTCAGGTTACATGGCACGAAGTTCAAGATTCATTCCACCCATTAAAATAATTTGAAGATAAGCGAGCAAAACTACAGTGTTGATCAACAGTTTTACTGACATCTTATCAATCATTTGAATCATTGTGAAAGTTCATCCTTTGTGGTTAACCTTTTGACTGGATGAAGCGGTAATTAGCTTTGAATTGCCAAAAAGTAAAAACCAACTCAAAAGAATTGTTTGGAGTGCAAAAAGAAGTGTGCTTAAATCTAATTGAATGGGATCCTCAATATACTGTAAGAACTTTATCAACTTCAGTGATCTTCGTTCTGTTAATATTCTGAAATTATTAAGACCCACCAATGAAATCTAGCACTCAATACCCATTCCTTTTGTTTTTCTTCGTGCTGAAATTCAAAACTCAGTTGATAATGCTGAATTATCTAACATGAATACTTGGACTAACATACATACATGTTTTCACACGTCCACGTTTCTGCATTAATTGGTGTTTACTTTGGTCTTTCCATACAGTTCTAAGCTAATGTTAGTAAAATGGTAATCATACCCAGTGTTCATGGCAGATGAAAACAGTGTATAAAAAGCAGCAGAAAACACATTATTAAGATAATGAAAACAATTGAAAGGGAAGAAAAAAAAGGTTGTTGTACCTGGCAGAACTTAGCATGAACAAGAGTTAAAAAAGCACTCTTAAAACTCCAACAAGCTACCAATGGGAGTTGGAGGTGAATGAAAAAGAACAGACAGATAAGTCATGAGAAAAATCCCAACGGATATGTCATAGGATGCTTACCCTTTGCACCGACACCTACGAATCCTTGTCTCAAGGTCTATATATTTGTATTATCCTATTAAAAAGGACTCAAAGGTTAAAAATCCTTCGGGTCAAAATATCTATGGAAGGTTTGGTGGAAAAAATGTTCGAAACTATTGGTGAGAAAAAAAAGTAAGTAATGTGAGTTGGTTTGTAATTTTTGTGTGGAAAATCATAAAGTTTTGAGGAGAAGAATTTTTAGTCGATATTAAATAATTATAAATGAATAAAAAATGATATTAAGAATATTTGGTGAAACAATTAGTTTTATATTTAATAAATTTTTATGCAAAAATATCATCAGATTTTGATGGGAAGAATTTTGAGCACTTTTACTAATATGATGTAACCAAAAGGTTAAAAATGAGATATAAAAAGAAAAGTGAAAGTGAATTGTGAATGTTGGATGGAGTGAAAGAGAAGTGATGAAATTGAGCAGAAGTGGTAGAGGTGGGTCATAATGTCTAGCTATCTGTTAAATCTTCTCCAGCTTCGGAGGAAATAATGATATGAAACTAGTGTAGATATTCTTGTACCACAACATCCTTTTTTTTATATTTGTTTCTACTCCACAATAATTGCAAATATATTCTGTGCAGAGTCTGTTCAAAAATTACTAATCAACCAAACACCACACACAAAAATATCGTATAATAATAGTAAACAAAGAAAGGTATTTTTTCTCTTTCCCGAGAACATATCCTTAATGCCTAAAAGTTGGTTGAGTGACAATACTTCTATTTAGATTGAGCAAGTGACCAAACAGACACAAACTGATTTGAAATTGTTGTTAGAATAAATAAATAAATGGTCTTTGCTGATTTATTAATATGTGCAATTTTGAATCTATGAGTGGATTTGCATGAATGAAAAATGATTTCATCTCCATTTCAATGTGAAATAAGTAAGAATTGAATTACTTCGAATTATGTCTGATACGCTAGTAATTAAATAATAAATAAGAATGCAATATTAAGTTGTATAATATAAATATTGTACGAGTATTTTTTTTATTGCTTAATTCCAATTTAGTTACATTCAATTATTCTTTAAGAAACTCTTAAAAAATTGTATATATGAATATTATACAATTATCGTTTCACTTTTATTTTTTTCTTACAAAAACTAAGAAAGTCACCCCTGATTACCTTCTTTATCTCCTTTTAAAATAAGATCACAAGTAATTTTAGACATTAAATTATTTCTAACTTTCATAAGTATTTTATAATCGTTAATTTTGACTACAACAAAGAAAGATGATGTTTGAAGATATAAGGATAAGTCTCAAGAGAGGATATAAAAATAAACATTCCTTGCTTGAGAGAACTTCACAAAAGTGAAGAATTTACAATGAAAGATCACTATTTATTTTACGTCAACTAGACGATCTAAAGAAATTACACTTAGTAACACTAATCAACTTGAACAACACTTAGTATAATTTCACATAGGAACATTTGTTGGTTTTACTTTGATTGACTTCTATTTATAAGTGTTTTGAATATGATCATTGACGGTTGTGTGTAGATCTTTTATTCATATGTCATAACTTTAGTAAAGGTTGGTAGTCTTTTAGGTTACACATTGTTCTGTATAGCACCTAACTTGCTATGTATAAATTGATTAATGTCTATTTGTGTGTTAGAAGTTAGAATCTAACAAATATGACTTTCAATCAATTATGAACCATCAACATCCTATTATATTTGGCTAATTCAATTAAGAAATAGATTAAAAGAAGTTTGAACCGATTAAAATGTAGATTCAATTAAGTTTATGCAATAGAAACCAATAACATCAAATTCAATTGATGAAAATGATTAAACACCATGGATTCATGATTTGTATGGTTCGATTTATAAGATAAGAATGTAAGAACACTTAGACAATTAAGAGCCAAAAATACAAAAAGATGGAAGAGGAAAGATATGAAGAAACATGCCACTTTCTAAGAGAAAGATAAGTGCACAAGGAAAATCACCACTTGTATTTAAAAAATTCAAGATAAGATTCATGAAATGAGAAATATACGTAAAAAATAACTCATAAAGGTTGAGAGAAAATCTCACAATTACTTATTCCATATATAGTCATGTTACAAGTGAGATGATGCATTCTTACATAGGCTAGCTAATTAATATAAAGAGTTTAAGACTTGTTTAGTCCGTGCATATATCTTTTCAAACAAGACTAGAAGAGTGTAAGACTTTATTAGTTAGTGCACAAAATTTGTCAATCAAATCTTTATTCTTTAGAAATAACCTTATGTTCAAACAAAGTGTGTTAAAATTCTACTCTAGAAAAAATGAAAACATATTTTCTATATTTTTATTCACAAAAAAATTAAAGAAAATACTAAGAAATATATTTTTCATATTTTCTTCTAATATCCTCTGCATTTTTTTTCTTGTTTTTAAGTCTTTTTTTATTTCACATCTCTTGAACTCTTGTAGTAACTTCATTTTATTGTAACATAGATCTTCTTGCTATAGGATCACATCATAAATTATCTTTTCTTCTAAATATACTTTTCTTATAATTATAACACCAAATTTAACATACATTCTTATAAGAATAGTTTAATCTTCTCTTTTAGACTCTACATATTTTCGTGAGTCAACTAGAGCTTTTTGGACAATCTAACAATATTCTAATATTAATATGATATTCTAAGATATATCTTTTTATGCTAACAATATTATCTATTAATAGAGAATATACACCACCAATGTAAATATGTAATAATTATTTATTTTTAATTAAATAATATTTATAACAGTAGAAAAATATTAAAGCGCAAATACATGACAGTTTTTTGTAAAATTAAGCTTTTACATGGGAGACAATATGTCGAAAAAATTATTATGCACGATAATTTGTAATAAATGATAATACTAATTTTTTATCATTAATAAACATAATATTAAAAAAAAGAGAAATACTTCCCACTATTATTTACATTATTTATTATCGATTAAAGTTTATTAAAAATTATAATTGTTTTTCTTTGATCCGGTTGAACAAATTTCTTAATCTTATAATCTTTAATTGGGAATTAAATGGTAACACTGCCATCAAAACCAACCCTTTAATCATGAAAATCTACGAGAATATTGATGATTTCTATGAAAGCTTTTTCTTCTCCTTTTGCTTATGAATGTGACCCATGCCCAACGGAACACACAAAAGAAAAAGAGAGTTGACAAATGTTTAACCAACCATTTCTTGTTCCTTAGTTGTTTCATAATGTTTTATGTTAAATATAATTTAGGGTTTATACTTTATGGTTTATACTTTATGTTGAATTTAGTTTCAATTGTTTGAAATTAAGATTATAGATAGTTTATATTTGAAATATTTTTTTTAAAAAAAATTACGATGGAATTTTGAGATTAAAATGAATAATATTTTATATGTAATGATTGATTATAACAAAGAGTTAGTCTATAAACTTATTTTTTTATGGTAGAAATGTTAGCTACTTTTAGTTATTGTTTCATTGCATTGCTCATTAACTGTTACTACCATGTTTTTACTCTTCATTTTGCCTCCAACGTTAAGCTACTATGGCAATAAATAAACTTTAAAAAAAGTGAAGAACATAAACAATCATACTTTTGACTTTGAAAATCATGAAATGCATGCTTTGTCACAAAGGGTTTTTGTTTATCATTTTCTTTTTGCAAAGGGAGAATTAAAAGAAGAAAATTATGGCGGAACGGGTTTCTCTTTCCTTCTTCTAAAAGGTACTTCACCAACGTACCTATACAGTGAATTTGACACTTAGGTATAAACTCGGCTAATATCACACCCCTCCATAAAATTAATGTTTAAATTATTCCTTCATCTTCTCAATTATTTTTAAATTAGATTTTAAAGAATTTGACATTTTAGTTGTTTTGAAATAACTCAAAACAAATTTACTATAGAAGTTTCTACCACACAAACGACCAAATAATAACACATAAAAGAAAATTGTTGGAGGGTAAACTAAGGTAGAATAAAAAGAATCACACACAAAAATATATAGTGCAATTCAATTGAAATGTTAACGAATTTCAACTACATTCATAACAAAATTCACTATAAAACATAGATTGCAACTTAAAGTTTTGTTTTTAATGAACTCTCGCTCAACTAAGTTTTATATTATTCAAACAACTCTTAGTTGACAAAACTATTGTTAATTTTTTTTTATTTATACGACATAACTATTGTAACTAATTTATGTAAATAACGCCTAAACTAGCGAAGAAGACATGTAAACAATGTTTTCATTACTAAGCTTGAAATGTCACTTAGGTGGATTCTCACACGATATAAGTCTTTAAGGATGTCATCAAAAGTTCTATTGAAGATAGTCGCTCGTGTACCATTAAACAATTTGGTGCATTCAGACGAAATATGAATCTCAACAAGATATTTCTGAATTAATCCTCACATTTTTTGTATTTATTTTTTAATTTCCTTTTCATTTGTCTTTATAGAAAATTGATTATTTAGATCAGTTGCCTGAATTTAGAGAAATATTTTTTTGTGAAGTGAAAAGAAAATCGGAATTAAGTGGGTTTATAAAGGTAAGAATACGAATTTTAAAATTTATACTAATGCAAAACAAATTTTAATAGTTAAAACTTTCTTTAATGAAACTGTCCTCAATATATGTTGTTGAAAATAAGATACTTTTAACAAGAGGCAAGAATTGTTGTCATATACCACTTTGAATGATGATTATTGTAACGATTTTTATCATATGTTGGATGAATTGACGACGATTCTGAATTGAATTGTCATTGTATGTCTTTGATAAGTGTCAAATTTCAGCAATACTTCATATTAAAATATAGGTACTTATGGCTATTAATTGATAAAATAAACATAAAATAACCCCTAATTTATGAATTTAACCTTTTTACATATTTTGTAATTTTAATTTGAATAAGAACGATTTATTTCCAAATTTGTGTTAATTTCAAGATCTAGGAACGAATGGAGATGATTGGACAAAAGGAGAATATATAAAGCTAAAAAGAGAAAGTTGGAACGCACCAGCACTCACCAAAGCTCTTCGAAACTCACCCAAGGCAGACACCACTTGTGGATCTCGCTCAAACGATCTCAATCTCACTCAAGCGAGATTGCTCCAAAAGTGTTGGGCCTTTTTACGTGAAACTCGCCCAGGCGAGCCCAATAATGCCTAAGCGATAAGTCACTTAGCCTAAGCAAATTAGGTTAAATAGGAGGCTTGAGACACAACCCTAGACACAGATGATTGAGAGAAAAACACCATTGAGTGAATTGTAATTCAATTGAGAGAATAGAACGTGTTAGAAACCCTAGAGGAGACAGTCGTCAAGGAGAAACATCTTGGATCTTCTTTTCTTGCTCTCCCTGTTTGTAACATTCATCATGTGTGGCTACTTCTACCCTTTGGGATTGAGAGTAATCTGTTCAAACTCTTATGTATTGTGGTCATATCTAAACATAATATTTTGTTCTTGATTGATGATTGGTATTGTCGTTTTGTTTGTAATGCCTAGTTTACCATGATCTCGAAATTTAGATTTGACTAGAAAGTACTTCTAAGTTCCTGACCCAAATGATAATGCTTAACATATTTGAATGCTAGGAATAAATTTCAAATGTTAATTGCTATCAACGTCCAATCTTAATGATACGAAGTTTTATAAATATGCGAGGAATCAATATTTAATAAACATCTTAATAATTTTATATGCGAGGAATCAATATAAATTATTTTTATACGGGCATCAATATCAATCAAATGACACAATATTGTCATGCTAATCAAAAATTCAAAAGAGTGAGAAAGATGATCCCCAATCCCTATTTTTCCAATATTGAAGCAACAAACTCTTTGACTTGTTTTCTTATTAATAATTGTTATCATAACAAATTCCAACAAACTTTATTATTCTGTTTTTATATTTAGTGAATCTTTTACTTGATTATTCAATTGTTCTTTGTGGGTTCGATATTCATCCTTAGGGACAAATTATTACTTCTGACAATGCGCTGCACTTGTCGTAGAAAAGTCATCATTGCAAGAATACAATTGTGTTAAGACGCTAGACGATCCAATACCCAGAAGACGGTCTAACACTCATTAGGCAAACTAATAATAAGAGAGTTTGAGTTTTGATGATAACAAGTACTATAAGGTATGCTAAGATTTCAAACAAAGATACTCATTTGCAAACCTAGTCAAAAACACATTAGACGGTCTATTAAGATTAAACTTGTTAAACGATCCTGCAAGATTAAAACTATTAAACGGTCTCTAGAGTTAAACTCATTAGATAGTCTATATGTTCAGAGAAGTTAAGTCAAATTATATAATGTTAACACGCTAGACAGTTCCACTATGTGTAGACTCGTTAGATGGTCTCACAGTACAAAGATGAAATAGTCAGTCTCCTATATAGCCTCTAGATGCTCAACATGCTAAACAATTCCAAAAGACAATATGAGTTAGAAAGAATTATCATGAATTTGTTAGATAGTCACTTCGTTCTTTGCATATTAGATAGTCATTTCATCTTCTACATTGTAGACAATCTAACATATCAAGGAGTGTCTAAACTTGATTTTGGTGTTCTTAGAATGCCTCCTGACGTTGCTTCAATATTTTTGAACCGCACTTGACAGTATTTATTCGTACAAATCAAAGCTTTCCTTCGCAATAACTAATAAATTATTTATGGAGAGTTTTCGTATTCTGAAATGTAAAACAAAGCAATTTAAAAATGTTAGATCTTGATTGTTTTAAAGATTTTTTGAATGAAATATATCTTTTATGATGATTTTAAATTGTTTTATGTACTATACATCAAAACAATAAAACATAAATTAATATTAGAAAGTTGTTAAATTATAAACTTTTCAAAAACCAGAGGCACAATCAATTATATTTTTAATTTATTTTTTTCAAAAATATATTTAGATGAAATAAATCTTGGTTTAAGTTTGATTCTTGTCAACGTATAAAACTTACACAAACTTACAATTTTTTGAAAAATATATTACTAGTGAAAATTTATGGAATATAAGGTTTTTTGAATTTATGATTTTTGAAAGTAAAAGAATATGATTCACTGAGACCCATTTGATTAAATGTTGATTATTATTGATTATGATGTTCAAATTATTTCTAAAAATTGCTTATAAAACTTGAAAATCGCAAAAGAAATCAAAGTCGAAGTTTTCTTTTAAAGCGTCTAACGAAAAAACAAATGTGCTACAGTACATTGTGTAGTTAGTGAGGAAAACCAAATCAAGCTTGAATATTATCAAAATGCATTGAAACCTTTAGATTAGAAGATTCCTTTTAAAGGTCTAATACGAGAAAGATGAAAGGAAACAATAATGTGATTTACCTGCTAACCTCTCAATGACTTGATCAATAAATGGGAGACGAAAGTGATCTTTTCTAGTGGCCTCATTCATTTTCCTATAATCTATACAGATTCTCCACTTGTTGGTACAAGTTCATTATCCTTATTTTGTATAATAGTCCCACCAAATTTCTTTGAAACTATTTGCACATGTGAAACCCACATGTTGTTTGATATTGGGTAACCATCAATAGCTTGGTCACCTTTTTTTTTCACTACATCTAGAAATGTAAGATTGATCCTCCTTTTGGGTTTCCTGATTGGTAGTAGACACTATGGGGTAGTAGATAACATAGAAATAATCATCACAGATACAACCCTTAAAAATCTCATTATCCAAGTCTGTAAATTGTAAAAATTGAGAAAATTCATTATTTAAGTCTACACCTACTCCTACATCTACTTTTGTACAAACATCATCATTGTTTTTTCAATTTTACAACATCGTACATAAAAATGGAGTGATCATATAAATTGGATTGGCCTTCCACTAGATGGTTCATTGCTTCAAAAATGTTGAATAGGACTATATCATCTCCAAATTCAATTGATAATGTGCTTGTATAAACATCAATCTTTATCTTTGCAGTCATAAAAAAATGTCTTCCCAAAATTAATGTAGATTTGTGAACAAAGCTTTCAACTTGCATGCCAAGAATATAGAAGTTAGTTGGAAAAATTAATTCATTGGCTTTTATGCACATCTTCTAGCACTCCCAAGGGTTGAGTTGTGCTTATATTTGCTAATTGAATGATCACATTAGTTGGTTTCAAATCTTCAAAATGAAGCATTTTATACAAAATTGATGGCATTAGCAAATTTTAATTTTCCAATAGTACAAGGCACGATGGAGGTGCCTGGACCATCACATTTTTTAGACATTCTAAATTAAGACATGGACAAGGTCGTCTAAACATGTATTTTCTTCAAACTCTTTTTGTAAGTATAAAGTTTTTTAAAAAAATGCATATTTAGGAGTTTGTTTAACAACATCCAATAATGGTATATTTAGTTCCACCTTTTTTAATGTATCAAGTAATTCTTGATCAATTTCTAATTTCTTTAACTTGGCAAAATGGTAGTGGAACTTGTTGTTGGGATTTTTTTTACAGACCGTCTAGTCAACTGAGACTGTTTGGTCATTCTCAATCAACTCTTTACCACTTCTCAAAGTTATAACACTCATGTTTCCCTTTTGGATTCACTAAAGGCTGGGAAGGAAGTCTTCCAAACCTTTGTTGCTATAAATTATTCAATGTGGTTACTAGTTGTCCAATTTGAGTTTGTAAATTTTGTATAGTGGTTAAATTACTCTGCCCAAAATGTTATTTATCTTGAAATTTCTTAGAAACATATTGCAATTGTTTCATAATGTCCTCCAAAGAAGGGGTTTGCACTTGTTGTTGTTGATTCTATTTTTGAACTTGTGCAAGTTGTCTTATTAGGGGTGGTAAATATTTTTGTTGTGTTTATTTTGAGGATTTCGTCTTTAAGTGAGTAATTTTTTTTTGTTGGGGTGGATTTTGACCATACCTCAAGTTTAGGTGGTCTCTTCAGCTAGGATTATAGGTAATTGAAAAAGGTTTGTATGGATATTGTGGTTGAGGTTTATAAAGGTTGGTTTGCCCTTAAAAAACTCTAGCTACCATCTCCATGGAAGGATTGGTTGTCTCTTGCAATTGAGGGCAAAAATTTGTAAAATGTTCCCCTGAATTGCAAATTCTACATACCTTTGTGGGTTATTTTATTGAATTCACTTTCTGAGTAATGCAAACCTAGCTTGCATGGCTTAGTGTCTTTTTTTTTTAGAGTGCGAAATCTGGTGGCTAAAATGAATGAAAGAATCCATGAAGTATTGGTGTATGGAGAATGATAATGAAGCTTAAGAGAGGTTAGACCAACTCCTAAGAGGTTCCATGCTAAAACACTTAGATTTAAGGCTAGTAGGGACTGAGCTAAGAGACTAGTTGAGGCTGAAATTTGTGCAACAATTCATTAGTCAATCAAAGCTAATTTACTAGGGGCTAGCACTTGTATTTATAGTGATATGGGTAGACAAGGTATAAACTTTAACCCTAAAAACTATCCACTCAAAGAAGGACAAATGACTCTCTCTAATTGGAGTAAATCCTCTCAAATTAGAGGTTGACAAGTGTTCTCCACTAATTGGAGAGAATCCTCTCCATTCTTATAAAGACAAATGGACTTTTGGCATTGGTGGGAATCCTATCATTGAAATGATGACATGTGGATCTTCATGCCTTCCTTGCCACTCCATGCTTTCTATTTGAACTCTAGTAATTTATTTGTGCACCCTAGATGGTCTAGAGTTGCATTGGGGAGGCTCAATTGTAACTCTACCTCGACTCTTTCTTTTTCTATTTACACCCTACTCTAATTAGCCTAATACATGGCCCATGAAAATTGGCCCAAAACATGGTTCGAGAAAATGGCCCAAATACAAGCCCAAAATAAAACATATATCACTCTATACAATGTTTATAAAACTAGAAAAAAATGGAAGAGCAGACAACGATTAATTCTCCCTAAGATGAGAGTCTTTTGAGCTTATTTTTCTGCTTCCAATCTTCTTAGCCAAATGTTTCGAGGCTATATGAGTTTTCATCACTGGGTTATACCAATTTGTCTTACCAAAGAAATCAACTTAGTTAATAAAGTCTTTAGATTTTCATTATCAATAATTTGTGTGTCACACACTCTCTATTTGAATTTTTAGAACTAAGTTGTTGAGTGTTTTTTTTCATGTCAAATATTAAGTGTCTTATAGTTGTTGGATTTTTGTCTAGGATTGCTCCTCCGCTGGCTACATCAATCATGCTCCTCTCCATTGGTAGGAGGCATTCATAAAAATATTGGATTAATAGTTGCTCATTGATATAATGATTTGCACAACTGAAGCAAATCTTATTGAACCTTTTTCCCCAATATTCATACAATGGTTTCCCTTCCAGTTGTCTTATTCCACTAAATTCTTTCTTATAAATGTAGTTATAGAGGTAGGATTTTTTTTTTCATAAATATCCTCTTCATGTTAGTCTTGGTTGGTTGTAAACCTTCATTTTAACCAATTCTTCATGTACATCAACTAGTCTCATGGTTGAACATACTACTTAAAACTCCATTAAGTAATTGTGAGGTCTTTCTTGCTAGACCATGAAATTTTGGCAATAAGTGAATCAATTTGAGTTCATAACTTATTGTTCTTTCTTGTAAATGTGGTAGTTGAATGCATAGTAGCTAATAACAAATATCAGGATTGGCTAGCTCATTCAAGGATTTTTCTCTATTAATAGCCATCTCTTCAAATTTAGTTTGCCTTGGTCCAAAATTGGTTGATGTTGATTCAAGAATTATGTGATTGTTATTATCTTTTTTGTGCTCTTTCAATTTGCATTTTCTCAATCTTTGTTCTTTCTATTTCCGAATCCAATGATATATTGTACCTAGTATGAACCTGGTCATATACTTCTAATCCTTTAGATTTATGTGATATTGTCTAACAATCGAGAATGATACAATTCTAAAATTTACAACTAATTAAATACTAAATTCATTACAAGATATTTCAAAATTGCCGACAAATATTACACATAGATCTTTATTCTTCGGTAAATTCAACATTACAAACGGATTATTACCTTTGAATACAAATTTGTAGATAAATTATCCACAAATATGTATTCGTAGCTAGATTCAACATTACACACAAATTATTACCCACAAAATTATAATATTATTAATATTAATAATAATAACAATATCAATACCATTAATATAAATGATAATAATATTATTAATGTTCTTAATATTATTATTCATATTAATATTTACTATTAATAATACAATTAATATTATTATTATTATTGTTCATAAATACTATTATTGTGTTCAAAAGTTTTTTTTTCAATCCAACATCTTCTAACATTTCTCCCAACACTTTGTCCTTCACCACAACCCTAACCCTATCCTTCTCACGCTTCCTCAAAGCACCGTTCATCATCGTCTTTGCTTCGTCGAACCAGAAACCGAAGATCGCTCGCGTCGTTCCCCAAGGAGGAACCGACAAATTCATCAAAAACTACGGTGACGCTAAGGCCTCACCCTCGCTTTCTTTCGTTTGAACTCTCGCCCTACGTTTATCTATTTTGTTTATCTGTTTCGTTGATTTTGATTTTTTCATCAATAGGAATTTTGAGTTGTTTTTAGTTTATCGAAATGTGAATGCATGTATCTTAGTGTTCACTGTTTAATGTATCTGATTGTTCACTATTTAATGTATATGAGTGTTCACTATTTAATGTATCTGAGTGTTCACTGTTTAATGTATTTAAGTGTTCACTGTTTAATGTATTTGACTGTTCATTACTTAATGTGTTTGAGTGTTCAGTATTTAATGTATTTGAATTTTCACTTTTTAATGTATCTGAGTGTTCACTGTTTAATGTATTTGTGTTCATTGTTTAATGTATTTGTGTGTTCACTATTTAATATTATTATTTATATTGCCCATAAATACTATTATTGTGTTCAAAAGTTTTTTTTTCAATCCAACATCTTCCTGCATTTCTCCCAACACTCTCTCCTTCACCACAACCCTAACTCTCTCCTTCTCACGCTTCCCAATACCACTGTCCTTCACTGTCACCGCTTCGCCGAACCAATAATCGAAGACCACTCACGTCGTTCTTTAGAGTGGAACCAGCAAATTCATCAATCACCGTCCCACCCTCACTTTCTTTCGTTCGAATTCTCACCTTACGTTTATCTGTTTCGTTTATCTATTTCGTTGATTTTGATTTTTTCATCAATCAAAATTTTGAGTTGTTTTTAATTTGCCAAAATGTGAATGCATGTATTTGAGTGTTCACTGTTTAATGTATCTGAGTGTTCACTGTTTAATGTATATGTTTGTTCACTATTTAATGTATTTGAGTGTTCAATGTTTAATGTATTTGAGTGTTCACTGTTTAATGTATATGAGTGTTCACTGTTTAATGTATTTATGTGTTCATTGTTTAATGTATCAGTGTTTTCACTGTTTAATATTATTATTATTGCGCATAAATACTATTATTGTGTTCAATTTTTTTTTTCAATATAACATATTCCTACATTTCTCCCGACACTCTTCTTCACCACAACCCTATCCCTCTCCTTCTCACGCTTCCCCAAACCACCGTCCTTCACCGGGTCGACTTCGCCGAACTAAAAATCGAAGACCGCTTGCGTCGTTTTTCAATGAGGAACCAGCAAATTCATCATCAACTACCGCGACGCTAAGGTCTCACCCTCGCTTTCTTTCGTTTGAACTCTCACCCTACGTTTATCTAATTCGTTTATTTGTTTCGTTGATTTTGATTTCTTTATCAATCGAAATTTTGAGTTGTTTTTAATTTGTCGAAATGTGAATGCATGTATCTGAGTGTTAACTGTTTAATATATCTGAGTGTTAACTGTTTAATGTATTTGAGTGTTCACTTTTTAATGTATCTGAGTGTTCACTGTTTAATGTATCAGAGTGTTTACTTTTTAATGTATTTGAGTGTTCACTGTTTAATGTATGAGTGTTCACTGTTTAATGTACGCACCCATTCTTTTATTAGTCCAAATATAATACCCTAAATTAAACCGAAGCCCAATACATTATCCAAATAAAATTCTAAACTACTTTATATAAAGTCTGAGAGGGAGGGGGGAGGAGGAATGGGGTGTTTTTTTGTGTTTGTTTCAATGGTTATGAGAGTGGGGGAGAGGGAGGAGAGTTTTTTTCATTCTTTACAAAATGAAGAGATTTGTGAAAATTTATGTAGGATGGTTGTATTTTACCCAAATACCCTTGTGCATGCATTTTATTACAATATACAAAATTAAATATTACATATATTTATTTATATTTTCAAAAAAAATTAATTATACTATTAATAACAACATACAATTATAAATAATGAAAATAATAATAAAAAATTATAATATTAACAAAATATATAGTTATATAAAATAATAAATGAATATAATAATAAATATTATTTTCATAAATTTTAATATATTTAATAATTTTATTTTAATTT
>Ga0123342_1004962_pt1 | contig 19803 bp, 13 predicted proteins | sample Turbeawhitnodule_FD_89960 | JGI IMG/M metagenome (GOLD analysis project Ga0123342, IMG submission 89960) | Root nodule microbial communities of legume samples collected from Mexico - Turtle bean Mexico white nodule | ecosystem: Host-associated > Plants > Roots > Nodule | place: Mexico: Nepantla... | reverse complement strand
ACTTCAATTCCTTCATCTTTTCCCTTGGGCTGGCCGAACCACCCAATACCCATACTTAACATGCACCTACAAGATCAACACCACTCTTAGGAGGATCTTGCTCACCTTCATTCATTGCTTCCGTCCCATTACTCTACATTGATTCAAGAAGAACTTCATGAAATGCCATCACAAGGACTGTCAAAATGAGTTGCCATGCTCACCTTTATACAAAATGAAGTCTACTTTTTGCATATATAGGAATTGAATATTGGACAAACTCCAACGTAACATTTTCTATTAAACATGATGGGGTGACCTTATTTTCTACTAAACACTCCATCTAACATTATGTGTCATTTTTATTTTAAAATATAAAAATCCTAAACCTTAATTGAAATAGAAAATTAAAACCATCAAATAATCACATCAATTTCTCTTTAAATTACCTTTAATAGAATGTATCGAGGTCTAGATAAATGGCTTAAAGATTATATAACCTAGATATTATCCCTTTAAAACTATTCAATTTCTTGAAAAAATTTATGATGACACGTGTAAGATTATTATTCTTTATGTTTATTATTTGGTGTATGTTATTATCCGCGAATAAAATATTGTACTTAGTGATAGCAATATTATTGAATTTGGATCGAGAAAGATTAAATGAAGAAAAAAATAAATAAAAAAATTAAGATTGTTTATCTATAATTGTATATAACATAATAACACTTCTTCAACACATAACAAATTTAATATTATGCTAATCAATAAGGACCTTCCTAAAAGTGTAATCATGATGCAGTTTTGGGTTTTTATATTAAAGTAGTGTATTTTTCTCATTGAGTAAAAACATTTACTTCTACAAAAATAAGTAAGTCGTAAACCATGTGGGAATGATTTAGAGTGGAAGTTGTATATGACCTATAACACTTCCGTATAAAATAATACAGGAGTCTTATATTAAACTTTAGTTAATATTTTATTAATTAATTAAATACTAATTTATAAACTATTTATTAATAATAGAAATTAATTTAGATGTCATAAATTTTTTAGTTTAAAATATTATCTAATTTAATTAATATAATAATTAATTTTTTTAAATTTTTTTTATCTAAAACTATATTTATTTAATGATTTTTTTTAATAATAATCTTTTTTCTTAACATGAGTGTTTCTCTTTCTAAACCAACTCCTAAATATTGTGACAACAAAAATGTTATTTAGATGATTCATAAAATTACTATTTATTTGCAAAATCTCACTCTATTAAACATTTTTATTATTTAATTCTCATTGTTTCATTATACATCATAAGATTGATGGAGAATGTTAGATGATTATATATATATATATATATATATATATATATATATATATTAGTTAAGAGTTGTTTAGTTTGTACGTTACGATTAGTATAAAAAAATCACGCTTATCTTCTTTATTTACCACACTTTATCATTTGTTTTATTATTATAAAAGAAATAGTAAAAAAAATGAAATGTCACACTGACTTGATATTATAAAAAAATATTGTACCTGTAATTTGTTTTAAGATTAAGAGAGAAGATGAAGTAAGTAACTCAAAGGTGAAGAAGATAAATTAGAAAATCATATCAACAACAAAAGCAAATACCATTTTCGAATAAATCCTTAACCCTTACCTTTTTTTATATTGATACCATTTTCATCCTTACTAGTCTAAATGCATATATTTTGATAGATACAAATTTGTGATATTCAAGAGTTGCTTGAATTTAATGAGCTTAAGCCAACATAAAAAGAAAAGAAAAGAAAAGAGAAAGGAAATCGAATTTCAATTGGTTAATTAGTTAATTGAATTTTTTTGCTCTTGAAACATTGAGTTTTCGTTAACTGTTTTTAAGCATCTTGAACATAGAAAAGATGTTTCTAAGCTATAAGGATTTTAATCTAATTGTGACTTTTGTGCCTCTGCAATCAAATGTTTCTTAATTTAAGTTCTTAATCACAATATACTAAATGGCTTTAGAATCTTATTTGTTTTTTTTCCTCACTTAATTGTTTTTTAATGAAAGGGCTACTTTTCTCATTACTCTAGACCAAATTACCCATATCACCTCTTAATATTCATTCATAACTTTGATAAATCTTTCTTTCACTTTTCTATCTTCTCTATTAATATTCATTCATAACTTTGATAAATCTTTCTATCTTCTCTATTCTATGCAACTTCATATTTTATTTATTTATTTATTTGAACAGTATACTTTTAAGTATGGTGGAAAGTATGATGTCTTCTTTATTTTCAAGTGGTGACTAGTGGAGACTTGTGATTGAAATGAGTTTTATGGTATTTTTATTGGTGAAGATTGTGTTTTTGTTCCCTTAATTTTTTTCATTTTTTTGAAAGTCATAAAATCTTGAAGAAAAAAAAAACCAACAATGTCCAAAAATGTAATACAAAACTAAAAAAAAAAAAAATTCACAAGGAAATATTGAATATAAATAATCTTCTCGTTAATCATCTCACACTTAAATGATATAACTCTTCTCTCAAATGATAAAATTCCTCTCTCAAACATTGCAATTAGAGAATGAAATGTTGTGGAAGAGAAATAAAAAATATAAAGAACAACTGAAATTATTAAAAATATAAATTATTCTTTATTATTTAAAAAAATTAAAACTAACTTTGTAAACTTAATATAAAATAGAAAAAGGTACAAGTAGATGAAGAATTTGACTAACCTTTTCAACCATTATTTTTTTCCCATTTTTTTTATCCAGTTCGTTTTTATCCTAGGAATTGAAAAAGGAAACAACAACCTTATTCATTTATAATTCCTCTTATTGTATTGCCGATAAAATAATAATAATAATAATAATAATAATAATTCCTCTTATTTTAGATGGACGTTTGGTTTTAGAGAAAAATTTAACCTGAAAAATTCGATTTTGATAATTATGATCCTTAAAAATATTTAATGGTTAAAATATGTTATTACAAATATTTATATGGTTCTTTTCTAAAAATCAAAGAAGAATATGCTATTTGATTAATATATTTACATTTTTTTTATCATATTATATAATTTAATAAGATATTTTTAAAAAAGCAAATCAAATATTTTAAATAGACTTTTTCAACGGAAGCTTCCATAAAAAATGTCTTCAACAAGATTTAAAATAAAATAAAATTGAGTTCGTTATAAAGACGCTACCAATTCAGGTCTGACTCTACTATAGTGAGTAGCCTTTGACAATTGTAAACAAAGCCAAAACATTGTTCGCATTTAAATAATATCTTAAAAGCACATGTTAAAAATATGCACATCTTATTCAAAATGCTTAACTATAGTCTATTAGTAGTAATAGCTGCCCCAACCATTGAAGGCGATGGATTTGATCTACATCAGAATTTGTGTTTCTTTCCTTCTTACAGCATAAAAAAACTAAGAAAAATAAAACTAATGATTAGTAATATTTCACTATTTTTTTTGTTTGTTTACTCTTCACCTTTTATCCTTTGTTTGTTTGGATTTGAATTTTATTCTTTGTTCGAATTTAAAGTAGATTTGAGAGAATAAATTTAAAAAAATTTAAGGAAAAAGAAAATAGAAAGTAAAATTATTTGAATTAAAAAAGAGATAATAAGAAATAAAAAGAAAATTTATGAGAGTTAAGTGAATGATATTAATCTATAACTTTTGACATCCTTATTTCTGAATCAGTTCAAATAAATCATTACCATTTGTTAAAGTTTTCCTCCTCAACACAATCAGTGGATGAAAGGACGTGTTTTAAAAAATAAACTAAAAAATTATTTGTTTTAAAAGTGCTTTTTATTTCATTATTATTATTATCATTACTAATAGTATTACACTTATCACAAAAAATAAGCTTTAAGAAATCCTATAATTCATTATAAATGTGCTTTATAATTAAAGTAACCTTATTTTCTATTTATTTGTATTTTTTTTCTACGCTTATATAAAAACAAATATAATAATGTGTAGATGAAATTTGACTGGTCATTACTTAGTTTGTTCTGTCATCAACAGACAGCTTTTCGCCACACATGAGAAACACACTTTCCATTGGTCTCAACCGTTTTCAACTAATACTCTTTCGGCGCAATAATAACTAAATTTCAAACACATAAATCAACGATGACGTTGTATTGTTTTATAATTTTTTATCTTATTCTTTCAAATTTATTTATATAGATTTAATCTTATAAAATCACAATTTATTGATTTTAGTTTCAAAAAAATTAATTAATAAATTTTATATCATCATAATGTGATTTTAGTTGCAAACGTTTCATTTAGTAAATATTAAAATGTTTCAAATATTTTAGAAATATTCATGCAAACAAATATTAAATTAAGAATTTCCAACCCACATATTTAAAAATAAATTTGGACTGATTTTTGCCAAAAGGCAATCCACATGAAAAATACACACTAGTAATATTATTTATTATCGTGATTAATATGATAGAGCATGACTTCGACTGCTGTAAAGGACAGTGACACCAAGTGGTTCACAAAAAATAACTGCTGATCCCATACACATGTAAGTCTCACGCGTGTAATACATGGTGGTCAATTAATTAAATGAAAACATAGTCTGAAAGTACAAATTACCTGCCTTTAGTACAGGAACCCGACAGCATAACACTCCCTTTTTTCAATAACATACAACTTACAAACTTATAAATTATTATTTTATTATAATATTCTATTTATATTATTTTATTATTATAATAGATGTTTTAGTATAAAAAGTGTCAAACAAAACTTTTCCTTATTACAGAGGCAGACCCACAAATAGTTACTGCCACATCACATGCTCATCATCATTCAAGTAATTTTTAATTCTTTCTTCTGAACACATGCAACTGAAAAAAAACGAAAAACTATATTCAGAATTCAAATTTCATATGAATATTCAGTAAATATAAGTTCAGATGTAAAATTATGCAACATCATTGTAATTAACTGTTATAAGTAAGTATAAAAAATGAATCAGTTAAAATTAATTATTGTTAAGCAGGCAATAGTATATAACTAATTATGTCTATTTCATAATTGATTATGGTAAAGTGAATATAATGGATTAAGAGTTGTACATAATGACCATTTAGGAAGATACGTTGGACCATGAGATTATTTTGCTAATCATTATTCAGATTTTTGTACTATTATTAAAAAAAATTAAATTTATTCACAAATTTTTATCCACAAATATGTATATATAGGTAAGTTCAATATTATTCAGAATTATTATATTAGATTTTTATTGATAAAAAAATCATCATTATTCATAAATTATTGTTTATGAATATGTATTTCTAGATAAATTTAACATTACATACGAATTATTATTCACAAAATTTTTGTTTATAAGTAAATTTATTGTTACTTACAAATTATTACATACGAATCTATATCTGTAAATAAATTCAACATTACATACAAATTATTACTCACAAATCTGTATTTGTAAGTAAATTCAGCATTACATACAAAATATTATCCACTTATTACCAATAATAACAACAACAAAAATAAATAATATTATTAATATTTTTATTAAAATTATTAATGTTATCATTAACATTCTTAATAACATTATTAATAATATTATTAATATTAATATTACTTTTATTATGATTAATAATATTAATGTTATTTATATTATTTGTTCTCGAACGGGTGTTGGGCCTAGAGAACGATTGCCTCGCTTCTCCACTCGGTCGGTCGTTATAGTGCTTAGCTTCCTGCTTCACCTCCCTCCTCTCAGTCGTTTGGTAACACAAGCTGGGATGGTATCTGCAGAAGACACTCTGACGATCAAGTCAGTCAGGGTGTCAGCATTCGATTGTCAAAGTATTGTAGATAATGACTTACCTAGTTCTTGGATTTTGTGCTTATTTATATTACCTTAATGGGTCTTCGTTGATGGGTTAGATTAGGAGATTAATTCGTGTTTAGGGTTACGCTAAACAACTCTTAATTATGGGTTAGTCCTGCTAACTTAGTCAACCCATGACTCGTCGTCATGGGTCGGTCGACCATGTGTTGCTACATGACCTTCTCACAATGTCGTCTGATTACACCAGTACATTATTATTGATATTTTTTAATATTATTATTATTTTAAAAACTATTTTTAATATTATTATTATTAATAATAATATTACAATTAATATTAATAATATTATTTATGAAAAATATTATCTAAGGATACACATCCGTAAGCATTAGTTATGAATCCACATAATATTACCCACGAATCAACATTATGAATGTTTCGTAGGTAATATTAATAATATTATTTTTTAATTAATAATACTTTTAATATTTTTAATAATATTATTATTAATATTCATATTTTTACTAATATTATTAATTTAATTAATATGAAAATATTATTTTTAATATTATTAATATAATTAATATTATAATAACAATTTTTATTATATTGATATTATTAATATTGATTTTAAAAATCTTACTTCAATATTAAAGTGTCTAATACATACAACTATTAGTCAAGTTTCGAAAAAAATAGAATAAGGAAAATAGTAAAACAACTTAAAAAGAAAACTTAACAAAGAAAGAGCTCTCAAAAAAGTTTATAGGATTCATTTCAGCCTTTAACAAAAGATAAGTAAATTAAAGAATAACTATATTATTATAAATGTTAATAATATTATTTAGTAATATTAATTTGTTAAATCCATAAAATTAGTTACCTAATACAGAAAATTAATTCAGATGAATTATCTAAAACGAAAAGAAAATCACTTAAAACAATGATAGGTTAACATCTTGCATCACTATACAACTTATTAATAATATAAAAAAACAATGATATATTGACACCCTAACCTCTAATTGATGATATAAAAAGGGTATTTTTGTCATTTCAAACAAAAGTTGAAATTTTAGGTGAAGAGAAAGGGTTGTATACTGAAACAAGGTTGTCAATATATCATTTTTGTAAAAAAAAAGTATTTTTGTTATGGGAATGATGTTTTGATAACCTTAAGAGTTGTATACAACTCTTGATGGGATGTGTTTAAATATAAATATATATAATAAAAAATAAATTTTGTAATTAAATGATATAAAAAATATTAAAATAATAGTATTGTGGTTGTATAGAAAATATGTTCCTAAATATATCATTATATCATAACTCGTTTTTGTTATTTGATGTAAAATTTGAAATTTTAAGTATGAGAGTTGTATAGTTGAACAATTATATGTATATTTTTCTAAATTTATTTGGGTTGGATGTGGTAGTCTGTTATTTGACGCTGGTATTGATAAGGTTGTAAACCTCGGCCATTAATACCAAGGAAGAAAATGATGGCACCAAATCAAACGAGGGAAACACTTTCTCTTTACCTACCACAACCGTCGTCTCCTCCTCCGGAAGCCGTAAACGTCCACCTCCGGCGCCGCCACCTCCTCAGCACCACCGCATTCACCATCTCTTTCAATTTCAATCTCTCATTCACAACTTCTCTGTCCGTGACAGAGCCGGTGGCCGGTGCCAGCGGCCTCTTCCAAATGCCCCCACCACGCCTCACCAACCGGTAATCCCGTAAACCATTCCCTTGTAGTTAAGTGTTAATTTGCGGTGAATTAATAATAAGTAATAAATCTGTTGGTGGTGGTGTGGGAAGTTATTTTCTTGTGAGAGCTGGTGAGTCTGAGTTTGAGAGCATGGGAATTATTAAGACCAACCCCGTGGAGAAGACTTCAGTGGATAGTGGCTTATCTGAAAGAGGGAAAAAACAGGCTATAAAAGCAGCTTTTGATTTGAAAGAAATGGGAGCATGTGACAAAGGATGTTGGATCTGGGCTGCTATAACTCAAAGAGCTTACCAGACTGCAGAGATCATTGCTTCTGTTAATGGAGTTACCCGTAGGTTTGTTTGCTGGTTTTTTACTCTGTTTCATTTTTAAATTATAACCGCAAGTTTGAGTCTCCATGTACTCCAGTTCCCAAAACCTCACCATTGTTACAAAATTATCTTATTTCAGCTATCTAGTCCCAGAATACAGCTTTCTAGATGCCCGTGGATTAGGTGCTTATGAAGGAAAAAAACTGGAATCTGTTTCAGAAGTAGGATTTATCCATTCAAACTTTTGTTTAAATACCAATGAATCTTTTTTAGTTAACTTTCATGTGATTTAAGTTCGTAACACACCAACAAAGAGATGTGGTGACATTCTTATGAAATGATAAAGTAAGACCTTCAAATGGTGCAGGTGTATGCGTCAGATGGTATATCTCCGAACATCAAGCCTCCTCCCACTGATAATGGAACTCCGAATGAGAGTGTTGCGGATGTTTTTGTTCGTGTGACACAACTTATGTCGATTCTTGAAACTCAGTACTCGGGTGACACCGTTATTATAGTCTCGCCTGATTCTGACAACTTGACAATTCTTCAGGCTGGTTTGATAGGACTAGACCTACGAAGGTAACTGCATGGTTCCAAGCTTGGTTTTGTTTTTGGCTATTTAATTCTAGATATCACTTTTATTTTGAATTCAGGCACAGGGATCTGTCTTTTTCACCTGGTGAAGTCCGCTTTGTTGATCCCAGTGACATTCCTGCATACAAGCAGCCTGCATCTGCTGTATATAAATGTTCCAAGAACCCACCAAATTGTAACTAATTGTATTCTTTTGGTCAAGGTATAACAGGAATATAGATACTGATCAGTAGTTCAAGTTGTTCTCATGTTTAATTAATACACTCTAAAGATGATTAGACGAATGAGAGTTCTGTTGGAGATCCCACATCGACTAGAGATGAGAGTCTTTCATAGTATATAAGTAGGTGCAAACCTCACCTCATTAAGCCGGTTTTATGGGGTTGAGTTAGACTTAAAGTCCACTTTCTGTAACAAATTCATAAATGTAATGGAAGCCTGAAGACTAATTTGAGTTTTATAAGAGATAATTTGGACCTTGGGGGTATCTTGTCGTGTATGATGGATTAGTTATACCTGACTCTGTTTATGCTTAAAATATTCCAAGTTGAAGCACACACAAAGGTCCTGCAAAGAAAATTTAACCATAAACCAGGAACTAATAAGATTAGCTTGTTGTTAATAATATGTTTGGCTGAATATGATTTATTCAGCAAACAGAATAAGTTGAGCAAACTATGCAATGGATTGAGAATATATAGGGGAAGAATATTAGCAGTTTGCACCTGTATCGTGATTAAATGCATAATGTAATAAAAGTTTTGACTCCTAAACTTTGTTGAAAGACAAACTCAATCAGTAAGTCCAATACTATAGTCCAATGAATGCGAGGTACAGCTTCAGAAAGGAACAAATGGAAATCTATCTCTGAATGACTAGTGTCTTTGTACATCAATGGTGTAAAAACAATACCATATTACGGAAATGGTGCAACATAATGGTTGTCAAGGAGAAGCACCACTTAGAACGGTGGCTGGTGACTATACGAAAATGTCTAACTTTTTTTAGGATGTGTCGTTGAGATTTAAGTTGAACATGTGATGGTCCTAGTTCGTTCACAATATTTGACCCACTAACTCCAAAAAATTAAGTGAGTTGGGTTTTTAACCCACTGACTTGTGGTGGGCCAGAGTGCATTTAATTTTTTGAAATTCACTGTTTCCTGCACCCATAAAAATGTAAAGTGACAAAATTAACCCCTACATTATGCACCCCATAAAAATGTGAAGTGACAAAATTAACTCTGGGGTTTTAAGAACCCAAGGACAACGTATCCTTCTTCTTGAAAGTGCATGCATATTATATTCTTGGTCCGTAACTTGTTCTCGAAAATGGTAGTCTATAACCATTTTAAAATACCTTTCAAGAATATATTTTATGAATTATAGATTTACCATTTTAGAAGTAAAAAAAGTATTCTAGAAAAATCATTATGGAATGTTTCTTTTTGTGTACAAAATTCTTATTCCCAAACAAAATTTTTTACTTATGAAACACTCCCTATTCGAGAACCACACAAAACTGTCAAGAGCTATTTGAGTATTTCGAAAAACTTTGGAGTGCAGAAAGAAAAATGTATAGGCGCAGAAAGAAACATCCACTCACTAATAAGTGAGTCTAGTTTATCTGTGTCCAGTACTAAGTAATATTAATTGACTTTAAGTAATATTAATTGACTTTGAATTTTTTATAATTATGTCCTATATTTTTTACTTGAAATTAACATGATTAGATCATCAATAATAATAAAAATAAATACTAATTTATGTTTATAGATTTAATTTTTTTGTTGTTGTAGGGTTTAATTTTTTATTTTCTTAATTTAAAAAAAAATTAAACTAAATTTTTTTAATTTATTACTTTTTTTTTAAAAAACTTATTTCTTTATTCATTAATAACTATTTTAAATATTAAAAAAAATATTTTTTTAATGCATTTAAAATTAAAATTATTAACTTTTTAAATTTATTATGTTTTTTTACTTTTGAAATGGTGTTAGATAGAAAAATAAAAATAAAAAAAGACTAGATAAAAAAATAAAAATAAAAAGATACTGGGAAAATAAAAATGTAAATAGCACGCAATTAGATAAAATTTCATGTAATTCTATCAAGAATAGAAATTCCACTATTGCTAAATGGATTCATGTGATTTGATGAAGCATGACACGATTTGAAAAATTAAAAATGCTTGGGAGTGGAAATGAAGAAATGTGTACACTACTTGGATTGAATCAGATACAATTGGAAAAATTTTGTAGATTCATTGATCGAGGCTTAACAGAAGGGCTTTTTAAGTTTCCAAAAATTAAGGATTCAATCAAGAAATTAAATATCAATTATTAGAACTTGAGGAATTGAGTCAATAGACAGGACGCTAACAAATTTCAAAGATTTAAAATTGAAAAAAAACACAGAGACTAAAATAAGACAGGATAATATTTGTAGGGATTTAAAACATTTTTTTATCTAATAAATTTAAATTAATTTTAAATTTATAAGAATCGAAAGAAATTTTTTTATTTTTATATTGTGCATATTATGATTATTAATCCTAAAAATATGGTATATTTAAAATTTGATTTTATAATGGTTCAATATTATAACGTAAAAAACAATGCATATATATATATATAATAAATTATAAGATTTAACTGAAACATAGTTATTTGAAATAAAAAGAATATCAAAAGTAAATTATTGCATGAAAAAGTAAAAATAATACATTCTTATTTATATTAAATAACAAATATATAATTAAGTCATAAAAAAATTATCTTAATTGAAGTATTTTTATCTTAATTATATAATTTAAAATTGTGATTAGAAAATATCATAAATTTAAAATTAACAATATTTCTGCAATAACTACAAAAGAGAGAGAAACACATGTTTATTAAAAGTATATTTAAGAGAAAATGAATTTTACAAATAAACACATAATTTGCGCATAAAACAGGAACTAAAATGAGAGAGAGAGAAGAGAACACATTTATTAAAAACGTATTTAATTAAAAAAGGAGTTTTACAAATAATCACAGACTTTGCGCATAAACTAAGACTATATTCATTGAAATTAGTAATACCCAATCATTAATTACAACAGTTAAACAGTTATTCAAATTAGTAATAAAACTTTATTCATTGAAATCCTTGTATATTTTATCAACACAGTATCTACTGAATCTGATGTAGAGAAAGAATATTAATGAATGCTAACCATTTTTATCGACGACTTTATCTTTACTTTGAGTAATTCTACATTAATATTATATCACATTTTAACACTAACTACTTTCTTTAATGAAGTTATTTGAATTAATCTAAATAGCACTTCATAAATGTGTATTTCTGGAATGCGTTAATAGCATCCAAGTTTTGAAAGATACACTAAACTTTGTGTCACACCCTTAGACTATAAAATGTATAACAAAATTGTTATGTCTTCCTAAAATTGGTTGATACAAGCATTCCTTGAATCAAGTGCTAATAATATTATGATAATTTTAAAAAAAATGTTATATATTATTTTCACTTTTTCATCAAACAGTTATTTCATAAACTAAACAAAGGATTAAGCAAAAACACAAAGTGATTTAAGTACAACTCCATGAGTGAAACGTTGCAGATCACAATTAAAATGGCTGAAATCGTAAAACAAAGTTGCAGTGACAGTGACACTTTTTAACGCGAAGAAGTGCAGTGTGTAACAAGCGCTTGCAAAAACAAAATAATTGGCACAAGTCAAAACTTGGCGTTGTTGGCGGTCCGGTGCGTGTGTTTTGGGTTTTGTTTTGTTAGTTCATCCTCTCACCCAACCACACACTTCCCTTTTTTTTACTGTGTTATTCTCCTTTTCAATCCTTCACTTCACTCTCATCTTTTCCCCTGCTTTTCCTAACTTCATCTTCTTATGCATTCCATTCCATTCCATTCTGATTCCGATTCCCACTCTCCTCCGATTCATGCATTTTAACGCTGCTTAAGCACGATTCTTCACTACCACGCCATTTCTTTCTTCTAGGGTTTCACTTAATCAATTCCCATGGCTATCAGAGGCGTTGATTTCAAGTGGTTGGTTATCTTACTATTCTTGGATTCAATTCCAAGATCGTTTGTGTTCTATCCCAATTCTGATTGAATGTAACTCCTTCGTTGCAGGTACGATGGCTTTTTTTTGGCCATGCTCGCCACCAGTGTGTATCCTTTCACGATTCAGTTTCTCGATTTACCTAATTTTGCTTCTGTTCTGCATTTTCATTTGCCTCATCATTCTTCCTAACTTAAGCTGAATCACTGTTGTCAGAAATACTAAAAATAAACCGAAATTTATGCTACTCAAATAACGCATTCCGGCACAAAAGTCAATCAGATGTGTGTGTATTCTTTAACCTCTCTACTTGTAGAGTTATTGTCGCAATTAATTGGAAGCGGTATCATTCTTGTACCTATCCGTTGCACATATGGATTGTGGTGAGGTTTCCTTTTAAAATCCCCGTGTTTCTATTTTTTTTCATATGATAAGGTTGTTCATAAATGTCCGCTTTCCTTTCTTTCATTGGTGTTCAGGTCGACTACACTACTGTGTTTGTTTTCCGGCTCTTGATGTTTGTTGATAACGGGCTTGCTGCGGGAATGGGATTGTAAGGCCTTCCAACCATAAACACTAATGCCACTGTTGACTATTTAATACAAATTTATAGGCTGTTTTCTTCCATCTACATTGGTTGATTGCGCTAATATACTTTTTGAAACTAGAGTATGATGTATAATGTTTTGGTATTTCACCATTCTGATATGTTTCTTTTAGTCTGTCTAATTTAAATTTAGCCATATTTAAGTGTGCAATAACATCACACCATCAAATACACTTTTATTGGTTGAAATTTATTAAACTCACGAAATAATGCTGGTTCACTCCCTAATCAATGAGTTTCATCCGGACTTTTGTGATTTCCATAAATTCTAGTTAATAATTAATAATGCATTGGAAACTGTATTGTTAGAACCTCGTAACTTAAAATACTTGTACACATGTTGATTGCCAACTTACAGAGTGTGGATTGTTGATGAAATCAATCCATGCAATGCAACTAATGTGCTCATGAGTCATGACTATGTAGCATCAACACTGGTTGTTGAGGGTGTAGCCAAGTGAGTGTCGTGTTTGACATGTGATCCACACCAACACCAATCAATGGCAAGTGTTGAACACACCATTCTGCTTTTGTAGTAAAAACGATGTTTCTTGGCTTTGACATGTTAAGGACGTGGCTGAATACAATTCTAACATCTTGCAGACATTTCCATTTGCTTAACATGGAAATGAACATGACTTGTACAAATTTTTTAACTTTAGTCAAAATCAAACAAGTTTAGACTTTTCAAAATAGTAAAATAGTTTTAGGTAGGATGAGAAAACTCAGAAAGCTTCCAGCATATGCAACAAACACAAATATCTTGATTTTTGGTCATAGCTAGACGGATTGTAGGTGAAAAAAACAGTCTAGTAGGCCACCATCTTGTTTTATAATGTTCTTCTGTAAAGAGAGTGTTTGAACTGTGTAATGATGTCTCATAGTATTGTTTCGTGAGACTCTCAAACTCGTTATCATAGGGAAATGAAATACATAGCACTTTAATTTTCAATTTTGATATTTTTATACATGTTGCTTGTTTAATTTTATACGTGTATCATGGTTCTTACTTTAGAGATATTCTATAAACAATGCTGGTATTTAATTTAACGTAATTATATATATATACACACACACACACACACATATATACATCAGCATCTTATATTTTGAGTTAACTGTGTCTACATGTCTGTCTACTTCATTGGCTCATGTTTCCATCATTGTACGGGTAGCTATGATTTTAACATGAGAAACTTGTTGAGGCAGACTACTTTCCTGAATCGCACAGTGACTTCAATGGGTAGCATGTCTCAAGTTTAGAAGTTAAAATAGCGCTATGGAACACAAGGACTTAAAAGTTTATGGGTGGAAAGTATTAATGTCCTGTGAAAGTTTATTTTCATGTGTCGGGGAAAATGAAGTTTCCTGGGTTTGTTTTCCACTTAATTTATCGTGGGGTGTTTATTTCAATTTATGAGTTTTTTTGGTTGAGCTTCTTTATAAGGATTTTTAGAAGAATAACAATGAAATTGCCTTCTACAAAGTTAAAATGAGCTTATGCGAAAGTTAAAATAAAAATTTGGAGGAACTATTTGAGATAGTTTCTACAATTTGACTTATGCATAAGCTATTTGAGATAGTTTAGTTTCTTCTTATTTTTCTCTTGTAGAAGTCATTATGGTGAAACTCGTCCAACCAAGTCACGCATTCCCAAAAATTTCATTCTCAAGAATATTATGACCAGGAATGTTTTTCCTGGGTACATTTAAAAAATACATTAGATTAAACTTAATATTTTAGGAATAGTTGTCATTCAAAATTATTACGATAAAGAATAAGAGTGGAAATATAATTTATAACTGACTTAGCAAATAGCATCCCATATTCCTATGCGAATTATAACTTTCTCATCCCACTCCATAGGAGTAAAAATAAAGTAAGAGGAGATATTGTTACTTTCCGGTTATGAAGAATACTTGGGAATACATTTTTAAAACTCATGACAAACATGAGAAATATTACATTCCCAAGTTCTCATGCCAAAAATAAAATGTTAAACCTTGAAATACAATATATCAAAAGCAAAATTATTTTGATTATCTGCTTTGGTGACTGACTTTGATTTAATGATATTATCAAACTCAATTAAAATGGTTCTGAATTTTAGTATTGTATCTAAGAAATGAAGTCAAATGACGTTTTAATTCATCAAATTTTTGTTCTAATTCCCTTGCGCTGTTATGGCCCCTCCCCCTTGTATGTTTGTAGAGATTTTGGGCGGCAGCAGAGGTATGCTCGTTTCTGTGGAAGAGTAGTTGTCCTTTCAATCCTTGTGTTGCTTCTCTATCCATTTCTGTGGGCTTGGACTGTAATTGGTACCCTGTGGTTCAGCAGTGCAAAGAACTGTGTATGTTTTATTCTTGTTTAACCTTCCATGTACTCTTGTTAACAAGTTTATGATACATAATGCAAATAATTGCCTGCAGTTGCCTGAAGATGGTCAAAAATGGGGCTTTCTCATCTGGCTACTTTTTAGTTACTGTGGACTCCTTTGCATTGCTTGCATGTCTTTGGGAAAGGTAGTAGTATTCTGTTGCTACTCTTCTCATTATATGTTTTGATTCGTTGTTTTTGTGTGCAAAATCTCTTTGTTCTGCTTGTTCTATTTCTACTCTTCTGAACAACCCATCAACAGGAAATGTCTGAAAAATACTATTCTCCTTCATTGTTTTGAATTTAGGTTGCTCACTGTTCTCATTGTGGTTTGTTGAATTATTTGCAGTGGTTGACACGAAGACAAGCACATCTACTGCGTGCTCAACAGGGTATCCCTGTATCTGAATATGGGGTATGTTTTTCCCTTACTCAGTATATGTTACTATGTTAGCTATGCATGTTGTGGATACAGCTGTTTGGCACCAAATATGAGTGTTTCTACACAATCTCTGAATAACCTGGGAAAATTTTTGTGTTTTTCCTCTCTGCAAGGAAAATGAGTAAGGTAATATGTTAAGTTTCTCATGAATTTTTAGTTGACAATCACTTATTTGTTAAGTTTGGAATAGCATGTAATCTGACATGCCATCTAAGCTAGCTCATCATCTGATGCAATCTTTTATAATAAAAACACTTCAGTGTAGGAGAACATATTTTTCTTTCCTTTTACCCTCTCAAAAAGGTTTATCGGTTGGTGTCATGAATAGAGAATGCACACCAAGTATCCTCTACCTCTTTTGTGTGATTCCAATTCCCAACAAAATCCTTATTTATCTCACTATTACATGGTGTCATTTTGCTCAGTTAAAGACCAAAACTTCCAAGATTCCCTCATAGCAACCTCCTTCAATGTGTTTGATCTCTCTCCTTATCACAAGAGTAGAAATCATGCGAACTACTCTCGTCACCTGAGCTTCCAATGACCTTTCAGTGTGTCCAAACTACCTTAACCAATTTTATATTATCTTTCTTGGTGTGGCCACTCGTCCATCTTAACATATACTTTTTGCTACATTTTTTTTCTTTTTTCTCTTGTCTCTTTAAAGTCCAAAATTCACTATATTAAGAGTATAATCAGATGTATAGTTTGCCTTTGCAAGTGATATGTATTTTACAATCACAAATAACTCTCATTGTCTTTCCCCGTTGTATTTGTCCATGTTGTATCCTGTCTGTGACATTCTTATTATTTTGCACATTGGTATGACATCTCCAAATTTTACTTAAATTATATTCCTCTCAACTCTAGCTAAATTTGAAATGCATATACTTTGTCTTACTTCCATTTTAAGTATAAATCTTTTGTTTTTAAATTTGTCTCTAAAGCTCAACTTTAAAGTAGCCACTTCCCTTGATTCATCATTAAAAAATGTATCATCTGCATTAAAATAATAATAGTTACCCTACTCATACTGATGGGTTCTTTCTTTCTAGAAGCAATGCAACTCTTCTATTTCGATCTCTTATTTTAAAGATTTGTATATACTGGGTTGATTGAATGTGAGTTGGAATAATATTCTTAGCAGTCTAACCGTATATTCGTTTCTCTTTGATTGTCCATACTTTACAACTATTAGATGGTAAAAATTGCTCTTTTCTTTTCTTTTCTGTTAGGTTCTGGTTGACATGATCCGAGTGCCTGATTGGGCATTTGAAGCTGCTGGTCAAGAAACAAGGGGCATGGTACAAGATGCTGCGGCATATCATCCAGGACTTTACCTAACTCCAGCTCAGGTAGTTTCAACTGATGTTTATAGTCTTATTGATTTCATATTTTTACTGTCAGTTTGCCATATTTTAGTTAATGGAATATATGGCTTCAATTTTCCAGTATTAGCCTCTTACCATCTTTTCTATGTTTTTGGACAATGTGTTCGTTATCACTGTGTCTATATATATTGTTAGGGATCCTCTTTCACAGCATGCAAAAATGGGAAATAGAGAATAAAAGAGAACAGAATTTGGAAAATCAGTACCCAATTATTACACAAGGAGCTTATCTCCTTCAACACAGAACAACCGTTCCTGTTTACGAAAAGAATCCTCCCCCCCCTCTTCTCACAACAGTATATTTATTCCTTTGCCTGATTGTTCCAACAAACTTCCTAAGTGTAATAACAACCCATTCTATTAGACTTCCTCCCTTTATTACTGTTACGAGCTCGCTTTCTTCTCTGATACACTGATAGGGTTTTTGGCCCAACATCTTCCTTAACATTTATCTCTTACTGAAATTCTGTTGGAATATTTATTGTTAGTTTCACTACTGATAATTAGATTTCTTGTCTGGATTGGGTGCAGAGAGAAGCAGTTGAAGCTTTAATTCAGGAACTCCCAAAGTTCAGGTTAAAGGCTGTTCCTACTGATTGCAGTGAATGTCCTATCTGCTTAGAAGAGTTCTATGTAGGGAATGAGGTACACTTTTTCCTAATCAAGGGTGGCAAGAAGGTCATAGCTTGTCTGCTTGCTATCCATTCTGCAAAATGCTCTCCTTGTCTAACCTCTTGAATGCTTGGATCCTTACATTTTTAATAAAGTTGAGATGCAAAGTGTATTGTAGAGAACAACTGAAAATTAGTTTCAAACTTACTTTAATGCAGGTTCGAGGCTTGCCTTGTGCTCACAATTTTCATGTTGAATGCATTGATGAGTGGCTTAGGCTGAATGTGAAATGTCCTCGGTGCCGTTGCTCAGTATTCCCAAACCTTGATCTTAGTGCACTGTCCAATCTCCCTGCTGAGCCTGAGCGATCTTCTGCAAGTGTAGTGACAACAACCAGTTATGTGAGAGGCCAACCGTCTAGTCAAAGTTACCGGTTAAGATTGCAGGGTCTTCTGCGTCCAGTCCGTGCTGAAATTGCTGGCCCTGTTGGTGACATAGATAATGCATTGCCAAATGCTGAGAACGGTTTTGTATCAATCGTGACTCACAATGCATCATCTGGAGACCACGTCTCTTCTGTCGAATGCGTGCCTGTCACCGTGAGACTTTCCTCTGCACAAAGTTAGGTTTGATTGCTTTTGAATCTCTTACATTTCTAACCCGTTCTAGAGAAGTTGAAGAATGCATATCCACATCTGGTCCGTGTTAAAATGGTCCACATTCTAACAAGAAATTTCACGTTTGATCCATAAAGAATTGGGTCAGCTTCGTGTCGGACCGGCATGGAGTTGTAGCACAAAATCAAAGTATACGATTTTGCCTAACATAGATTAGAGCTGCAAATGTGTAGTTTTCTTTTACGTTTAGTAATTTGTAAAGAAAAAAAGTATATTTTAATGAGTTTGCTAATGTACATTTTCTTGTTTTTAATCCGAATATGTTAGCGAATTACGGCGAGTGTATTGTGAGATAATTGTCAGTTATATTAACGTATTCTAAATGAAAAAAAGTGGATGTTTGCTAGCAAACTCCAAAAACAGTTGTTTACGAATACTTGCTAACTTCTTACTTGTAATGTTAGAAATTATGACGTGTATCTATTTGAAGAATTTTTTTATATCACAAATGTGCCAAAATTCTTCATTTTTGTGGAATAAACTTGTGCACTGTAAGAATTACTGTTTCATTGCATCAATGAACAGTTTGGAATGTAGGACACCCTTTGCATTTTGGGTAAGGCAGCTTCTTTTTCCCCTTGCGATTCCTAGATCTGCTCGGGAACTTTGCTTTCGAGCTCACGGGTGATTATTTTTGTTTCAAAATTGCCATCCTAAAATATTTGTTGGAGGTGAAATTAGGCTAAACATAGCAAGTCTCTTTTTGTTTTAACACGAATCTCTAATGATGGCTGTTATGGATTTGATAGTTATGTGTAGGTTGGTAGGTATATTTGTTTTGGACTAGGCCCAATTTGTGTAGTTGGTAAGGCTGAATAATAGCTCAACTTATAAGTGTTGATTTAAGTCAAATTTAAGGTACAAGACTTCTAATATTTTTGTGGGAATAGGAGATCATATATAAACATGGAATGAAGTTCTCACGTTCTATCAAAAGATAAAAATTATTGCTCTTAAGAGACCAGAGATCTCAGGAAAATCCAATCAATCTCAAATTCTTAGAAGTTTCATTAAAGTCATTGTTGTAGTAATATAAACATTCATTATATATTGTGCTTGCTTCAATAAAATCTTTACTCAGTTGTCAAAGTAATTGTGCCCAGTTTTTTTTTTTTTTTTTTTTT
>Ga0123342_1004961_pt1 | contig 19805 bp, 14 predicted proteins | sample Turbeawhitnodule_FD_89960 | JGI IMG/M metagenome (GOLD analysis project Ga0123342, IMG submission 89960) | Root nodule microbial communities of legume samples collected from Mexico - Turtle bean Mexico white nodule | ecosystem: Host-associated > Plants > Roots > Nodule | place: Mexico: Nepantla... | reverse complement strand
TTTTTTTTTTTTTTTTTTTTTTTTTTTTTTTTTTTTTTTTTTTTTTTTTTTTTTTTTTTTTTTTTTTTTTTTTTTTATAGAAGTCATACGTATATTACGATTTTTTTCTTTCTTTTAACTTTTTATAGTTTGAAAAGATACATATAAACATATATATATATATAAACATATTTTTATTTTAAATTGTTTTTTTGAAATAATTTGAATAATTAATTTATTTAAATATATATTTTTTTTGTAAACAGATTTTTGAGATATTTTTTAATAATTTAATTAATAATTAAAATTAAAAATTTCTAACTTTCTAACTTTTTTACTTTTTAAAATTTCTTTTTTTTTTCTTTATATATATATTATCTTTTTTGGATAATTTGATTATTAAAATTTATATGTGATTCTTAATTATTATATATAAATATATATTAATATTTAAAAAGAATGATAAAAGATTTTAATATATAAATTTAATTTATTAATTAAATAATTAAAAAACTTTAAAAAAATGTTTATATGAAATAAAAAATAAATTTCAATTGTTAAAAATTTAAAAAAAGAGAAGTCGTATGCCGTGAGTACAATTTTATTTAAAACAAAAAAAAAATTATATATTGAAGACTTTTATTTAAATGCAGAAATAATGTTTTAAAAACACACCTTCCCTTTTAAGTTATCTAATTGCATAATTTTTTAAAATTTATCTGTTTCACTAAATTTGGAGAAAAAATGCCTTTGTCTCCCATAAATCCTTAAGAGATTGTCTACAATATTTTCTTTATTAGTAAAAAAAATATATAAGTATGAGACTACATGTGATACCTTAAACCTTTTACAAACATAATATAGTCTAGAAAGGCATGTTTAAACACTTACAAGTTACATTACATTTCTGATCTCATCTAAATAATTTGATATATTCCATAGAAAAACCTTAACAAGAGAACTAATAACTCAAATCATCACCATATTTGTAAAATTTCAGTAAGGTCAACCCTGTTGTATCATTTAAAACAAATAGATGTATCTAAAGGCAATTGTCTCATCTTTGTTGTTTTATGCTCCAAATTGCCTTCATTATTGTTCATTCATGTCTCATTTATTGGTGTCTTCTTATAAGTGCCTAATTTTCATAATATTTCATATTAAAATATAGATACTTATGAGTATTAATTGCTAATTTACATATAAAATAATCCTTAATTTATAAATTTATAAATTTTTACATTTTTTATGATCTTTATTTGAATAAGAGTATTTTATTTCCAAAATTGGTGTTAATTGCAGGTTTATAGGGAAGAATAGAGATTTGGATTAAAGAGGAATGATTTGAGCTAAAAAGAGAAAGTTGGATGGTCTCAGAATGTATAAAAACGCCGAAAAAGCCAACTTTGCAACCGGGATTCTCGCTCAAGCGAGAATGCGTCAAACAAATTGGGCCTCTTTTTATGTTTCATCACTTAGCCCATCAGCGCGACATAAGAAGCCACCTAACCCTAATAAATTAGGTTAAATAGGGGCTAGAGGCACAACCCTAGTGTGTCAGATTGAGAGGAAAACACCATTGAGTGATTTGTAACCCAATTGAGAGAATAGAAAATGCTAGAAGATGTGTGACTAATTCTACCCTGTGGATTTGAGAGTAAATTGTTCAACCTCTTATGTATTGAGGTGATATTTAAATATGATATAATATTTTGTTCTTGATTGATTATTGGTATTGTTGTTTTGCTTGTAAATAGTTGTGACAGTTTGAGAATCTTAAATATGACTGAAAGGTATTTTTAAGGTTTTGACCTAAACAACAATACTAACATATTATAGAAGTAGACTTGAAATGTTAATTGCTATTAACGCCTGAGTGTGACTCTAAGTTGTTTTTATAAATATGCGAGAAATTGATATTTATGAATCATTCTTAAGAATTTTATATGCGAGAAATCGATATAAATGAATTTTCTACGGGCATCAATTTCAATAAAAAAAAACTTAATGTTAACATGTTAATCAGATGAGAGTGATAAAAATGAAACTTAATCCTTATTTTTTCAATTGGAGCAACAACTCTTTGAATTGTTTTCTTGTTAATTATTGTCATCATAACAATCCTCAAACCAACTTTTATTATTCTGTTTTTTTTATATCAGTGAATCTTTCACTTGAAGATTCAACTGTTCCTTGTGGGATTGATATTCGTCCTTAGGGACAATTATTACTTCTGACAACGCGGTGCACTTGCCGTAAAAAGTCATCATCTTCCATGGTGTTTAAGGTTGGCCCGTACCACCTATGCTGCAAAACATACAATAGAAAGCCAACCAATTTAATACTTTGTCACTTTGTGTTATAATTCTGAAACAAATGGAACTAAGAACATCATTGTTCACGATACATCTTCAATTATTACTAAAAAAATCACATTAGTTATCACATTTTGAGAATAAAGGCATTGATAGATTATTAGTGATTAATGTTGCTTCTCACATTAGGATAGCTCAATCACGGTAAAACAATTCAATAAAACTTATGTGAAAACACTTTAGACATACAAGAATGATCCAAATATTCCTTATTAATAATTAGTAATTGTTAAATGGGCAATACATCAAAACTACTAATGAAAAATCTTGCCTTTACACATTTCCAAGCTTTTGCATTCTAAATCCCTTCCCCTCACCTAATCGACCCTATAACACAATTGTTAAACCAACATATGAGATAATGGTCACATTTGATTCAATTTAGATTTCTGGAATAACCTAACACTTTGGTATTGTTTAGAGGAATAAAAACCTGAGATTAAAGGCATAATATAAAATCATTTTTTTTTGTATACTATTAATACAAGTCTTTTGAAAAAATCACTAGAAAAAAACTTTTGTTAACTATATTTCTAATTCATGTCCAAGTTTTTAATTAAGCAATTTTAAATATTTCCTCCTCGTCAATTACTGCATTCCTATCAATCACATTATTTTTGTGTTCTCATATATCTCTCATTATTGTCATTCACATAGTCTTTCAAATTATGTTTCCATTATCATTCAAATCAGACATATTAAATTAGTGAAAGTGATGTGTGACATTGTTAGGAAAAACAAATGCGAGATCTATCCACTTGTTACATAAGTCCCAAAGCAATCTATATACCTTACAATTTAAGAACATGTGTTGGATAATTTCCTCATGATCGTTGCATAATGTACATGACACCTCAATTTTCCTATGTTGAAGATTATACCTAATTGCAATACTATTCAAATTCATTCTTCAAATAAAGTGTTTAACATTGGGAATTGCATTTGTTAACCTGGAAAAAATATTCCTTTTCACCACTAACATAATTTGTAGAACTTTTGTATGCATTTTTTTTACAGTATATTAATAATTTTCTTTTCCTTTCCACTTCCAAGTGTCTTGTCGTTTAATTTTTTGTGAATAATTTAAAAGATTGAACTTCAAATAATTCTCATTCAAACCAATCACTCATCCAATTAAATATTCATTCCCATACATTATTATTCCAAACCCCCATTTCAGAGATTGTTGCCAGCTTGAGATTATAATTACTATACAACTTAGGCTATTTTTCAACAAGGGTTATTTCAATATTATGTTTATCACTTCAGAAACTAATTGATCCTCCTATTCCAATAATTCGTGTAATGTTATTATTGAACCAAGTTTGTTCATGACCTACCCTGCATACTAACTTCAAATCATTCCACCACATAAACTCATGTTTGGATTGGTTAGATTGATTTAATTCCCTTCAATCCCTATATTTAGACTCTAATATATTCCTCCATAGTCATGTGTTTTCAATTGCATACTTCCATTTCCATTTTGCAAGTAATGCCACATTAAAATTTTGTATATCCTTTATACTTAATCCTACTAACTCTTCGAGCTTACATATTGTTGACCATTTCACCCAATTTTTTTTGTTCTGATTCTCAATCCCATAAAAAACTATCTTTGGATTTTCGTAATTTCCTTTATCACCTTTTTTTGGGCTTTGAAAAAAAGAGGGGAATGACAATAATTACATATTTAATCAAGGCAAATGCTCCCTGCACCCAATCATTTTTAACCTGCACCCAACATATTTTTTTAATTTCCAAAAATGCTCTTAATTCCGGAAATAAAAATCCAGAATTGAAAATAATATATTCCGGAAAAATAAATCCGGAATTAATTATTGAGTTTTGGAAATAAAAATCCGGAAACCAAAATTAAAATTCTATTTCGGACAAAAAAATCTGGAATTGAAAAATAATGCATTCCGAAAAAAAAAATCCGGAAAAGAAATAATTGTGTTTCGGAAATAAAAATCCGGAAACAAAAATAAAAAATCAATTCCGGATAAAAAAATCCGTAATACAAAATTTCGTTCTGGAAAAAGATATCCGGAACACATATTTCGGAAATTTTTTTTAAGGACAGTTTCGTCTTTTCCGCTAAGATCGGGTGCAGTGATATGGTGCAGGAAGCAATTGCCTTTAATCAAAGAGACCCTTCTAACAATTGTTAGTTGTTTATCCTTCTAATGTGTTAATATCTTCCTCATCTTTTGGGTCATGCTAGCCCACAACCTAAGTTTTTTAGGATTCCCTTGATTGGTATTTCTAAATATATAAAAGATACATTTATTCTACTACAATTCATAATGACATACCTATCCAATTGACTTTCATTAACCCCAATCTTTCACATATAATAAGGTGTCATTAACATGTTTATTTCTAGCTCTCTTTTCCTAATTTTCACCTTTTTGGGCAGTTTGATCTTCCAACCTATCTTATAGTGCTAACCCTTTTACTACAATTATAAACAAAAAGGGTGTAAGGGGATACCCTTACCTAATTCTCTTTGACGGACTAAACCCTAACAAGAGTTCAAACAAAATCTAGGACAAGAATAACTATTTATAGAAATAAAAAACTTTTTCCAAACGAAGTGACACAACATCTTGATCGTTGAATTTCGGTGTATCTAATGGGCAAGGGTTAGAGACATTTCATATCAAAGGCACAATTATCATTACGCAATTAAACGATACAATCTTTTGTACAAAATGCATTTAATATATAAGATACCCTAAAAACAAAATGACAATGTCAATCAAATTCAAAAAAAAATGGTGATTCTTATCGACATCTCGTCATTTCCAAAATCTTCATGCTTGGACGGCTAGTGTATTGATTAGGCCGAGAGGTTGAAAGGCCGAAAGACCGTTAGCATATGAAAAGTTAAAATAATATAAATAAATGATAGAATAAAATAGCACGGTATCAAAGCCCAATAAATAGGCCCAAAACACTAATAATATATTTAGTAACTGCAAGGTGTGAAAAGTAAAAACTCAATCAAGTTAAAGTCCAACAACAACCACTATAAATAGGTGATCCATTTAACATAAGTAGAGTGTTTTTATCTGATAATTAAACAAATTGGTTCTGATTTTATCATCAGAACCTCTTGAAGGTACACCCATCCACCCGAGAGTAATCTTAGACCTAGAAGCCGAGAGTTGACCCACATCTAGTAGCCTAACAAACCCAAGCCCATATTACAGAGTCCAAGTTAGCTGATCCAGTAACCGAAAGCCCAAGTCAACAACAAGAGGCCGAGAAGCTGAGAGGAGGAGAAGAAGGAGTTAATTGTTTCTTAGAACAACAATAGTAAGACAAAAAGGATGTTTAATTAAGAAAGTGGATTTTGAAAAATTCTATGATTCCGAAAAGTATGAATCGTGTATGACATGTTAGAAAAACTAGCCATTTGTAAGAAATGGATCAATTGGATTAGAAATTGTCTAGTTTCAACATCTATTTCATTGTTGGTGAATGAAAGATTCCAGTTATAAACTTGCGCTATATATTTAATAACAATGTTTTGTAACCTATTGTCTATGTCATTAGCCATTTATACTAAAAGCAATGTGTCGAAGAATATAAGAATCTAATCGTCATCCACAGTGAGTCCATTGTGAAGAACTCTGATTGGACTGTGATATTAAGTTATCATTGTAAATTAACTTAGTTAATGGAAGAAGCACCCATGCATGATCACAGATTAAACAATTTGAGTTATTAAAATACAGAAGGCGTGCGAAACTGGCAAATCTGACAAATTGAAGGTTTACATTATATGGTGCGTCTTAGTTCATGAACTGGAAGAGAAAATATGTCCATTACACATGCATGCCAGCATAACATCACACTAAGCTAACACAAACGTGACACTGATAATATACTATTTGAAATTCAGAATCACTTTAATTGCATCATTCTCAAGAGAGTATGTGTTCCAATGTGTAAGATTGATTTAATTAATGTATGCAACCTAAAGGATGTAGTAGCACACAAGTTTTGAATTGAGTCAAACACACGAGGCCACTGAGTAACATGATCAAGTCCCAAGTGGCGTTTTTGTGTGAATATATAAATCTAACTTCTCTCGTATTTCGTTTTCTATAAATTAAGCCTATTTACGTTTCCACATTCATTGTGGCATAGCTTCTTGTGTAATTTGCAAATTATAAACAATGAAGAAGTCTTGTAGTTTGAGAGGTTACTACCTTTGTCTAATCAATATGTTCATGTTGCTTTTGGTAGTAAGGTCCCAACTAACAACAGATTTCTATAGCTCATCATGTCCTAATCTTTCCAAAATAGTAAGGAAAGAGGTTCAAAAAGCTCTCATGAATGAGATGCGAATGGGTGCTTCTTTGCTTCGCCTTCACTTTCATGATTGCTTTGTCAATGTGAGTTCAAGTGACATGCATGTTTTTTTTTATGATCACACTTCAGTCAAATAATTCTTAGGATATTATTACTCATTCTTATCAGAACTATCCATGATAAAATAGGTAGAAAAGGGGTGCATTTTATTCAAGGTAAATTGCAGTCCAAACTGAAGTTGCAAGGTCATTTAGTAGAAGTTTTTTTTAACAATTTAAAGTTTTATTAGGTAATCACAACCATAAACAGAATTTACGTGCTTAGACTATGATGTATCAAAAGTTTTGTCCGCAAACTGAACTAAAGATTATTCTTTTTAATTTATCCAATGAAAAATGATCATCTATCAAAATACTGTTACTATTAGGTATTCCAAATTTTCCAATGAATTACTGAATAAGTTTATCTGATACACTTACATCTTAAATTCTTTCCTTTGAACATCATCAGGGTTGTGATGGATCGATACTACTAGATGGTGGTGCTGATGTAGAGAAGTCTGCTATTCCTAATCTGAATTCTGTTAGAGGATATGAAGTTGTAGATACAATCAAAAGTTCAGTGGAGAGTGCATGCAGCGGGGTTGTTTCCTGTGCTGATATAGTAGCCATCGCTGCCAGAGATTCTGTTTTCCTAGTAATTATATTCAAAACACATTATTCTCTATTTTAATTTCTTGGTTAGTTTTTTACGTTTACAACTCGTGGAACATGCATGGGGATGAATATGAGTTTCCCAAACAAGTCGGAGAAGTGTTTAACTACACTTTTCATGTTTCTTAAACCTTTCTATATATCACTCATAAAACCATAATGTTTCGTAGAGTGGTGGACCTTCTTGGAAAGTTTTGCTAGGACGAAGAGATGGAACAGTATCAAACGGAACACTGGCTAATAGTGCTCTTCCTTCGCCATTTGAATCATTGGATTCCATCATTTCCAAGTTTTCTGATGCAGGCCTTAATCTCACAGATGTTGTTTCTTTATCAGGTAACATACAATTCACCACTCGTGATTGTTTAATGAAAAAACCTTACTTGAAGAAACCTCACCAAAACTTTGTCCTTAAAATTGTTTCAATATATATGTGTTCACTCATTCATACAAATCCAATTATACGTGAAGGTGCCCATACCATTGGCCGAGCAAGGTGTACATTTTTTAGCAATAGATTGTCCAACTTCTCAGGAACAGGTTCACCAGACACTACACTAGACACTGCCATGCTCTCTGACCTGCAAAGTTTGTGTCAAAATGGAGATGGAAACGCAACTGCAGTTCTTGATAGAAACTCAACGGATCTATTTGACAACCACTACTTCAAGAACTTGCAAAGTGGAAAGGGGCTTCTCAGTTCTGACCAGATTCTATTTTCTAGTGATGAGGCCAATTCAACTGCTAAACCTTTAGTGGAAAGCTATATCAAGGATAGTGGCCTCTTCTTCGGGGACTTTATCAATTCTATGATCAAGATGGGGAACATAAATCCAAAGACTGGGTCTGATGGAGAGATTAGGAAGAACTGCAGAGTGATAAATTCTTAGTGATATGAATTTGGCTTTGCAAGATATATATACTTAATAAGCAGAAAATCAAGTGTTTTCTAGTTATATTAGTTAGGTAACTAAGTTGTTGTTGTTGTGTTTTTATTGTATAAGTTACTAGAAATAGAATTTCAGAATGGATGTGCTTTTCAGGTCCCACACAGTGGATGTGAGAACCTAACCCAACATTAGACAAATTATAACAACAAGATTATCTAATCTCTCACCTATCACAACATTCACCTACTATGACAAATTTTGATGTGTTTTATTAAAAGTCTAAAAGGTTAAAAAATAATAAATAAATTATTGATAGAATATTTCAATGACTAGATAATAATAAATTATTGAAAGTTTTACAATATTTTTAAAATATCAATTCAATTTTTTTAATTGAAATAATTATAATTTTTAACTTATTAAAAAGTATTTTAGCTAGTACAAGACTAAATAAAAATATGTATAAGCTTTTATTAAAAACTGAAAATGATTATATTGTTTTTTACTTAATAACTACTAACTTTATTTTAAAAAAATCAATTTGCATAAAACCGAACTCAATATAAAACTAATTTTGAAAGAAATATAAGAAAAATGGAAAAATTGTTAAAAATATTATGGTGAACAAAAATAAAGTAAAATAGCTTATTTCATTCACAATCTTATACATCTTCCACTTCTCTAACACCTTATACTCTAGGCTTAAAACACCATCTTGAAATACAATGTTGGTCCTTAATACTATGTTCACCTAAAAGTCTTTTGGTTAATGATGAACTTAATGATTTTTGAAGTGTAATTTTGTTCATTAAAAAAAATGTGACATGAGTTTATTTAATTTAAATTTATCTCTAAAATAATATGATAAAATATAATTATAGGTTGATAATATTAATGATGACGATCATCTAGAAGTTGAAAGGTGTAATAAGAAAGAAAATTCTATATTTTTCCGATGATGAAGATGTAGAAGTTGTAATGTTGGAAGATGTAGTAAGAAAGAGAGTTGCAATTTATATTTTTATTATATATATTTTAACTATCTTCATGAATTATTGAAGATTTTTTCTGTCTCGAAATTATAATAAAAAATAATATACAAAAGATATGAAATATAAAGTTATTGTTTTGATTTATTTCATTCACATTATTATATATAATATACAAAATAGATATTATTAATTAATAGTTTATAAAATTGGCAAAGTTAATCTAAAATAAATTATTAAAAAAAGGATTTAATTTGATTCAAATTTAAATCATTAAATTAAACTCCATACAAATCTCATGTTGAAAATAATAACAATCCTAATCTAAAATAATGACAATAACAGTCCTAACCTAGAATAATGAGGGTTATTTGGGTATTTAATTGGAAATTGAGATTAGATGGGAAAATAAAAACTACAAAAGAATTATTGAGAAAATATAACGTCGTCGTTTAGAGAGTTGCTTGCTGTTGCGGAGGAGCTGAAGAGCGCATTGTAAGAAAGAAAACAGAGAGCGGCGAGAGTGAAGTTTCGAGTAACTAACAATGTACGGTGACGCCACCAACTGGGACGAAAATGCATACAGGGAAACGGTACTCAAGGAGAGGGAAATTCAAACACGAACCGTTTTCCGAACCGCTTGGGCTCCACCCTACAATCTCGACACTCTCCTTGTTGCCTCTAGCGACGGTTCAGTTGCATCCTACTCCATCTCTTCCTCCATCGCTGCCTCTAAGCTAAAAAACGTTAGCATAATCTCAATTGCTCTTTTCTTTGTTATTTTATTCAATTCAAGTGCATATCGAACGATTTTGCTTGGCTTCAACTATCGTTTACTTGCACTGCTCGCGATTTCACTTCACTTTACGACGAAACTAACGGTTCTTGTTTCGTTGTTTTTGCGTTTGTTGCAGCCTTTTGGTTTTGTTAATGCGGATACAGATAGGTACGTATGCGTTCACAATGTTTGCTTAATCAATTATTTATTTATCGGTCTTAGGGTTAACCGTGTTTCGTGTGCGTTGCTATTGGTTTAGGTTATCGGCTCAACCTAATTGCTTCATTCAAGCGCATTGTGGACCTGCGTATGATGTCAAATTTTATGGGGATGGTGAAGATGCTTTGTTGCTGAGGTTCAAATTATTACTGAACTCTGATTTTTTTCTGTTTCTCTACTACTGTTTTCTCCTGATGAACCGCATCAGGATAATTTTCCGTTTGGTCATTGTGCATATAAAGTGGGTGACTCAAGTGTAGGAATATAAGAGTATGGTTTTTGTGTTTGCTGCAGATTGCTTCTTAATTTCTACTTAGAAGAAGTTTCTGTTCTCCCATTTAAATTTTGAAATGAGAACATTTTGGTTTGTGGTGCTAATTATCTTCTGTCATCTAGCTGCAAGTAAATAGATCTGGATTCCAGTTTCTGTGTTGGCATTATCTTTCAGTTTTTTGTTTGAGATCTAAATTTGGTATTCTTATAGCAATTCCTTGCTTGTATAGTTCTTAACCCTAAGAAGCGGTTCTTGTGTGGGGTTCCACCGATGGAGTTGATTGATCTGGCTGTCAATTTTAAGAACGGTCTATAGGAACTGGTTCTTATCATTAAAATATATTTTTTGTAACAAACATTATAGTTACTAGATGCAATAATCAAACATATTAAGCATCATGTGTATTGGCATAACTGTGATGTTTAATTTATCACTTGGCACAAGTCTTGATAGCATTTTATCTTGCAGCTGTGGTGATGATGGTCGGATTCGAGGATGGAAATGGAAGGAATTTTCAAGCCCAAATTATTCTGTTTCTTCACAAGGTGATAATGCTTGTTTGGGAATGGTTCATTGTTTTCTTTGTTTTCCCCTAATTTATATTGTTTCTGCATCTATGAATCTTATGGTGTGTTTGGTAGAAAAGAAAGAATTATGTGAGAAATAAGATGAATGAAATTAGGAGAGAGAGAAATAAAGTGAACAAGTCTAGGTGAGAAATAGAGTGAAAATAGATGTGTTTGGTTTTAAGAGAAACAAAGAAGAAAAGGAAAAAACCATTTAAAATTAATTATTTAACAAGCAATTGATTATTTAGGAACAACCTGTTGTTTCCAGAAAACAAATGTGATTCTTCTTCACACATAATGCTGTCACGTTTAAAATTTTCTGCAATCAATTATGAAAAACTTGCATTCAGTTATTATTTACGTATATATGCTTTTATTTTTTATTTCTTTGCTGTTTTGTGGAGAAAATAAAAAGGTTTATTTTATTTCCTCACTACTAAACACATACAATTTCCTATCAACTCCCTATTTACACTCTCTCCTTTCTATTTCTCATGTACCAAACAAAGAGTTAGTGTTTTGTTTTAACTTGCAAGCGTTTCTACTTTATTCAGAACGTCCTCCTTGGGTTTTTCTTTTGCTAAGTATGATTTAACTAAATCTGAATGGTTGCATTTTTACATATTCTATAACAAATTGCCAAATTGTTGATAAGAACTAAGGTTTTTTCTAGTTGAAATTATAGGGTAAAAGATGGACAAGATAGAAAACAGAAACACAACTCAAATGACATTTGAAAAGGCTGATGTATATACATGAATGAAGTGGTAATCTATTTTTATTTATGTGATTGGTTAGGTGCTAGTATTGTTAAACTAGTTGAAAGTCTGGACCAACAAAACTTCATGACAAGACCATTGAAAGGATATGTTAGTGAGGATCTTAATTCTCTAATAGTTCTTTTCAAAAAGTGAACATTAAATCAAACTCAACGTTATAAAACCAGCTTTTAAGGTAAGGTTTGCACTCACTTATATATTATAATCTGACCATATCTCTAATCGATGCGGGATCTCCAACACACTCTCTTATTCGAGGGTTGAACATTTCGAGCATGAGTAAGGATAGTAAATGAACATGTCCCCACGTGTATTGTCCAAACTTGTCTCGATCTTGTCGGAGAATCCCAACATTGATTAGGTACGGGTATGAGTAATACTTAAATTTTTAAATTGGGTATGAGGACGGGGATATGTATGTAATATCCGTCCTATCCCTATACCCTTCCTAATACAAGTTCTTGTCTGCATACCCATCCTTGTTTTAAATTACTAAAAAACTTTTAATTTATTAAGTAACCTTTAAAACTTATATTAACTTTTCTTTGGTATTTAGTTTTGTAACTTATTTTTAGGTTATACGTTTGATCATTTTTACTTTTTTCTATAATTATTTGACTTTTATCCAATTGTTATTTGATACTCTCATTTAATATTTAATATTGGAAAAAAGGAAATGTATATTCTTTTGGCATTGAATACTTGATAATATCATATTTTCTTTACTGTGATTTCTATTTTATTTTTTACTAAAAAATTATCTAATTAATATTTGAAATAGTAAGGGGGCGGGTATGAGCGCAATACGGGTATACCTGTTCCCCGATGAGGGTGGGGATGAGACAAAAATTTATACCTTGAGGATGAGAATGAGATAGTCAAACCCACACCTGCTCTACCCTGTTGTCATCCCTAAGCATGAGACTAGATATTTGTGGCTAGTCCTACAGTGACCCAATAGATAAGTCTAACAAACCTCGTTGGAATAGACTTTAATACCATTTTAGAAAGTTAACTTTAAACCTAATTCAACTTCACAAAACTAACTTATTTGATGATGTTTGACCCTCTTATATATTATAGTTTGTTAATATTTCTAGTTGATGTGAGATCTTCAAATGTTCCATTCCATTTATCATTTTTAGTTTCTTGAATAAGGATGTAAAATTAAAACAGTTTATAATAGAGCATCACAACGGAATCATAGTGGCGTAGAGGTGTAGAATAGCCTTTGGCTACTGTGGCTGTCTGAAGTGAAGCAATTTGGTGTAGTGGTAGTCAAGGTTGTCAAACTCGCGAGTCTACGTAGACTCGTGGGATCGACTCGTAGACTCATAAGAGTCTACTTTCAACTTGCAACCCACGACCACCGCAACACACGACCACTTGCAATCTGTGACCACATGCAACCCGCGACCACCTGAAACCTGCGACCACCGCAACCACCGCACTATCCACCTGCAACCCACTACCACTGCGAACACTCAACCACCGCACGAACCACACGCGAACGCTCTGCTCGATAGACCGCCGCACTCCACAGAAGAAGACGCAATCCACAGAAGACGCAAACGCAAACGAAAATGAAATGCGAAACCCTAATTTCCACATTCAGAACGACACCGTTTTGGGGTTAAGAAAAAACCCAGTTGGACTCGCCAACTCAAACCAGAGTTGCGAGTCCACTCCGATTTCACTGAGTCTGTGCCGAGTCTACTGAGTTTACCCAAAAAACGAGTCTACTGCTGAGTTAACTCGGTAAGGCCAAGTGGACACGTAAACTCGGACGAGTCAACGAGTTGACTTGCGAGTTTGATAACCATGGTGGTAGTAGTAGTAGTAAGGACCAAATACCAAGTATAGCAGTTTTATGCATTTATTCTGAAAAATCCTCTTGTAAGAGACTCCCCTTCTTCAGTAAGGGGGCTATTTGGAGATTTCAATTTCCAAAACTGAAATCTACATTCATAAACATAGTAGTGGTTAAAAATGATGAAGACTTGAATTGATTGATGATTCCTATAGAGGAAACTTGTATTTGACTTTTGTAGCGCTTTAGTTGTATGTTTTGTTTGAGACACTTGTTATTGTTACTTTTTATTTGCAATCATGATTATCATAATTTTTAGGTATCTTTTTTTATAACTTCTCCGTATATAATACTATATAAGTCAGAGTGATTGATCTGATACAGCAAGGGTTTTGACTTTGTTCCCAAACATAAGTAAATTATTGTTCGGCTAAATTTTTCTGGTTGCCTAAAAGCCCACTGTGGCATTGTTCTTTATCCTCTTCCATATCTATCTCTAACTGTGTGTTTTATTTGATTGGGGAATTTCAATCTTTTACTTCTTCGGTATCACCTTTTTTACTTTTGTTTTAATGATTTTGTTATATTTCTTATGTGTGTCATCCCTTAATATTCTAGGAAATGATACCAAGCCTGTACTTGATGTGGTGAATCCTCAACACAAGTGAGTTTTTTGAGAATTAATGCATGTTTCAGCTTTCTTTGGTATAAGTAATGCAGATGTACAGGATGCTTTGTCGTTCTTGATTTGAATGCTGTTTGGTTCATGTACTTTCTGTACATTCTCTGAATATACTTACACATTTGGGATCATTGTCTATTGCACTAAAAACTATTTAAAATTATTTGGAATGAATCTTGAGTGTTTAAAATTCTTATTTATCTTTTTTTTTTTTTCCAATTGATTTTGTTAACTTTGTTGGTATTTACCTCACTTGAAACCTCAGAATAGAAGGTTCTTCTTACAATCCAAGCATGAGTAGAATTTTTGTAGCTTATTTTGCAGTATCAGGTTATCAGCAATTCCTTTGTACCTCTTTTTTTTGGTTGTCTGACTGTCCTCTATATGCCCACACTTTGTTGTCTTTTAGAGGTCCTTGGGGTGCGCTTTCACCTATTCCTGAGAATAACGCTCTTGCTGTTAATACTCAGGTTTGCAATTGGTTTTTACTGTTTGTTACTATAATTTGCTTGTTATTTCATGATTCAATTTGTGCCTATTTTTTTGTTTAATTGTAGGAGGGATCAGTTTTTGCTGCATCTGGTGATTCTTGTGCATATTGTTGGGATGTGGTATGTATTCATGGAAGGTGAATATAATTCCTGCATAGGAAGTTTCTTGGATAACTTGATTTATAATTATACTTGTGTTAATGCTGGATTAATATGTGTTAATGTTTCTAGGAAACTGGCAAATTGAAAATGGTATTCAATGGGCACATGGAGTATTTGCATTGTATTGTTGCACGCAACTCTTCCAATCAGGTGATTCTTGACCTCATTGTTTTTGGACTTGAGGCTAATTATTAACAAGAAATAAACCCAAAGGTGAAGGAAGAATGGAGGTTGGTCTTGTCTAGACATGGATATGAATTTTATTAAGTAACTCATAAATTACATGAAACAGTAACACCTATAGCTAAGATACATAACTTGTTAAACTATAGGAAATAGATACACATTGAGCTGTGTAGTCCTGATGCTTTGTTTTGTATTGAGAAAATGAAATAATACAATAAATACAGGAGATGCGGTATTTTCTTATAATAAAAATATGATACAAGAATAAATAAAACATTCATAATAATATATATATATAATCTAGATATTTTTTATTCTAAAATATTCACGCCTTATTTCTATAATTTTTTAATACTCCTCCTTAAGATGGAGCATGAGTCATATTATACGTGCTCAGTTTTATGCAAGTATGGTTGATTCTTGGTCTTATTAGAGATTTAGTGAACATGTCTGCCAATTGTTCACTAGAGTTGAGAAAACTAGCGGTGATGTCTCAAAACTTTAATTTTTCTCTTAAGAAACGAGAATCTACCTTAATATGTTTGGTCCTCTCATGAAAGACAGGATTAAAGGTAATGTGTATTGCTGACTAGTTGTCATATATAATGTGCATTTGGGAATTTCTTTTCAAATTTAACCATTTTGAGGAGTTTCTCTAGCCATTTAAGCTCACAAATTACTAACGTCATTGCCTTGTTTTGGTTTCTGCACTTGCTACAATATTTTGTTTATTTTCTACGATATTAAATTACCTCCAACTAGAGCATAATACCCTGAAGTGGATCATCTAATGCTTGGCAACTCTGCCTAGTCTGTCTCTACCTAACTGTTGAATGTAACGGGCTTAGCCCATAATTATATTATTCTGTTATTATTTTCATCTATAAATAAACACCCTTATGTGTGTATTTTACACAAAGGATATTAATCCTATATTTATTTTCTTCAAATATTGTATCCAGAACCTAGGGTTAGGATTCAATTTTTTTTGGGTGAACCAACTGTTCACCGTCAGGCATTGCCTCACCGCTACCTACTGCCGCTGCCATCGCCGGAATCTCGCTGCCGCCTTTGTCAGAATCTTGCCGGAGTCACTGTTGCTGTCGTTGTTGTCACCAATTGGATGGCAACTAGATCTATAGATCCGTCTCCTACCACTATGCCGCTGACAACTGGATCTATGGCTTATTCGGCTGCCACTATGCCTAATCTATCTATCTATACTAATTATGTCAATGTTCATCTTTCTATTGACAAATTGGATGAAACTAATTATGACACTTGGGCCTCATATATCAAATTATGGCTTAAGAGTCAAGATTATGTTGATCATCTTACCCAATGTGTTCGCAATGTTGCTGCAGATGAGGCCTCCCGTTGGTTGAAAATTGATGCTCAATTATGCATTGTTATTAAATCTACTATTTACTTATCTTTAAAACAAATTTTTCGTGCTTTTGAAATGTGTTCAGAAGTTTTGGGAACATGTGAAATTATTATACACCAATGATACTCATCTTTATAGTGTGTAAAAAATTCCCTTATTTTCATAAATGAGGCCCTTCCCAAGGGCATGCATTCTTGCATGCATTCTTACTATACTATACGACTGCATTCAATGGTTGTGACAAAGAAAATTTGAATATTGACTTAATACGAGATTCAAAAGGCAATGCCAGGATTATTAACAATAATGTTAGGCAGGCAGCTATGCAGGCTTCGTAGGGGAATATAGCTTGGATGTGGTTTTGGAGCAGTGCAGGCTGTGCAAGAGATTACACAGGAGCATTGATACCATGTCAGAAAAACTGCTTCTGACATTATTCATAGCGGAACAAAACAATTGCTCTTTAAATAGAATACAAAGACTTAATAACTGAAAATCCTAATTTGTGATGGATATAATATATCTTGACAATCCAGGATCAATGATCATGTACAATAATACTAAATATACTGTCAGTCTATTAATCCTCCTATATCCTCTTAATTATAGAATGTGATTAAATCTCCTAATTATGTAATTAAAACAGTACAGGGAAATATTAACTGCAACATAAATCATGGGATTCTGACGTTTATGATGTCCTTAAAATGATAAAGGTATGTGTTAATACTTTTTTGAAATTGAAACATATACAAGACATAAAAAGGGCAAGAGTTACATGTACCATATAAAAGGGTATTGAAGGGGGCATGAGATAAAGGTGAGATATATACTGTTGAAGCAACTAGAAATCTTTTCTTAAGAAATAATTTATAGTTTTCTATGAAAAATGTTAAAACGTTGCACTAGTAATAGAATTTAAAAGTTCCATTACTCTTCTGGCTCTACAGAATATGTGGATTGGTATTTTAAATTCCTGACTGCAAAAGCATATTTTCTCTTTGACATTTCTCTTTTGCTTAGTGATCTGTTTTGCCTTCCCACATTATGGCTAGGTTTTAACTGTTGGTTCTTTCTGATCAATGTTCAGATCATAACAGGTTCGGAGGATGGGACAACACGAATTTGGGGTAATGTTTATTTTTCAGCTCAAGTTACTAAAGTTGAATGGGTTGCATGAATCATATTACTTTTTTATGTAAATTCATTGGTTATTGATTTTTATTGGCATATATTTATTGGGTAGTTAAGTTTTTGTGGTTTATTTGCCATGTTTAATAGATTGCAAAAGTGGAAAGTGTACCCAAGTGATTGATCCAGTAAAACATTTGAAGTTGAAGGGATCTGCTTCATGGGTTGGCTGTGTTGCTTTAGATGCAAGTGAGAGTTGGTTGGTAAGAGCATATCTCTTACTTTATAATTTCTTTGCCTTGCCCCCATACTATTGGACTACACATGCTAATTTGGTAAAAGAAATATGAATATTAAGACAAAATGTTGATCGCATCTGGGGGTAATCACTTATGCAGTTGGTGTGATGTTATGAGACGATGATTCTACTGAAATAATTATTTCTTAGGGCTGAGAATAGTGCTATAAAGCTGTGGTGGAGTGTCCCTGCCCATGACAGGGGCCTCTGTAAAGGCACAGTCCAGTGTTGTGGCTGTAGTGGGCCATATAGTAGTTGGGATAGTGCTACTATTCTATTTTTCTTTAAACACCCTCCAAAAATGTGTCGTCTATCTCTGTCATGGGAAGCTTCTCTGTTGCATATCTCTGTTGCATCACTTCTGACCATCTCCGGAAGCTTGTGTGTGGCCAAGTTTACAATTTTCTGACCTCCATGTTGTTTGGTTAACTTCTGCCTCCTTTCCCCTTTGTTTGCTGTTCTGTGCTAGTTTAGGGTAGCAGAATAATGAACACATTTTAGTTTTCTTTAAAAGAGAAGATGGTTTACTTGATTTTACTGGGGACTGAATGACTGATAGGAGACAGGCTAAGATTTATTTATTTTTGTATCTAGAATCAGAGGTGGTACACTGGGCCTGCACCCTAAATTGAACCATTCTATTTCCTAAATAGTCCTACAATTGGGGAAGGTGTTCTTTTGCTTCCATTTTTTCTTGTTTATTAATCATATAATAGTATTCTGAAATTATGAGATAATTTATATATATATATATATATATATATATATAAAACTCGAAAAAGATTAAATTGTATGAGAGAATATTTTATTGAATTGATTCAATGAAACAGTACATAAGCCTCTATAGATAGAGAACTCTAACCCTAAAAAAATTATTACAAAGAGATCTCTAAAAACATCCAACAGCACACTTATTATAGCTTATCAAAATATTTTCTCCTAAATCAACAATATATATATATATATGTATATATATAATATAAGAAAATTAGAATACCATCTATCCTACTTTTTGGGGTCAGACACTATATGGGACTTAAAACATTGTTATTTCCAAGAATAATATGTTTTCTTTTCTTGTTCTCTGGAATTATTAGTGTTATATGATAAATCTATTTTTGTTAATAAGTTCTTTTATTTCATCAATATAACTAACATGTTTGTAGCCAGAATAGCCTCACATTTTAAGGTTGTCCTTTCTCCATAGGCAAACTAGTAGAACGGACACATGCATGAGAAATATGTTATGTATGTTGTTATTGAATAGTTTATTGCTTTAGAAATATAGTTAAGTGACCATTGCCAACTTTATTCAGGCTTGCAGTAGTGGACGTAATGTATCACTTTGGAACCTTCCTGCTTCTGAATGCGTATCAAAGATTCCAACGCGTGCTTGTGTACAGGACATGTTATTTGACAATAACCAAGTGAGTTGGTTATATTTCTACTTTCTCTTCAGTTGTTTCAGACATGGTCATACTATATAATCATGGTAACCTCTAGAGCCACAGACAAGTTTTCTGATATGAACGATCGTGTGTAGAAGCGTCTAGGTCATCTCGTAAGAGATTTCGAAGAACGATTAGGCTTTGGACAAAGGGAACCTTTAGGTGGCTTTCGATTATACCAAGAACAAGAACAATAATAGAGAATTGAGAAAAGGAAACAAACTGCATATATTATTCATATCTCAAATAATAGTTCAATACTCTATTTATAGAGTACTAAATATCATAAAATCCCAATAAAATCCTAACTAATTAAATA
>Ga0123342_1004960_pt1 | contig 19806 bp, 8 predicted proteins | sample Turbeawhitnodule_FD_89960 | JGI IMG/M metagenome (GOLD analysis project Ga0123342, IMG submission 89960) | Root nodule microbial communities of legume samples collected from Mexico - Turtle bean Mexico white nodule | ecosystem: Host-associated > Plants > Roots > Nodule | place: Mexico: Nepantla... | reverse complement strand
TTTGTTTCTCTAGAATTAGTTGTCCATATTTCCTAAAATAACTAGCAAGCTCTCATGTATATATAGGTCTAATGACCTCATAATTTATATAGAAGAAAATATTATTCCTTCTAAACTTGATACCTTAACACCAACCTTCCTTTCCTTCTCAATTCTCCATTTTGCAAGCTATAATGCTTTTGAGGAGCTAAATTTCCCTGAACTTCCTTGATTAACTTTTGCAGATTCAAATCAGCAACCCAAGACCAACAATATGGATTGTAATTGAAGAGAACTATTACATTCAACAACATCAATCCTAGAAAGAGCATCAACTACCACATTGTCTTGACCTTCATATATTCAATGAAGAAATCAAACTTCATAAGCTTTACTACTCATTTTTGCTAAAAGTCCGTGGTCCACCTATAATCCAATATATACTTTTAGACTGCAAAAAGCACAACAATAAACACTTTCTAATAGGTAGAATATGGTTGTTTTTGTATGATATGTTTATCAACCCTGGACCAAAATAAATAAAAGATGCTGGCTGCCCCCATTGAGCAAATTTCAAACTCCTTGCTCTTGATCATGCCCTCGTCACATTGACCCCTCAAAATCATATTAAAGTTTTAGGAGTCAAAGTGTGAGTTTGAGTCCCACATTGAGTAGAAATGAAAAGGTTGAACACCTTATAACAAAGAGGACCCACAAACCCATTGTTTTAAAGTTGAGTAGGAGGTGGTGTCAAGTCTCGTATATGAGTTTGACTCATGTTTCATAGTTGAATCTTTACACCCCCAGTCGAAGAACATAAAGAAAAGAGGGAACCTTGTGGAAATGATTTTTATTGAGAACTTTCAACCTCAGGTTAAATTCTTATAGTTAACTAACTGCACTAACCATTTTCCACCCAACTAAAAGCCTAATTGAATGACTCCCTCATACATATCTTAGTTACTTGAATATATACAGTATGAACTCCAAAACTCGGAGGGCTTTAACAATACCTCTCTTGGCTCCCAATCATAAGCCTTTGCCAACTCATGAAAACAGTATGTAAAATTGTGTTCCTCTAATATTTTGCCAACTCGTGAGCCAATAAAATTGCCTCTAAAATTGTGTTCCATACTTAAATGGGTATATTATGTAGTCTAACTGTTCTGCCATTTGCAAACCTCTCAAATGTTTTTTCAACCTCAGGTTAAACTCTACCATAAAAGGTATAACTAAGGTCACCACCAGTGTTTAGCCTATCTGAAAGCGAAAATGGATTTCAGAAATAAAAAACACCTTTTAGCAATAGGAGTCTAGTTCTGAAAATATAATCAAAGTTACTGAAATGTAGGAGTAGCAAGAGTATGAATATTAGTAATATTTCCCTACTTTTTCTCAGATATATTCTGTGTGAAGGTCGGTCAAGGTGCTGTGATGTGACAATTCAGATGTTATTCAGTTGAAATTTTAGTCTACATGTCTCCAATGCTGTGTCAATTATTGTTTGATGATATCAGTAATGATTTTATTCCTTTCATTCAGAGTGCGGTTCCATTATGGCCATCCAGATGTGTTTGATAGACTTTTCCACCTGACAAGAGGGGGTGTAAGCAAGGCTTCTAGGGTCATCAACTTGAGTGAGGATATATTTGCAGGCATGTATTCTAGTTCTCTTCCTGTATCATGTATGCAACTTGTTTCTGTTTCTTTCAAAGAGTTATCTAATAGTAAAAGTTTATTTATGATGTGCAGGTTTCAATTCTACTTTACGTGAAGGAAATGTCACTCATCATGAGTACATACAAGTTGGTAAAGGAAGGGATGTGGGTCTTAACCAGATATCAATGTTTGAAGCAAAAATCGCTGCTGGAAATGGTGAGCAGACAATGAGTAGAGACATATACAGGCTTGGACACCGTTTTGATTTCTTCCGAATGCTATCTTGTTATTTCACTACAATTGGCTTCTATTTCAGTACCCTGGTATGCATGGAACCTACCTAACTTGTAGCATATATGAATATGATCTGTTGCAAATACTGACTTTGATTTTGACAGTTGACTGTCCTCACAGTTTATGTATTCCTTTATGGACGCCTCTATCTTTCCCTTAGTGGACTTGAAGAAAGTTTGAACAAACAGAAAACTATTCGAGAGAACAAAGCTCTTCAAGTAGCTCTTGCTTCTCAGTCAGTTGTGCAAATTGGACTTTTATTGGCATTGCCTATGTTGATGGAAATTGGCTTGGAGAGGGGATTCCGTCAGGCATTAAGTGAATTTATACTGATGCAACTACAGTTGGCACCTGTATTTTTCACATTTTCTCTTGGAACAAAAACACACTATTATGGAAGGACATTGCTTCATGGAGGTGCACAGTACAGAGGCACTGGTCGTGGTTTTGTGGTGTTTCATGCTAAATTTGCTGATAACTATAGGCTCTATTCTCGCAGCCATTTTGTTAAAGGAATTGAATTGGTGATTCTACTTGTGGTCTACCATATATTTGGTCATGCATACAGAGGAGTGGTTGCCTATATTTTCATTACTATAACCATGTGGTTCATGGTAGGAACATGGCTTTTTGCTCCCTTCCTTTTCAATCCATCAGGCTTTGAGTGGCAGAAGATAGTTGATGACTGGACAGATTGGCATAAATGGATAAGCAACCGTGGAGGCATTGGTGTATCTCCTGAGAGAAGCTGGGAATCCTGGTGGGAAAAGGAACGTGACCATCTCCGATACTCCGGAAAGCGTGGTATTGCTATCGAGATCATATTAGCCCTCCGCTTTTTCATATATCAATATGGCCTTGTATATCACCTCTCAATTACTAACACAACTCAAAGTGTTCTGGTAATTCTTTCTTACCCAGTTCTCTCTACGAATACTCCTTTTTTGGTTTCTTATAAATCCCTTATTCCTAGCTGCAAGAATTTCAGTTTAATTGTCGTTACTATTGGCTTACAGGTTTATGGTATTTCATGGATGATAATCTTTGTAATATTGGGTTTAATGAAGGTGAGATTTCACACTACTATATTCTGTATAGTTAAGATTTGGTGTATTCATTTTTCAGGGATGCTGTTGAGTGCTCGCATGCAAACTAGCTGAAAAGATGTTTTGTTTATGAACACCATCAATGAGTTTTATGTATTATGTTACTTGAAAAACAATAAACAAAGAAGTTATATGGTACAATCATGATTCACCTCGTAGAGGTCTTAACACTGCATTACTAAAATAATTGAGACACTTCTCTGATTGTCTCCTGTGTTTGGTTCAGTTAAACTTCGAAATACATTATGTTGTAAATAGCAGATTATTAGGATAAAAAATAGTCTCTAGTATCTTCATTATAATTAGGTAAAAATATCTTTTAGCTATTTATTTCAGCATATTTTTTCCCTTTCTTCAAAGATTTTGGTTATTATAAATAGAGATAATAAGAATGTAATTTGTGTAATATCAATAAAAGAATTTTCCAAGTTGGTGTTAGAGCTATTCCAAGTTTATCCTAGTCGAGATTTGGACCTATAGTGTCACCCACTATCAAGTCCCCCTCAATCCCCATGTTGAATGTTCTCGACGTAAGGGAGTGTGTTGGAGGTCACATATCAACTAGAGATAATACTAATTTACTATATAAATGGAGACAAACTTCATCTTACTAACCCAGTTTTGGAAGATGAGTTAAGCTTAAACTCACCTCCTCATACATTCTTTATGTTATCTTTTACCATGACTAGACATATTGAGGTGTATCTTTTCTCACTGCATAATAGATAATAAACTTGAGATGTAGAGTGATGATATCCACATTCCCCTTTTCTCTTACCCCCATAACTCTGCCCTTGATAACAATATTGGATTTTTGCAGGGTTTATCTCTCGGCAGGCGACGCCTCAGTGCAGACTTCCAGCTTTTATTTCGATTGATTGAGGGTTCAATTTTCATAGCAATTCTTACCGTCGTCATAGTCTTAATAGCAGTTGCTGGTTTGACAATTAAGGACATAATAGTCTGCATCCTAGCAGTCATGCCAACAGGCTGGGGTTTGCTGCTGGTCAGTAAATACTCTTTTTTTCCTTTACTCACATGTTCTTTCAAGTCACTGTATAGTTTGATCCATGTCAATTTGTGTTGCTTTGATCCCTAAGAGAGTGCACATCTAACAAAATTCTTCTCCAAAATTGCTTACATGCTAAGTAGTTTTACCTGTGAAGTTGTAAAGTTGCTAACCATTCCACGGATTGGAAAAAAAAACATAAGTTAGTTGATGTTTGTTTGCAATCATAAAAATAGCTATTTATTTTTTGGAAAGCTATTCAAAATGGCTTCTGATTTTGTTTAGATTTTAGATTCTCTAAAAGCTTGGTTATTTTAAAAACCTGAAACTGACGGACCCTTTGTTCTCACAATCTTAGCATACACAAAAAGCTCTTTAGGGATCAAAGCAATGCATGTTGCCACTCTTTATAAAATCATTCATAAATGTCTTTATATTGTATCTCTGTTTTGTCAGTGCAAACTAGAAATTTCATTGTCAAAATATAAAGGGACACCTCAAAAAGTAAGGAACAACGAGCATGATGGAGAAACAAAAGGATGCTCCAAAGTTCCTAAAAGCTCTGATACCAAAAATTGTTACTCACTCTATTCATGCAGCACATAGAAAGATAAAAAAATAAAAATACTATAGAACAGTTATAATTGATAAAACTGTTACAACTGCCAAGAAAATCTAAAATATTATATGAGTTCATATTTATCATCTAATATATATCTACTCATTTTGCTGACCAAAAAAAAAAAAAATATCTACTCTTTTGTTTTTGTTTGTCTTTGTTTTTGCTCTCTGCTAGATTGCACAAGCTTGTAAGCCTGTCATTGAAAAATCTGGGTTTTGGGGGTCAATTCGGGCACTTGCTCGTGGATATGAAGTAATAATGGGCTTGCTTCTCTTCACACCAGTTGCTTTCTTGGCATGGTTCCCATTTGTTTCAGAGTTTCAAACACGTATGCTCTTCAACCAAGCTTTCAGTAGAGGTTTACAGATTTCTCGTATCCTTGGTGGACAAAGGAGTGATCGCTCCTCCAACCACAAAGAGTGATGATGATAGACCCTCATTTTCATCTGTTATCTTTTATCAAACGTTTCAACCACCTTTGGTTACATTGTTTCAAGAGTTTTGACTGCATGTCATATTCTTTAAATAATGTAACCACACATGGTTGGATGATAATGATTAATGAAAGATAATATGATGTTTTTTTGTACATTTCTATATTCATACTTGCTATTTTGTAAATGCTGTTTTACTACCTATTCAGATGTCGAACATTGTACAGTTTGAAAGTTGTATCAGAAAAAACAAGGCTCTCTAGTCTGTAAATTGTACTAGGTTTTGTAATTTGTATACCCACATATAATGTCTCATTCTTTCTCTCTTTCTTTTCATTTTGTTTACAGGAAAATGATAAAAGAGAAAAGTATCATAAATATGTCACAGAAAAAGAAAGAATGTAATTACCAACTTCTAAAACATCCATGTTCTAGCAACTCAACCTAAACAGAAGCATAGGACTTTTCCAAAAATCTTTTGATTAAGGAAAACCAAGTTGGGGAACAATGCAACAATGTTGAGTTCATAGAAATTGAGTCAAAATTCTGTGGGATATCTAATTATTGACATCACTTGCAAATGACACACCATTTCACTTTCTAATTACCAAATTTCAATGAAAGAATCATAGCCTAACATGATCATCACCCTTTGATCTCGAACCAAGTAGAGAACAAAGAATGGTGATTTTCAAGTAAGACGATTAAACTAGAATCTTGATTGAATTATTCTTGAAAAAGAACTCTAAAAAATATTATTTTTCAAAATACAAAACTCTCATCCAAAGTGTGTAGAAAAATTTCATGTGCATTATCATTTAGATCTTTTCTGAAAAAGAAAAGTATCTTAACTTTCCAGATTTGATAATTTTAGTCAATTAAAATCGCTTTCAATTACCCAAAAGAAAGCTCTATGAAGTTCCATAGCTTTTTTAGTTGAGTAAAACGAAATTTTAGTCATCACATCAAATTGAACTTCTAATCATTTTAGTCAATTAAAAATACATTAGTTAGATAATATAGAATCAACTTCATTTCTTAAAATGTTTAATTGATTATAGTTTACTAAAATGAATATTTAATCAACTAAAATGTTCTAGTTCCTAAACTTAGCAAGTTCAAAAGTATTTTAATTGATTGAAACACTTTTTAATAAATTAAACCATATATAAATATTTTAAAGAAGACTCTTAACACTTGTAAATTATTTCTATCAAATCTAATTAGAATAAAAATGAAAAAACATTAAAATTTAAACTTAAGCATTATCTAAACTTCAAGATCAATTCTTCAACACATTCATCGTCAAATTTAAGTGGTTGGAAATATCTAATCGATTAACTCAAACTTACTTAAATATTTGATCTCAACATATTTTCTGTTTTTTTTTATAATTTTAATAACATTAAAAAGTATATAAAATATTTTTTCCTAGTTGAAGAAGGAGTAACAACCCGTAAACGAGTTTACATGATTGAGTAAATAAACTTTAATTTTAAAAATTAAATAGAAACTATTTATTATAAACACAAAACAATTACGTGTATTTTGATAATTAAAATACGTGTGAAATATGTTTTGTTGATGTAAAACTACTAAAATATTAATTACGTCCCTAACAATTTTTTTATATTATTTTTGTCTTTCTAAAATTTATACTTATTTTCTAGATATATTAATTATACAATTATATTCAGTAAATACATTTTTTAATCCTACGTTTTATGTAGGAATTACATCGTTATTAGCGGTTACGAATGAAGAATTCATAATAGATTAATTTTAAAAAAACACGTGCTTAATTAAATATATATGTATTCAGCTTTTTTTAATTTTGTAAATTGCATTTGATATGATACTAAATATTGTAAAAGAGTTCTCTCTTTTGATAGGGTTTCACACCAGGTCGTAAAAGATCTTGTTGGATTTTAAATCGCGGTGTGTTGTAGTCTTCTTCTTTTTTGTGTTTATAAAACTTAAAATGAATTTAGATAATTAAACAATTAGGTATAACTCTTTTATAAGGGTGAAATAAAATAATTGTTGGTAACATTTAAATTGAATTCATATTGAATAATTAGTTGAAATGGATAACTAACTTGATTATTTGATAGTTGGATCAACTAGATCAATCGTTGTTTTTTTTGGTCAATAAGGAAGTGATCATGGAAGTTGTTGATTATGATAAAGTTGATAATTGATTTGGAGGAAGAGAGATTCAGTAAGGTATAGAGTTAAGTCTGTTTATGTAATTTTATGTAATTTTAAGAAAAGAATTACATGGCAAAGATAGTTTAATCTTTGAAGAGTGTTACAAAAGGCTTTAGCAATAAAGGATAATTTGTCTAGATTGTGGTGTTGTTTTATTAAATAGTTTGTATGTTATGTGTGGTATAGAAGAAGGGTCTATAAATAATTTGTTTTTTATTTGTAAAATTGTTTGGCTTATTTGGGGGATGTGTTTTAATTGGTTGGGGATGTCGACGGTTAATCATTATGATATTAAATCACATTTTATGCATTTTTTGAATGATACTAGCAACAGAATTTGGGGGAGTATTTGAATAGCAATAATTGGGGAGATTTGGAAACATAAGAATGGTTGTATTTTTAAAAATATAGAGTAGATCATGTGGAAATTTTCACTATTGTACAATTGAAAGTTTTTAGTCGTGGTTACTGGCAAAGGAACATGTAATTGATTTTTTTTATTCAGATGGCTGCTTGGAACCTTCGGAATGTATGAGATACATTAGAAAAGGTAATTGAGTTGTTTATTCTGTTGTGGTAGTATTATTTGGCTTGTTGTAGAAAAGACCGTGGTTTGTTTTTCTTCTTATAAGTTGTTGAATGCGGGAGGTTCCTGGTTTGTGTTTTGTTAGTTGGAGGGAGTTTTTTTTCTTCGATTTGTTAACTGCAAAATATTGTCAATTGTTTTGTAGCGAAACGGATGTGCAGTGTTTGCAGGGTCAAAGTTCTTGAGTTGGTCTACTAGGAGAGAAGAATCACTATGAAGTAAAGGAACCTTAGAAGTGGGTTGATGAACTGTTTGTGATTTGGGCTTTTGTATGAGATTTGTTTTGGTTCGGTTTAGAACCTTTTATTTGGAATGTAGAATAAGGTTTTGAATGTCATGTAATATCCTTATGAAATTTAGATTTGTAATTGTGCTTGAAGTGTTATTTATTTATGATGTTTTATTAAGTTGGACATATTGAAGTTTCTTAATATTGTTAGGATTGTTAGAATCTGTTGTATAAAGGTTGAAATATTCATGAAATATTTTTACTATTTTTTATTTTCTTAATAATAAAAAATTATCGAGAAAAGATTAAAAAATAATAGAAAAAATAGTTTTAGTATCTATTTAATCAAAGCTAACGCTTCATTCATTAACAAAAAGTCTTTAAATTCTTTAAAATTTCAATTAATCACTCTCAGACTTAACCTGTTTTTTCTAACATCATCTTACAAGGTAATAAATTATCTCACTTCCAATATTGCGATCGTTATTAGCCCAATTATTAAAAAATTGGAATAAATAATTTAATTATCTTATTTATGGAAAATATTTAATTTTTACATTGTAAAAAACTTTAATTTTAGTTTTCATATTTGTTTATTTAAGTTTTAATTCATTTATTATTTTTAAATAAAATACGAGAGGCGCACATCACTTTATTATTACTTGACTAAAAATATAAGGAATATGTTGCTTATCTAAATATTAGAAGGAATCTGAATGTATTTTTTTTATCTCATGATATATACAATTTTTTGTTGTTACAAAACTTATATGTTGTCTTTGGTTATTTAAATTTAAGTTAAATTTATTTTTATCCTTCAAAATTAAATTATTTTTTGAATTTATAATTTGAAAATAAAAATGGTTTTACATTCATTCTGACTGTCTTTATGTATAAAAATTATCTAAATTAATACTTTTAAAGAAAAACAAACACAAAATTAAATATTTCATCATAAAAATATAAAATCAAAGTAACTAGCAATTATTAGTTATATAAAGCAAATCTTTAACTGCACTAGATTAACATAATAATATAAATTAAAAATTCTAATTTTAAATAAAAGATTAATTAGTAGTTAAAACCTTGATAGTTGAGGTTGTATACCCACTAAAAAAATCATTAAATATAAATCAATTTTAAATAATTAATCACTATATTGATTATATTGATTAAATTAGATAGTACTTTATAAACTAAAAAAAAGTATTGGTATCTAAAATAGTTTCTATTATTAATAAAATTTATAAATTAGTTTCTAAATTGACATCTAATTAGATATTAGGGTTTTAACTACCAACTTTATAAACTAGTTTATGAATTTTATTAATAATAAAAATTACTTTAGATATCAACTTTTTTAGTCTATAAAATAAAATTTAATTTAGTCTATTTTGTAAATTTTTGTTAGTAATAAAAACTACTTTATACTAATAATTTGTTTAGTTTATAAGATAATATCTAACTTACTATAATAATTAATTATTTTTTTACCTCTAAAATTAGTAGCTATTAAATGATGATTTTATGTTAGTAAAACTTATATAGAAACTTGAATTAAAACATTTGAAAGAAGTAAAAGTATATTGTACCTTACTATAATTAATGCATGGAAAGCATGTTCTTTAGTAAGAGGAAGATAGTGTAGATGTGTGAAGAATGAAGAAGAGTAATTGCAGCATACGTTTGAACTACCATATGAGTATGATGCATTGCTTGCGCCAAATTTAATGGAATGAAACTACATATCACTAATTGGTTTGAAATGTTTGGTCGCACCCACCAAAACTATGATAAGACCAAGATATAAATTATAATTATATGATTCCTTTGAGTTTAAGAAAATTTTCAATCATTCAATCAATCATGTAATATGATTTTTCAAGCTTCTTAAAAAGTTTAATCATCCAAAACTTTGTTCTGAAGCATTCGGTGTCATCAAAATTTCAAAAATTAATGAAAGAAAATATAATGCCCACCAAATGTTTTCAATATCAAAAACTACCTGTAAAAGCTACTTATGTGTTTTTAAAAGATGAATATTAAATACTAAATCATAGTAATATTATTATTTTTTTAATGTATGAGTTTTGATTTATTCCCTCCATTTTTTTTTATTTTTTTTTATGTAATGACAAATGATTGTTGTTATTAGAAGTGTCAGCGTTATTGAAATGTCAAGTAACATAGTGATGCCTAACATGAAAGTTTTTTATAAAAAATAAAATATATTAAATACTAAAAGTGAATAAACTAGACAAACTATCCTGAAAAACTTACAATTAGAATTGTTAAAATAAGTTTAATTTTTAACGGGTTGGTTTAAAAAGTATGTAAAATACATCATGTCAATTTTTTTTTTTAAAAATTATCTAAAACTAATTAGCATTGGTGTCCATAGTCTTTAAAACTAAAAAAACGTATAAATTAAATTAGGTTATTTTTTGTCCAATTTAATTAACCCATAACTTAAATGAATTTAGATTAGAGTGGCTATAAACTTATAAATTGATCCATTTTATAAAATAATAACTACACTTTTAAAAAATAAAAATAAAAATATTTTTGAGAACATGTACATTGTTATAATTTACATACCAAATCCTTACATGTAAAATCAAAACTAATTTTACTAATATGATAGTAAAATACATACTTTTTTATTTTAACTTTTAAAGCGAACCAAAATTTTCATTATATGGCAACAAAATGTTTACATTAAAATGATAAATTTTGAACAGTAAAAGTGATATTTTAGAAGTTTAAAAATTGAATTGATTAATACCTAAGGAGTAATTTAATGAGTAAATATATTTGAAAATAGGAAGGGGAACGTATTGACTACTTCAAAAGGTGTTTCAAGTGTCCAAGGCAACGCTCAATTCTTTGAAGTAATCAACTTCGAAAGAAAGTATTGCCGTCTACGGCCCGCTTCTCCGATGTGGGACATGCCATACAAAAGAACAACTAAATTATTCTTCACAACCTCTTCCTTTGATTCAATTGGCTGCCACACAATGCTTTACTTATCTAATTATTATCGATATTTCATATCTAGTAAGATAAAAATCACATAATATATAAATAAATGTAAACTTTATGTTGGTTTAATTAAAGACTTGGTTTTGTGTTTCATGCAAGTTGCAAAACAAGTTGCATCTGTTAAGGTGACTTTCTCTGAATTAAGTTATGAGTATTTTGTATAGTCATACATGGAGTATGTCTATTGAGAGTGATTAAAGTTGTCATTATGTACAAGAGTTGAATCATCCTTAAAGTGACTTATATTTATTAATTTTTTATTGTCGATAAAAAAAATACAAACTTTATTTTATAAGATTGAGATACTATTATGAAGTGGACTTTAAACTTAAGTCAACCCCATAAAACCAGAGCTTATGGGGGTGAAATTTACACCCCACTTATATACAATGAAAGACTCTAATCTCTAGTCGATAGCGGGTGACCTGATAAATCTAACAAATGCTAGCATAAACTCAAAAATGTCTTTAATACCATATTACGAAGTGGACTTTAAACTTAACTCAACCCCATAAAACCGGTTCATGGGGTGAGGTTTGCACCCACTTATATACAATGAAAGATTCTAATCTCTAGTCGATATGGGATATATGGGATCTCCAACAGATACAAATAAAATGAAAAAAAAAATTAGATGCATGCATGTTCATTGCATAACCCAATGCTGATTCAAGACTTATCTGTTTGTCTGTCTATCATGGTGAAGAGTGAGTCCTTGATTAACACTGCAATTTGAGTCAATTACAAAACCCCTTTTGGGGTGTGTTGTTTTAAATAGTGAAAAAATTAGCACTTCAGGGTCACACCAATGGTGCAATTTGGGGTACTTGATTTTGGGTTGGAAGAAGGCATTGGAGTAAAGTAAATGATGATGAGGACACATTACTGGTGAATAAATGAATGGCGAATTGGTTAGAAAATTGAAGAGTAAACAGAATAAGTTGCTCATAAAATGTGAAGCTTTACTATAATTAAAGAAAAATCATTAAATTTAGAGATAGGAGGTCTTAGGACGCGCTTTCTATATCACGCGCAGGGACGTTGACTCGGTAAGAACAACCAGATGCAACCCAACTACTTCGCTGTTACTCTATTTTTTAAGTCATATACTTTTAAATTTAAAATTTAAAATGTTATTAAATAATGATGCTTTATTTGTTGGACTTTTACGTAGAAAATGTTGTGTTCTAACTATCAGAATATGAATATCTTTTTGGCTTAATAATAAACATTTGATCACAAGTTTAATTTTTAGTGTGGAATTATTGAATATTGCATCGATTATTTTGTGATGTAGATTAGGTGATTAAAGTCACAATCAAATTGTAGTGTTCAGACTACTAGCTTCTTAAGTTGAAAAAATTATGCTCAAACCATTTATTGGTATTACTATCAAGGTCATGGATTTCATTTTTCAGTGGGACAGTTGTTGAGAGGGGGATTGTTGCAGATTGCATCAATTATCCTATAACGAATGATATGTGAGTCAAATCACAATCAAATTGTGAAGTTTGTGTTAAGTTTCAGAACTAATTGCGATTTTTTTTTCTTTTTTAAATTGGTAAATCAAACTTTTAGTTGCATAAATAGAAGGTAAAGAAAATAGAGGGTTTTTCATTCATAAAGTAAAATATAGTAAATTGTTTGCTATATCATTTATAAAATAACAATAAGAATGAAAAAGAAAGAGAAGTGGATGTTATGTATTAGAGGTAGTCTGTTTAAATTGGATGTCTTGTAACAATTATAATTTGTAATGGAGTTGATTATTTTCCAAATTTTATTTGTGTAATTATTTCATTTCTCCAACAAGTGGTATCAGAGTTTCAGTTGAGGTTACGAGGAAGATGAACTTTTGAAAGAAGTCACATTACCCAGGTGAGAGACAACCATGTCAGCTACCATGTTTACATGAAATATTCTTGTATGCTTTATTAAACTCTCTTCTAAAGCCTACATGTACCTTTAGTTAGTATCAGAGCTAATCTCTCAAGGTTAGTTTTAAACAGAACAATAGGCCATATTTAAACAAAACTAATGGAGTATGAAGGACATGCAATCAACATAGCTCTTATGATTAAAGAAATGGAATATGACTATTAGAAACAAATAATATTAGTATTTGTTAAGTCATGTCATAAGGACACGTTAGAAATCTTGGAGAATGGGAACTGCATCTCATTAGATGTTGAACAAAATCCACCACCTTGGAGTGTTTGGACAAAATAATAGAGGCATAGGTGCCAAATGAGTGCATGAGCCAAAAACATTCTCATGTGTGTTGTTTCCAAAGAAGAATACCACGCATCAAAATTAAAATGTGTAAAACAAATGTGGAACACCCTCAATGTCTTGAAGGGGGAGTATGTCTTTCACCTTGTGAAGTAAACTAATGAGATTGTGGATCATAAAACACCAACGCAAGAAAAAGTAGCTATAAGAAACATGATTAAAACCAAAGAAAGGGAGAGAAGAATCCAAGAGACTTTTAAATGGATTCCAACAAGAAATAAGGCTAAGAAGTTAGCAGATGAGCTTCATCAAGTCAAGAAGACTCTTAGGGCTCTTAAAAAAGATAAAAATGTGAAATAAATAAATGACTCTCATTTTTACATGAAATATAAACTTTGTATTGGAATATCCTCTTTAGGTTTCTTTTGTTTTGATGTTAGTATAAACTGTCATGAGTTAGAATAGCTAACCCTAGGTGTCGATGTGTAAGAAGGAGTCCTACATCTTCTTTTAAGGTAGGCTTGGTGTGACTCATTTATCGAGGAGTCCCTCCATCCATGTACAAATCAACTTTGAAATTGAAATCAATTTAAGAGCTTTGAAAGTCTTATCGTGTTTCTTCTCTTAAGTATTTTTTGCTTACTTAGTTAAGTTTTCTTATGTGGTCTCAACTTCTCTTTCCTTTCTTAGAGCATCAAGAAACTGTCTTATGAAACCTTTCAAGGCTTGTAGCTAACCTAAGTGTTGTGCACATCTAGTAAGGTAATCATCCTATTCTATTTACTTTTTTCCATGTACACTATCTTCCATTGTATTTTTCCATTCCATTTCTTGCATCTATATTGTGTTCTTATTAAGCTCTCATCTCTTATCTTTCTCACCACTCAATTCTTTCAAGAACCACCAAAATAAAACATATACTTTTCACCCGACTCACTATCCACAACAACACCAAAATCCATGAAAAAACATTTCAAGAAAGCAACAAAACCCCAATTTTCATCCTTGTAGCTCTCAACCATTCACTAAGAATCATCAATAACTTTTCTATTTTTTTTATCAGCAATAAAAATTAAATAAATGCGAACCACTTCAGGAGTAATTCAACCCTTATACAAAATATACAATGAACAACTTCTAACCTAAAGCCACCAAATTGACCAACCCAAAACACGAATCTTACTAAAAACCTAACATACTTCAAGAAACCATTCTCATACATTCCAAAGGTTCCAAACACCAGCTAGAGAAGGAAAACGAGGTAGAACGACATTTTGCAGAAATCCAAGACCACACCTTTGCTTGCACCAATGCACACACTTCTGACGCGTCAGCCACCCTCCTATTGAAAATGATAGAGTTCCTGTGATTCCAGATTTCCCCCACAACCCCAACCCAAATTGTGCTCCATACATCATTAAATGAATTAGAAAACATGCTCAACTTGAACTGAACAAAGTTTGACGAAGGATCAATGTGAGACACAAACGACACTCCCAACCACTTAAAGCAAAAACACCAAACCCGCCAAGCAAAACTGCAAGCGAAAAATAAATGGCGGTGAGACTCTTCCTCCTTCCCACATAGACAACACAAAGAACTTTCCACCTCATGTCAATCCATCCTTAGCCTCCCAGACATAGTAGAACCATCTCCAAGCTATACAATACCAAAATTTCAACCAAAGATTACCAACAACTAAGAAACCCAAGATAACTTCTGCCAATTCTTGCTGAATTAAACTCATCAAGAATTTGTCCTAAATCCTTAAGGATCATTGCAATATGGCATACACACCTTGCAATAGCCTCCCGTACCTCAATTGAGACATACCTCAATTTAGACATACCTTTACCAAACATACTAGCCAAGAAACTAAGCATGAAACTTCACATCATGTTTTGATCTTCTTTGACTTTGAAGCTTGCTTTAGACAATACTTACCTTTAAGGAACCTTTCCTTCAAGGTTTTCATATCGTATGGAAACTTTCATTTTATTTCATATTGATTTGAGATGGATCCAAAATATTTAATCTTAGTTACAATAAATATTACTTGAAGTTCTTAGTTTCAAAATATATTAAGACGAGATAGTTAAGAATAACTTATCTACTTGTAATAATTAAGAGTGACTTACATACTTGATTATAGTGGATTATTAATTAGTGGAGTCTAATCTTAATATAAATGTTAAAGTACGAATGAATATGTTTTTCTCCAAAACAGAGTTTATGCGAGAGAATCTAATGTTTGCATGAAAAATAGTCTTGGGTTACGACAGTTTGTGTTTTTCTCGTTCTATCAATTGCTTTCTTAATGACAACTTTTTATGTAGTAAAATCTTTTAACATAAGTAATTTGATTGGTGATTTGACAAAATTAATAAACTTCCATTACAGTCCATCCTTATCTATTGTCCCGCAGCCAAAGGAATAAAATGGACGAAGGGACAAAAGGAAAAAGAGTAAAAGAAAAGCAAGAAAACAGAGAGAACAAAAACAGATTGACTTGTAGAAGGAGATGAAACTGAGTCAATTCGGTTTTGAATTCCAACCGCTCCACCCATCTTCATTCCTTCACCAAATCCCACACACACTTTCAAAAAACCCTTTTTTAAAAGCCCTCATCTCTTGCAATACAACACACTACAGTAATCATCTTCATGTATAGTTTTCCCACAATCTCACCATTTTCCGGTTGCTTAATCTCTGTCCTCTGATCCTGTCACACACACCCTTTGCTTCAATTCCAATTCTTCAACTGTAATCATTCACTCCTCTCATATCATCTCTCTTCAGCAAAATCATTTCTATTTATTCCCGCCCATTCTCTGTTTTTCTCTGTTCTTCTCTGTTCATCCATCATCCCATTCAATTCAACCCCGCAGACTTGTTGAATTGAATACCCATCTCCCTCCGCATCTGGGTTTCTCGAAAGCCACATTCTTGGGAGGAATCGAGTCATGGGGGTTCAGAAAGACAGTGTGAAATTCAACGTGGGTGGCAGGGTGATGGAAACGACCGCAACGACCCTCGCCAATGCAGGGAGCAATTCGATGTTCGGTGCTATGTTTGACGACAATTGGAACCTGCTACTATCATCAAACAAGGAGGGCGAGAGATTCCTGGATCGCAACCCGGATTGCTTCGGTATTCTCCTCGATCTGCTCCGAACCGGGGAACTCCATATCCCACCCAACATCCCGGAGAAGCTCCTCTACAGGGAGGCCCTCTACTACGGCCTCTTGGACCACGTGAGGGCAGCTAAGTGGGGCCCATTCGACGGCAACAGGCTAAGGTTGTCGCGGTCTCTGCAGGGCCAGGCCCCGGGTGACGGAACAGCCATTCGTGCAGGCCCTGATGGAGGCTGCTGCGTTGCGCATGGCAGCATGGTTCATGTGTATGATTGGATGTTGGATGAGCACCCTCCTCTTAACCTCGATTACCAGAGGGTTAATGATGTTGGGTGGGTTGACTCGGACAACGTTGTCGTCGGAGTGAGCGAACGCCTCGGGAGGGGTGATGGTGGGATGGGGCTGTTCAGTTCACACAGTGGGGAGCTTAGGTATAAGTTTCAGGTTTGCCATGAAAATCAGGTGAAGAGTTACACTGCTGGGGCTTTGAGTTTCAGTTCGGATTACAAGATATTTTCTAGTTGTAAGGGGAGGAGTAATGAGTATGGGGTAGGGGTTTGGGACCAAATCACAGGGAAGCAGATTGATTTTTTCTACGAGCCTTTGGGGTGGTCTCTTGGGGATGCTGATAAACTTCAGTGGTTGGAGGGGAGTAACTGTTTGTTGGTGGCTACTATGTTTCCTAGGAAGGACAACTGTTACATTAGTCTTTTGGATTTCAGGGAGAAGAAGATGGTGTGGTGTTGGTCTGATATGGGGGCTCCTTTTGCCGCGGATGAGAAACGGGTGAGGGATGCTATTGCCATGGAGGACAACAGTTCCATTTGTGTGGTGAATGAGTTTGAGGATTTGGGGTTCATGGATTTGAGAAGCTCTGCTGCCACAAGCATTAGGTGGAGCTCCAGAAGTAGGTTGATGAAAGGGAAGATGCCGGAGGAACCGTGTTATCCCAAACTGGCACTGCATGGGGGACAGCTATTTTCCTCCATGAATGATTGCATTTCGGTGTTCTGTGGCCCTGAATGGGTTGTGACCTCTAGGTTCAGAAGAAGCTACGGGGGTTCAATATGTGACTTTTCCATTGGAGGGGACAGACTTTTCGCTCTTCATAGTGAGGAGAATGTGTTTGATATTTGGGAGACTCCACCACCACCAATTCTATGACTTAGTTTTAGTTTATCTTGGTTTGATTGTTATGACTATTAAGAATACTAAGTATTAATACTGAATTCTGACATGTGGTGTCATAGTTTCAGTAGTAGTGTGAGTGTCACATAAAAACCATACTGCTTCTGGTTCTATAGATAATAGTGTTGAGTTTTAAACATATACGAGATTGATGGGTAGTTTGTAACATGTTATACATGTAGTTTTATATGGGATGATTGAATAGAAAAATGAGAGAAAGATGATATATGGAAGGCTTGTTTTGTGTTTATTTTTTGTGACATACCTCACTCAGATATCTTCTCTTGCAGATTCTAATTTCGAAGCATCCCCTTTTGTCTTTCTTAAAGGACACATTTCTCTTACACTTTTTGTTTTTACCTTTTTCTTTCAGTGAGGCTGAAAAAGACGAAGGGAAGCATGCCAAGTTAAGTCCCTTCCCATGTGTGAGCAGTTGTTGTAAGGTGTAACCGCTGCACCTTGTGGATTTGCTTTGAATAAGAATGGCTTCAGGAAATGCCGCTTTTAGGTCACTTTCTCAATAAATAGTATACATAAATATCCCTTCAACTCTTTCGGCACCATCAAATTCCTCAAAACCACACATAAATAACTCCCACAAAGTTCTTAATGCTATGAGGTTAGTGAACGATAAAACCACCAATTAGATAGATACTTTGGTTATCCAAGTTCCAAAATATTGATTTAATAAAACTTAGACATTGTCTAGTAGAGAATATAAAATTCAAGATCGATTGGGCTCTCTTGGTCAGTCCACGAGACTTTTTTTTATAGAAAGAGGCAATTTCTTCATGCACCTCCATAGAACTCTTAAAAAACGTAAAGGCTGATTCTCCCCGCACCATATCAATTCAGACTTGCACCCAACACACTGACGTGAAATGTCCGTTTTGTCCTTAATGATTTAAAAAGATTTACCTTCTGAATATTCATATACATAAGTCAAATCACAAAGTTCTAGATATACAAATCCATAACTAATCTGTTACTTCCGAATTTCACCATCCGAAAGTTTACCTGGACAGCATAAATGATCTTCTGGATACTAAGATCTGTAAGTAAATATAAATGAATTTTGGATCTCAATCGTCAGCACCATTTACAACACATCATTCCAAATATGAAAATCCAAAATTCATAACTCCCTTCCATATATGACCATCCAAAAACTTGAATAAAATTCAAAAATGACTTTCCGGATTTTGAAACTCAAAATATATAAAAATTACTTCCAAATGTCCATAAGAAAAAATGAAATCAGGGATAATGTTAAATTTTAAAGTTTGCGTTTAGTGCTGTGGAGGGAGAAATTGTCAAACAAACATAAGATGATAATTTTATTCTTTTTTACGTTTTTTTATTAACATCCCTCGTCCCTTTCTTTTAAATTCTAAAATTTTGAACTTTAAAATTGAAAACACAAAATTGTATTCTGAAGTTTAGAATTAGAAAAATCTAATAATTAAAAATAAACTATACACCATTTGTCCAAAAGAGTAATTTTAAAATTAAAAGATTTATAAAGATGGAGGAAAAAACTATAGAAGTGAATATCATATCAAATGAAACTGTGTACTTATACTTAAATTCCAACAATATAATATAATGTAAAAAAAAGAGCAACAATGAAAGCAAAACATTGTAAATGCAGAGTTACTATTTAGGTTAAAGAAAAAGTTTCTCCCACAACCACTACTCCCTACATCACTATGATACTTTGTTTATTATTATTTTTTAGTCACCATTATAGATATATTAGGATTTCATACACTCAATTGCTACTTGTAATTAAGAGAAGACGTAAGAAACACGAGCCACACTTCCATCTTTTGTTATGACTCGGAAAATCTAATACTTATTCTTGAAATTCTGCATCATTCTTGATCAAAAGTGGCAAGATGGAGAAGAAGAGAAGCGGTGCATAGAAACCAATTAGAATAGTGGAAAACCAAAATCTGATTTCATTCACCCTCTGCATCTGCTGATGCCATATTTTTTATATTACAAAAGGGAAGGAGAAAAAACTCTAATGGGCTTTGGTAAACAAAAAACAACAAAGCCCAAACTAAGAAAAAAAAAAC
>Ga0123342_1004959_pt1 | contig 19814 bp, 8 predicted proteins | sample Turbeawhitnodule_FD_89960 | JGI IMG/M metagenome (GOLD analysis project Ga0123342, IMG submission 89960) | Root nodule microbial communities of legume samples collected from Mexico - Turtle bean Mexico white nodule | ecosystem: Host-associated > Plants > Roots > Nodule | place: Mexico: Nepantla... | reverse complement strand
TTATTTATTATTACTATTTTATATATACCATTCACCATATTGATACTCTCAAGAGTCATATTCCAATAAACAATGGTGAGCATGAAAGCTTTCTGTTTATTGATGCATATTTTTCTTTTCCTTTAACAACTTGTGTCCTTGCAGAATGTGCCCAATGGCCATGTTTATGTGCTAGGTGCTAATAGTAATAATAGTTATGATTCTCATGTGGGATAAGTAATTACTACCGCTTGTTACTAACTTTTTATTTTGTCCTTTTCTATTAATTTTGTATAGTATGATTAATTGTTTTCTAGATTAATATTTATGTAAGTTTTTTTTAGTTTTTGGTGTATACATAAATGTGAAACATTTTTTTGTCTTTTATTAAAAAAATTGTATTCCATTTAGATATCTTGATATGAAGTTAGTATCAGTATCTTTTACATCCTGTTAATCTTGAACCTTACCGTCTTAGATGATGAACAGGGGAACACTTCCTATGAATAACATAATTGGAAGATATGTGACTTGTTATCATAGACCAACAAACATTTGACACAAATATCATCAAGATGCACTGAAGGATTTTCTATGGTCTGACCAAGTATACTAGGACATGTGATTTAAAGATGATCCCGAACATTTTGTTACAATGGCTGCTAACTTTGTTGATGCATTCGTCAATGAGTTATTAGTATATTTAAAATATTTATTGGTGTCTTTTATTTTATAATTATAAACATTCAAATTCATTAACTTAAAATTATTTATTTCAGGTATCAGATATTGGAAGTGGTGGTCCATCACCTAATCAAATAATATGATCAAGTTATGGAAGCAAAATTGATTAGGGATGTGTTTTTTAATTTAAACTTAATTAGGATGTATGAACTTTTGAACAATTATGTGATGTAATTTTAAACTTGATTAGGGATGTATGAACTTTTTATGTGTTTTAATTTTCAATTATGTATAAACTTTTGAACAATATTATGTGTACTTTAACTTTCAATAAAATGAATGGATGATTATAACTTTATACATTATTTTATTTTATTATAAAAATATATTATATTTAGGTTAATTGTATAAAACAGATTAAAAAAAGGATTATAAAAAGTGGTGATTAAATTTTATTTATTCAAAATTAAAATTACGTCAGTTAAAAATGTCACTACTTACTTATATTATGGTGCCAGAATTTTCTTCAATGAATTAAATTGCGACAGTTATAACTGACACTACTTACATAAAAAAACCGCCACTACTTACATATAAAAACCGCCACTATTTACACTATGTTTAAAGTGGCGGGTGTTGCGACGGGTAGCGTAAAACCGTCACATTAAACATTGTGGCGGCCAGCTCTATGACGGTTTGGAAAACCGTCACAAGTGTATATTGTGGCGGTTATAAACGCCAGTTTATACAAAAATAACTGCCACAATATACACTTTTTTTTGTAGTGATTGTTAGTAAGAAAGTTAGAGAAATAGGACAATAGATTTGGTTTTGTGTGCATGTGTGATGCACTTGAGGGGGGAAAGGTTCATAGGGATTGAAGCAAAGGGAGGATAACAAATTGTGTGTGAATGTTTATGCCTCTGATTAGAAACCAAAAAAATAACATGGGAAGAACTAAGAAATGGATAAACATGAAGCTATGGTGTGCTAGCGAGTAATTTTAACACTATAGTGAAGTCGTTTGAATTGGGGTATGATAGATATTATATGTGAAAAAAGTTTATGAGAGTTTGTGAGTGATAAAATGGTTGTGAGAGAGTTTTATTTTTTTTAAATTGTTAAATGTTACTTTACAAATTTATCCTTGCCTATTAATTTTTTTTAATAATGAAATGAGTTATTTTTGTTTAAAAATAAACAACTTTCACATATTTTGTAGATTTAAAAATTAAAATTAAAAATTAAATATATATTAAATATAAATAGATATAATTTAAAAATTATAATTAGAAAAAAAATGTATTCAACAAATTAAATAAAAATAAAAATTCAATTAATTTCTTAAAATATTAAACATGCATTATAAAATAATAATATTTGTTATTATTAAAAACTCTATAGTAATAAAAAAAATACTAAAAAAATATAACTTAATTAACAATAGAAAATAATTTCATAAAAACTATTATTAAATAAATTACAAACTCATAAACATAATAATTATAAAAAAATATATTAATATAAATGCAACAACAAGTTAAATAAAAAGAGAACTTCAAATAATTTCTTAAAATATTAAATATATACTATAAAAATTAAAAAATAAATCACATTATATAAATAAATAAAAAATATTATTTTTTAATATTAAAAACCCTTGCAGATGAATGAGGGTAAATTCGAAAATAACACATGCTGACGTGACTTTTCCACTACGGTATATCCTCTCCTCCTCTTCCCTGGAAAACCCTGGATCCAAACCATTGATATCCTCTCACTTCTTTTCTTGTGAACAGTACATCCATGAAAGCAAACAGAGCCTAAGAGTCATGGGGTCTAATGGTGAAAGATATGAAACTTTTGAATGTCACATTGCTAAGTGGTTGTGGAACTTATATCATTAGAAAGCTTCTTTGTAATGTTTTGTAATGGTAAGGTAACTAAGTATGGTGGGTGGAGAGATTCACAAAAGAAAGAAAATATGCATAAATCTTATTCAATATGGTGGATGAATATAAAGAACACTATAAAAAAAATTATTAAATAAAAATTAATTTTAGAGTAAAAAACTAATTAGTTGTTAAATTGACTAAATTAGATATTATTTTAAAGACTAACAAATTATTGATATCTAAATTAGTTTATATTATTGATAAATAGTTTCTAAAATGGTATCTAATTAGCTACCAACTCGGTTTGACATCTGCCCGACCCAACTTGACCCGACATTGTCTCAGACAACTCGACTCGACATCGTTTCGGGCAGACTCAGATTGACATGGGCCTTGGCCGAATCGTCTTAACATGGGCTAGACTGACTCAACTCGACATGGGCCTAGGCCGACTTAGTTCGACATGGGCCAAATGCCGACTCAACCTGGTCCGGGTGCCGACACAACTTGTGCTCTGACCCACTCAACTCGACTTGGGTATGAGTTGACTCGACTCAACTTTGACCTGCCAACTCGGCTCGACTTAGGCTCGAATTGACTCAACTCGACTTGGGCTCAGTCCGACTTAGCCTGACATGGGCCCGAATTGACTCGGCTCAACTTGGGCCCAGGCCAAGTCAAAACCAACCCAAAATCCATTTTGGATAATCCAAAAATGTATCCAATCTACATCTATTCCATATCCAATTAAATGGACTGAACTTAAAATCCAAAATTATGGATTTATATTTTAGATAAATCCATTTAAATGGATAAAAAATAATATGAATTTGGATAATTAGAATTGGATTTGTCAATTTGGTTTTTTTGTCCACCCTTACATAGTATCAAGATATCATATGGTTTCTAATGACAACCATCCTTATATTAGTCCAAAAAAATAAGAAAAAAAACTCCAAAAAATGCAATTTATCAATCAAAGAAAAATTCACTTATCTACCCTTTGAACAAAATCTCAAGATGTCTAAGAATATTGATCCCAGATTTTCTAGTGGCTAGTGAAATTTACACTTCCACTCCAAGCAAAAATATTATGATGTACAACACCTAAGAATCCACCCTAGCTTTGCTACTTCTAGTTCATCAATTCAATCATTTTCACTCCAAGAAAAATATTTAAGGGTTCAACACCTGAGAATCCTGAACTGACCCCATCTTTGCTTCTTCCTAGTTGATCAATTCAATCATACATTAGAATCAAAATCAAAATTGAGCTGGATGGATACAGAACACAAATAATGAAATTGCAACATGGAGATCTCATAAGCCAAAAAATAGTCAAAATTCCTTGCTACTTTAAGGGGTTGCATAATTACAGGAAATTGGTTTTTCTACTCTCTTTTTTTGGTTTAGATACTAGGAAGCAGCTACAAAAACATCATTTAACTAAACTCAAGCATGAATGAATTCTTAGTAGGATCTTCACTGGCAATATATGATTCTATGCTTTACTTGTTGATCCTTGGAACCTAAGCATGGGCAGGTAGCTTTTCTGGTTGAGGAGAATGAGGTTTTTGTGTCACATCCAAGGCTTTTGAGCTTTATTCTTGAAGACATTTACTTCCAGTAACTTCTTGCTTCAAGTTAACTAGTGTTGTAAAAGGAATATCTAGTATGTTCATTTCCATCTTGTTGAACATGAGATTTGCAACTGCCCTGTCAACACTGTTGGTCTCTGATTCCATTGGTTTGTTGTCCTCAGACCTGCACATCAAGCTAACATTTCAACCAAGGGTTTTCATCTTTTAAGGAGATAGGGGAAAGCCAAAACTGTATACTATTATGTGGACTTGTGTTGTGTTTAGCACCACCAATACTCAGTGTCTTACAAAGATTTACAGAATGAATTAATATGAGAAAACTTTACTAGGAATAGAATTATCTTTGATTCATAATATTCCACTATGCAGAATATACTTTTAAACAATGGTAAAAGCATATTTCATGCCAAAAAGAAGTATTGAAGGAGTTAGAGTGCAATTTGTGATGAGTACTTTCAGGCCAAACCAAGCAGAAGTTATGCAATCATCCAAATCAACAAAGAGTTACTGTTTCAGCATCAAAAGAACATAACAGGCTTGCAACATATCTATATCATGTACCTCATGGTTCCATTGTAAACTGAGTGTGGCCCTTCTTGATGCATGTTAAGATCTCCATCCAAGTCCTCTACTACATGTTGTTTTGTATTTTTGGCAAGGCGGAACAGGGCATCTCGGAAGCAAATACGAGTATTCTCTGAGAACTAATCACGTGACAAGAAAAAACAATTACCAACAAGTATTATTGCACCATAATAATAGAGTATGATGAAAAATAGTGTTGTGGCATTTCTTATTATGGCATTTAGTCATACCAATAATTTCAATTCTCAGTCACATACCTGTGCAATTAACATCTCAAAGCCCTGCAGTGTAAATTCCTCAAGGGATAACTGCTCATGCATGGTCTTGTCTCCATTAGACTGCACAAAAGGGTCTAAGATTTTGATCTCACGTGCCTTCAAGAGAAAAAAAAAGAGATTACATTACTCTGTAACCTTTCAAACAAGAACCTAAAAGGAACTTTGCAATTAGAATTTGTATGCAAATTAGTTCTGTTAGTTTAAATAATATGTCCAATCATGATTTACTTTATATCTCCACAAAATACTACACATATAAGAAAGACTAGTACACTACAGGTATAGTTACTTCTCTTTATTTCTGCCTTTCTATGATGTGAACTTGTTAAGATTAAACAAAAGAAATCATTGGATAACATGGTTTCTGCTAGAGTAAAAAGTTGAAGGAAGCAATACTTAAAACTACAGCAAAGTTTGTAAACATAAAAGTATCTCCACAATACTGAAATTAACATTGGTCAAAATTTAGATACACTTCCTTAAATTCTGGTGTTACTGATCACAAATCAGAAATAGAGTTTCACCTCAATATTCATGTTATGAAAATATGAATTAAAGGAGTACCCAGTTTGCCCAAGTGAACTTCAGTTCTGATTAGAGAACATGACCAACAACACTTGGAAAACTGTATCTAAGTTTTGTCCATAGCAATTGTAGTTTGTTGCATGTAATACATGTTACAGCATAACAAATGAGTTGCACGACAAGCACAGACAATTTTGATAAGATTACAAGTTCTTCACTGACCATATGACAACTACAAATTTGTGATTTGGAAACACTATTAAAGTACTGAACAAAAAGTAATTATTACCTCTATATCCAGGCAATTCTTGGAGTCAGAGTTGCAAGGAAAAAACCCTGAAGCTGCAACATCTTTCAGCACTCCACCTGATAGAAATAACTAATTAGTAACTTGTACACACACATATCATAGATATTTTTTAATTACTTGTTCAGACTAAAATGTAGTGGTCACCGTTGGTGTTGCTGCTTTGGTTTTCAGGGTAAAAGAAAGATTTGTGACGGCTTTCAACACAAGGAAAATCTACAAATACAGAATCCCTGCATCATGTGAAACATGTGAAGAGTGTAAGACAAAATATAGTCATATGAATTGGAATAACTTCATGCTTATGGTAAGCAAGTGAATATTGAATGTCTGTGTTCAGTTACAAATGTAATGAAAAATTAAAAAAGAATTTTCATTCTAGAATTATTAAAGATAATAGAGCCCTTACCATGTCATAACAGGTTCATTCTTATAGAGTTCTGGGAACAAATAAGTATGATTGTGTTAGTCTGTATAGGCTCTAATAATTATGATAAATATGGTGAAATTTGGAATGAAAAAACAACACAGAGAAATTCAATTTGCACTGGACTTTATACAATGGAAGCATGCTTCAGATGCTACATGATTTCATTATCATACAGGCAAAAAACCAAGAATCTTAGTCCCAGAAGTTACGCTTGTACAAGAAAATGTCATCCACGTGTTCGAAAGTCGATAGGTCTTGAAGCTGGTATTTGGATTGATGATCACACGAGAGTTCTGTTTGTTGAAATTGGTCAGACAATCCTCCACATACACTTGAGCTGCTAGATTGATCTTTATCTTGTAGATAAGGGTCAAACTCAATTTCCTCTTTGAAACTTTTATCAAAGAAATTGAATTCTACCTCTGTTTCATCTGTGTCCTTGGTCAAATACTCCTGAGGTGAATTAAAGCTTTCAGGTGCTTCTATTCCCCATTCTGACCAACAACCTGGTGAAGGATATCTCTCCAGTAAATTTTCTAGATCTTTTGGTGCAAGAAACTCACTATTTTCACATCCATAGTACCAATCCATGCCAAATAGTCTGCATAATGTTCAAAATGTTTGAAGATTAGCATGTAGTAAATGTCCTTCACAAATGGAAATATGCTGAAACAAGCTTTTTGATCAACACAAAAGAAGAACTTCATACAACCAAACAAAAATAAGGTAGCTGGTCAATAGTTTCCATGAGTTTCCCTTCAATTATAAACAAAAAGTTTCAGTCCTTCCCCTTCTTATCCTTATTAAAGAACGAAATCCCACTTCATTAAATCCTTTAAAATGTTGAAAAAAGCAAAATTAACCTGCTAAAGTTAAAAACTTGATGAAACCAGCACTAATCATGACACCCTCAAATGAAAAGAGAAAAAAAAACTTCCTTTAAACTGTTGAATTTCCTTAAATTCATTAGAATACCTTTTCACAGATGATCATAGAAAGAGGGGGTTGAAAGGAACATACCTTTGTATGGCTTATGAGGTGAAAGAACAAAACTTGTGATTGATGAAAACAAAGCAACCCAGTTGGAGAACACAGAAGTGAGTGACAAAAGAACAAAACTTGGCAAGAGGTTTCTTGTGGGTTGAGAGAAAAAATTGAGTTGTGATGGGTGTGGTTTAGAGTGATGAAGTGGGAAATTTAATTTGACATAGAGTTGAAAGAAAGGCTTAATATATAGGGAGAGGTAGTTCCATTTTGTGTTAATCTTCTGAGAGACAGTTGTGAGAAAACAAAAAGTAAAAAGAAAGAGACTTGTTATGTGTTTGTGGCTGAGAATGGTTTGGTGCCGAGATTTGTGGCCTAAAGTTCTCCATCTAAAACTGAACTCTTATTGGCCATTTGGTCCCATTTCAGCATTTGAGACCTGAACATGTGGCACTGGTGACCTCAAAAGTAGACCCCAATTTTCGAATTTTTTAGCTGCAAAATCCTGGTAGATGCCTTCAAGATCACATTCTCAACAAGCCCTTTACCAATTTATAGAAGTAAAATTTAGATTGGATTTCAGGTAAAATAAAATTCAAACCAATTAATTTTCTTTACTAGTTTTGCAGTCCAAATTAAATCAAAATAAATAAGTTCAGTTCAGATTAATTGGATCTCTAACTAAATAAATTTGTTATATTGTTTTGTTTTTGAGATAAAAGTATTATTCCATGCAAAAGTTCACAATAATCTTGTTATTAAAGTATGTCAAATAACATATTTTTGTTATAATTAATTTTAAAAACACTAGATAATAGAAAAGGTATACAAATAAATAAATAATTGTACCATCAAATTTTGTGTATGATAATTAGTAAAAAATATTATAATTGATTTGATTTGGATTTATCGAATTTATAGATCACAAATTCAATGTTTCAACTAATAATTAATTAACCATAGATGCTATTGGTTTGGTTAATTAGTGTTAAATCTAATTTACTTTAAAATATTAACTAACATTAAAAAAATTATTAAATAAAAATTATTTTAAAAATAAAAATAATTAGTTACTTATTTAACTAAATTAAATATTATTTTAGAAACTAATTAACAAAATTATTGATATTTAAAATGGTTTTTTAACAAAAATTTGTAAAATAGTTTCTAAATTAGTTATCAAAATTTTAGTTAATAATATGTAGATATTAATTTAAAAACTTCTTTATAAATTTTTATTAATTAATATAAATTATTTTAGATATCCATATTTTTTTAAATTTTATAATTTTTTATTAATAAAAAAATTATTTTAGATACTAATAATTTATATAATTTTTAAGATAATATATGTAATGTAATGATTAATTATTTTTTTATTTTTAAATTTAATTATAATTTAATAAATTTTTATATTGTAATTTAATGGTTTGGATTTACTGAATCATTCAACACTCCTAAAAATATTCTGAACATGCCCTTTACCAAATCATTAAACCTCTTCCAATTTTTTTTCCTATTTTTAAAAATTAAAAGTAATCTCATTCTGAACATGTTATGAAACCTTAAAAAGATAACTCAATAGGGTAAATTTTTTTTGCACATTTAATTTTAATATTTCACGAATTTTAGTATAGATTTTTTTTTTCAATTTTTTTTAAAATTTTACAAATTTTATTATTAGTTAATTGAATATCTATTGTTACTAGGTTGTCCATGCTTTACCATGCCTTCAAATAAGCATACTATTAAGCCTTAAAATATAACTTAATGTAGAACTGCGAAAAATATGAGTTTTTTTTATAAAACTGTTTATTCAAATTAAAAAAAATAATTATTATTAATGTTAACTGAAGTGAGAAAAATATATAAAAGTTGTATGAAATATAAAGTTAAAATTGTTTCCCAATGGAATCCGAACAACTTATTGAGAAGGCGTTTAACTACTTTAAGGAGCAAAATTCCTTTATAGGAATTTGTGTAAGTGAATAAGAGTGTTCCTTGAAGTGACACGTGGCTACCAATATTTAATTAGTTTGTGAACACAAATTAAATTAAACATATAATTATTTGGTTTCATTAATGTCATGTAGGTTATTAACATGTGGCTATGGAATTTTGAAATTTTCTAAATTTTCTTTTCTTTTTTTTCCATATCTAAATATATTAATTTTGAGGGAAAAAGCTTTAATTCTTTGAGAGAAAAATATAAGTTTCTTTATCTTATTCAAGAGAATATTTAACCTTATATCACTAAAATAAATAATTAATAAAACTTAATTAATTATTATATTGAATAAATTAAGTATTATTTTATAAATTTAAAAAAATAGTATTTTAAACTATTTTCTATAATTATTAAAAATATATAACTATATAAATTAATATTTAATTTAGAATTTAAAATAATTACTAACTAATATTAAATATCAATTTAGAAACTAATTTATAAATTTTTATTAATAATAAAAACTATTTTAAATACTAATTTTTATATCAATTTAGAAACTAATTTATAAATTTTTATTAATAATAAAAAATATTTTAAATACTAATTTTTTATATCAATTTAATTACAAACTAATTTCTAAACTTTTATTAATAATAAAAACTATTTTAAATACTAATTTTTTTTATATCAATTTAATTACAAACTAATTTCTAAACTTTTATTAATAATAAAAACTATTTTAAATACTAATTTTTTATGTTTATAAAATATGATTTAATTTATTTTATATAGTAATTAATTATTTCTTTTAAATTATTTTTTATTTAGTACTCTTTTGAATAAATAATAATCTTTTTATTGTTAATTAGATTTTTTTTTTTAAATTATAAGGAAGGTTTACCAAATTTTCTAGCTTTTGTTACTTATTTTATTCATGATAATTAATAATATTAAATACAGATTAAATGACTATAAATAAATTTAAACTCCTTTCCATAATTTTATCATTAAAAACTAATTTTTTAGACAATCTAACCAAAACATATATGATCTTTAAATCACCTTACCTAACATATTCAAACATTATCTTATGAAGTTAATCTATTATTCAAACAATTTCCTGAAAATTAACCCAAACATTCGCATATGCACATGTGCATTAGTGTATCTAATTTTTTTAAAAATAATTTTTTATTAATTTAATAGAATGATGAAAAAAAAAGGGAATACTACTTTTACATTTAACATGTTTTTCATGTTTCCAAACCTGTAATAAAGTCATTCAAAAACTGGTCAGTTTCTTGTGCTGTCATCATTCTTGCATTAAAAGTTTTAGCCTTTTTTGTTTTAGGTTTAGATTCAAAGTGGTGATCATGGTTTTAAGCCACAAATAATTTGCAAATGGCAATTATGCAATGCATGTGCTATTTATGGATAGCTAACTCTTTGCTGGGTCAATTTTTGGAAAAAAAAACATGCTTAGATTAATTTATTCATTAAATTATTAAGACTCAATACAGTAATAGATTCTCATTAAAGTAAGTAATATAAAAATAAAGAAACTAATAAACATATTTTATGTACAAGAATATACATAGAAATACTCATTTTATATAGAACAATAAATATTTTTTAAATCTCAAAGTACTATTATGTTAGATATAAAATAAAAAATAATGAAGATAAACTATTTATCTTTTTAAAATAACTAAATACATCACTTTTTTATAATATAATTATCTTTTTATTTTTTTTATATAAATGTTAAAATGATCACCCGTGTAGAAAAAGTTAAAGAGAATGGTTCTTTTAATAATCTATCAGCAAATAATATATTTTATTGAGGTATAGACGGTGGTTCTAGAACCGCCATCTATAAGTCATATATAGATAAAAAAAATAAAAACAACACCAACTTCAAAGTTATGACAACGACAACTGTGGAGGCCAGTGGTGAAGGGTAGCGTCAACAATAATGACAACGGTGAAGGACAACAATGACATCGGTGGAGGGAATATCGGAGAGTGGTGGTGGAGCAATGAACAAGAACATTAAACAATGAATCAATGAAAGAATGAGCAATGAACCAATAAGAAGAATGGAGGGAGAGTAAAAAATGAGGGTAGGAAAAACTTACAAAAGCGATGAGTGAAGAGAACGTTCAAAAAAGTTGAAGAGAAAACACAAAGAAAAAGAAAGAAAACGTAGAGAACGAAAGTGTAAATGACGCGAGACTTCGAATTACGATAATAACAAGGGTATAAACAACGGTTGTAAGAGGGATATAAACAACGGTTGTTGGGTTAGTATCACTGTCTATTTCTTATGTGATCTAAATAGACAACGGTTCTTCTTACCACCGTTGTCTATCTACCCGTTTTAATTTAAAAATATTATCGTGTTTTAATAAACAATGTTTGGTAATGAAACGTTGTATATTAGTGATCATAAATAAGTGTTTTTCACTAGTAAAAGGATTATATTTTCGTAAAGAATTTGGAAAAGATAGCAAAGTTAATAGAAAGCATAAACAACTTATTGTACTCCAAAATACCTTAATTTTTAAATATTTTTTCTTTCTACAAAATCATTTTAAACATATAGCAACAAAAAGTTGGTATCTTATGTCAGATCATTTATAGCAATTCATGAGTCAACATGTTCATGGCTATGCAGAATGGTATAATAGACTCAAATTGAAGCTACCCATTGTAATGGATCATCATCTTTGAGCCTTGTATATTCCATTATATGAACTTTAAGAAAGCTTTAACTCTAAAACATGTATAAGATAAGATGATGTGAGACTTAACAAAGTCTGAGATTCTTATACAAATGGCCTTATAGCTTTTCATGATAATCATAGTTACAACATAAATATTAGTTTACTCAAAATTCGACATTATTTATTATTTTTATTATAATTAATGTTCATCTAAACTATCTTATCTTAAAACTAGACATTATTGGTTATGATTAGAATTAATGTTCGTCTAAACTATCCTCTGTGAGAAGTTAAACTGTTTTTAGAATAATGATATATCTCTAATTTTAAATTGAATTTCAATATTTTTAAATAAAATATTCTTCAATAATTAAAAATGATAATTATTCCCAATTTCACAAAAATATAACACAATAATTTTCCTTTTATCACAACTTTATTTATTTATTATAAATTTAAAATATAAGTTATATATATTTAAAATATTTATTTATTAGCTATAGCAAAAAAATATTTATTTAATATTTTTTTGACCCCAAATCTCCCAAGTCAAAATCATTAAGATCAAATATCATTCTATTATTCTTGGTTAACTTTATCGTTAAAAGACATTTTAGAAAATGACCAAATATTACAATAAACAATTTGCATCGATTTTTTCTTGATTTAATTCTAAGCAATATTTATTGTCCAAACGATTAGACGATAAAAGGTTTGCACCAATTATTTTTTTGTTTAAGCACAAAAAAGTGTGCACCAATTAGTGGTTAAATGTTAATCTTTGTGCACCAATATATTTGTGGTTAAATATAAATCTTTGTGTACCAGCATCTCTGCTAAACCCTAGTGTACTACTAATCCATATATTAAACATTTTGCACTACTAATCCATATATTAACCATTTTGCACTAAGCTCTCTGAAGCACTAATTAACAATTTTGAAACCATCTTTATATAAAGTTTAAGAGTTCTATAAGCGTTAACCAACGGCATGCTTCAAAGTTTAAAAACAAATACTAAGCACGATGCTTCATTCTTTAAGAAAGAGCACTAAACATTGTACATGCTTCAATCTATGTAAACAAATACTAAAGTTATTCTTCAATATTTATAAAACGAGCACTAAACATTGTGATTCACTATTTATAAACTAGCACTAAAGTTTGTGGTTAGAAGTACTAAACGTTGTACGGTTGATTAAAGAGATTAGTACAAAACATTTGATGGTGGATCATGTAAAGTATTATTTCAGGGTTTGAAGAGTAAATTTGATTCTGTGGAGAAACATAAAGAGATTAGTTCTTTTCTAAGTTCGGAGAAATTGGTTCTTGGAAAATATCACATGAAAATTGGGAAACAGGAATAAAATTATGTTTTGGGAAGATTTTTGGATAGGGTAAGTTATCTTGAAAGATAGGTTACCGAGACTATATGCCAATTCAAACCAAAAGGGGAGGTACATAGGTTAAATAGTTGTTTGAGAGGAGGATCTATGGTATTGGTGACTGAAATGGAGGAAGACCTTGGTTTGTATGGGAGAAAGTTATGGTGAATTGAATGGTTCATCTCACTAGTGAAAGACAATTAGTTTACGGATCATGACAAATGGGTATGGAAAGATGTGAGTTTGGAGAAATATGCTGTTAATTCTGCATATAAGATTATGTCAAAGGTTCAAATGGAACAAGAATTTGAGGTTTATACCAAATTTTGGAAATCTAAAGCATTACTCACTACCACTATTTCCTGTTGGCGTGTTTTCATGATAAAATTGCAACAATTCATAACCTTCTTCATAGAAATACTCGTCCTCAAAAGCTAAATTGTGTTATGTGATAGGGAGTTAGAGAATTCAGATCACTTATTTTTCAACTGCTCGAAAGTTGTGAAAATTTGGAATATGATTGCTAATTGGTTAGGACTTGTAATCACACATCACGACACTGGAAATGTACACTTTTGTGATTTTGATTTTTAGTTTTAATGCAATCAAAAATGCTATTTTGAAGATTATTTGGATAACTACAATTTGAAATATTTGGGATAGGAGAAACAATATCATTTTTAATAATAAAATCCAGATGAACAACCAGTATTCATGATGGGACAATTAAAATCTTGGGTTTAGATTACAACTAAGTTCTCACTGATCCTTTTTTCTTATTCTGACTGGTGTTTAAACCCTATCATTTGTATTCAACGGTTAAACTAAATAGGATTTCAAGCTCAGATAAAAGTTTTCTTTGCAGCTTGTTAGGGATCAATGCCTAATGCAGGTCACGTTGGAAAAGTTGGTCTCATGAAGCATAGGCTTGGAGTGAAATTCCAATAGACAAAATTGCAGTGTAAAGGATCAAAGTACTGATGTATGATTTGCAAGTCTAAGGAAGGTTTTTGTTCAGAGCTACTAGAACTTTGGCAAGGGTTTGTATGGTTGTACGAATCCTTTTGTATTTAAATTGTAAAAGCTCATCTACATATGCCCGCATTAGGTCCAACTTCTCATATTTGTGTAAGGAACCTTGAGGTTCAGGGTCATGTGAGATGTCATTTTTATTTTAATCTCAACTTTTTTACCCTTCTTTAGTTTTTTATTATTAATTATTAATATCTGAACAAATTATATGTTTATTAGTAAGAATTTGATTAATTTTTAAATTCAACTGTTATGGTTCTTTATTTTATTCAGTGATTCTTTCTTCTACGTGTCAGCAATATTATCATAAGTTACTCTGGTGGTTCAAGCATTATGTTTTCTAATCAATGTATCATTGTTTTAATCTATGCTTATAATTTTTGGCGATGATTACACTCTTGGCATAGTGAATACTGGGAAATGGAGTGTCCAATTTAGCAAAACAGTAAGTGCAATGAAGATCAGATTGTTGTGGTGTATGGATGAATGGATGCATACATTCAGTAGAAAGTTGGGGGTGAGCCTGCAGAAAAGAATATGACAGAAGCTCACCTATGGTGTTTTGCCTGTGGCCTTTAGTCAGAAAAATGGAGAAACCATATTGGAAAATATTTAGATGAAAAGGGTAAGAAAAAGGCTGATGAAAATTTATGAAGAAATCAATATTAAGACCTTATTGTAAATAGTATGTTGAAAATTTATCAGAGATCAATGGCTTGATGCAGGCAATTCACCTCTAGTGGGAATAATAAGGCTTGGTTGTTGTTGCTATAAAGAAACACAATGAAAAATGAAACAAGTTAGTGGAAAACTTTGTTTCAAGATCCACCAACAAATGTACAAGAATACTTGGAAGTCCAATAACTTGAACTTAGCTATCACTTTCTTCAGATATCTAGATATGAATTAGATGGGTTGAAAGTGCATGCAAAAATATAATTTAAAGGAACTTCATTAGGTCATTGCAGAATATAATATAGTAAGAACTAAAAACTAACTTATCATAGCAGTAAAGCTTGATGGTTTCACATTATGGATACAGGCACAAAATTGTTTGACATGCATGCAAACCAGAAAATTGGCAATCATTTACCAACAAGATTATTATTCCATTGAAGCTTCTTGAATTTCCTTCTTAGGGTTAGGAAATTCAAGAAACGTTTGATGAAAGAAAACTACACAATATGTTTTTAACATAATAGAACATAAATTTTGAAAATTGAGAAGAGACATGGAAAGAAACCCAATCTACTTCAGAGGAAGCTGTGCAATGATGAAGACTAAGTTCATAATGCTTAGTAAAAGAATACTTTGAAGAAATCTGGATGATGAGAAACACAATTACTTTTAAAAAATGTGAGAAGTATGAACAGAGAAGAGGGCAGGCTTATCCAACAAGTCAAAGATGAAACCACCATAACTCTTAATGATATATAGAGTTCTCTTCCCTCAATAGACTACAAAACTTCTGCATATGACCACCTTCACCATTCACCAATTTCCTACACTGTCCTAAATACAAGCTACACATTTAATTGGAATTCTTTCTCAACAGTGGATATTGATAATAGAAATTCTAGCATGTAAAACAGATTTTTTTTTTTGAAACATAGATGTGTGAATGAAGAAGGCAGTTCACACACCCTCCTTCAACAAACTAGTAATAAAATTTAGGTATAACATGTGTTGTTGCTGTTGTTTGCTAAACGTTAACTTTGAGAGTGAAATACCATTCCAATAAAGAAGATTGTATTTCAAAATCTGGAATGATAGTGCATGGAATTGTGACCTGATGAAAAGGGTAGACATATTAGAATCGGTACTTGAGCAATTTCGAAATTTAGTTCATCTAACTGATTTAATTATCAACCAGTTTGCTGTCAATGTGAGCAATCTTTCCTCAGTCCTGGCCTTTTGGTTTTTGGCAACTCTGTTTTGCAGTGGACTACCCAATTTGGAGAGTTGAAATGGATTGGGGTAGAGCATTGGAGGTTGGGGGCAGTGTTCAAGAATCAGTTCCTCAAGAAAAGAGAGGAGGCAGAGACTCTTGTAGTCCAGATTTTGAAGATCTCCACAACTATAGATCCACATAGAAGTAAGAGAGAGTGGCAACAAACTTTCATCAGGAAAAGACTTCACATTCATGTTTCCAATCGACAAGGTTTCCAAAGAGGTGTTGGTTCCCAAATTCCTTTCAAGTGAGGCTAAAATTTTGGATAATGAATTATCAAATAACCAACTTGGAAATTGAGTACCACCATAGTTGCTGATTGACAAAAATTTAAGTGTTTCAAAGGTTGTAGATTCTGAAGTACTTCCCTCTCTTTCAACGAATAACTAGGGTGTTGGTTCAAATTCCATTCTAACTGAAGCTTCACAATGTTTGTTTTATTTTCAAATCTGCTGCTAATGCATTTAAGGGATTCACATATATTGAATACTTTAAATCTACAAAGTGTAAATATATTCTAAACATTATTATTTATACTAATTCAAGTTAATCTATAACTGTTAACAAGGATTGATGTTTTATAACAAACAACATCACTACTATATGTACAGTTTTTGAATGTGCGCAATCTTTTCCCAATCTTCGTCTCCTTCTTTCTGGCAACGCTGTTCCAGCAAAGGACACTGCTTTATTGTAAGACTTAAAATTGATTTAGGAAGACCCTCCTCTGGTAGGCCTTGGAGGTTGGGGCAGTCAAAAAGTGTCAGTGTTTGAAGGGATGAGAGTTGATAGAGACCCTTGTACTCCAGTTTCTCTAGATTTGGACAATGATAGATGGATAGAGAAGTAAGAGAGACTGGAAGCAAACCTTCATCAGGAAAACATTTTGCAACCAGCTTATCAATCCACAAGTTTTTCAAAGAAGAACTGTCTCCGAAAGCTCCTTTCAGTGACCCAACAAGCCTAGAGCAATTCTTGAGAGTTATGTAATCTAGATTTGATTGGAAACCTCTTTCAGGGAAGGACTCAAGTCTTGGACAGTCTTCTATTTTCAGCTCTTCTAGATTTGATGGAAAACCTCCGTCTGGGAACGACTTCAGTTCTGTACAACCTTTTATTGTCAGAGTCTGGAGATTTGATGGGAAACCTTCATCAGGGAACGACTCAAGTTTTGGACAGTCTTTTATTGTGAGATTCTGGAGATTTGATGGGAAATCTCCATCAGGGAATGTCTTTAGTCCTGGACAGTCTCTTATGTATAACATCCTGAGAGATGGAAGCAGCATATGCATGCTTCCAGGCAATGATTCTAATTTAGGACAATTCTTGAGTGTCAGCTTTTTTAGATGATTAAGGATGAGACTCTGTGAAATCATCTCTAGATTATCAAACCCACAGAAATCAAGCATCCTGAGTGTTGGGAAGAAATCCAGTTGAAAGGTCAGTACAGAGTCCAGGGGTGAATCAATGCTCAAGTCTTCAAGAGTATCGGATCTAACAATTTCCAGCAATGATGCTTTTTCCATTCTGAGTTTTTTCATGGTAGCACAGTCCAACTGCAGCTTTCCACAGTCACGTAGTTCTAAATCAAGAGCTCTGAGAGTGGAAGCCTGAAGTTGTTGGCAATCTGTAATGTGTAGTATTTTCAAAGGAACAAGTTGCTCTGGCAGTTCTCCTTTCAGCTTTGGACAATTTCTTATCACAAGAAATTGAAGATTTGGAAAAGCACCTGTCACAGCTTGGCATTCCCATTTTTCCCATTGTTTCATATCCTGGAACTCCAACCTTTCCAGGGACTTAAACGAAGAAGAGTTGTTGCCATGAAAATCAGCATCAATACTCACTATCTCATCAAACCCTGAAATCTCCAGCTTCTTCAGAAATGGCAAAAGACCAAGCGGAGGAAAACGTTGGCAACATATACAATTGCGCAGCTCTAAGGATACTAGATTTGGTAATGAATTATCGAGTAACCAATTTGGAAATTGTTTACCAATATAGTACCATATTGATAACTCCTTCAAGTGCTTTGAAGGTCGAAGATTCTCAATCACATCCCCAGCTTTTGTTGAATCAATAGAGGAGCTGCTCATAATATTCCACTCTAAATATAGCTTCACAAGGTGTGGTTTGTTCTTCAAATCTGCTTCTAATGCATAAGAGGGATTCTCAATACTCTGCAGCTCATGAATTGTTAGACTTCCATGGAGATTCAGTTCTCCTAATTGCTGAATACTGAATTCCTTACTTTTCTCAACGTCAAACGAACTCATCAATACTTGGAGATTCTTCAGCTTTCCCAAATGTGGTGGCACATTTTTCACTCCAGTATTTATAAATTCAAGGCAACGCAAATTGTAGAGTTGATGTAAACATGAGGGAAGCTCCTCTAGTTCTGTACAGTGGTTCAGCTTCAGTATTTGCAACTTATAGAGTAAACTTATTGAGTCAGGAAGTTTTTCTATGTCAGTATAGGAGAGATCTAATGAACGTAGATGCTTAAGATTTTCTACAGATTTAGGCACCTCTGTAAGATTACAACAGTTAGACAAAGATAAGACACGTATCAACTTAAATTTGGAAAACAGGTCATCTATTGGCATTGTGCAATGCCACTCCCAAGCTGTTTGTATAAATGTATGTAACTTTTGAGTATCCATCAAACTCCCAAACCCATCAAAATATAAATCATGAGTGGTTGTAGATGACAAATGACGGATTGTTTTGGGTATACCTTTTGGTTCATCAACTCCTAACCTGATGCAGATGTCCTCATTCACGTATTTTGCCAAATCATTCAGAAGGTCATGCATGATAAAATGCTCTTTCGCTTCGTTGCCGGATTGTTGAAAGAAGGACCACGATAACAGATCATTGAAATATTGTTCTCCCACTTCTTTAGGAGTCTTTTTCTGTAGAGGTCTTTCTAGAAAATTTTCAGCCAACCACATTTGAATTAAACACTCCTTGTCAAACTCATAACCTTTGGGAAATAAGGCACAAAAAGCAAAACATTTCTTCAGATGAGAAGGAAGGTGAACATAACTCAATCTTAAAGCAGGGAGTATATCACTATCATTTTCTGACAAATCCCATATCTCACTTTTCATAATGCTTTCCCATTCCCAAAAGGATGATTTATTGTGTAATAAACTTCCCATTGTTTTTAAGGCTAAAGGAAGCCCATTACATTTTTCAACTATCTTCTTACCAATCTCCATGAAGTCTGGATCCGGTTGCAGACTAGCACTTTGGAATGCATGTTTTGCGAACAAGTCCCAGCAATAATCTTTTCTTAATAGCTGCAGGAGGTGTTCTTCTGACCGCATGGCAATAGCAACATTCTTACTGCGTGTCGTCACAAGAAGCCTACTTCCATGGGCCCCAAAACCAAGAGCTTTCTGCACTTGTTCCCATTTAGATTGGTTTTCGTTCCAATTGTCATCCAAAACAAGAAGAAATTTCTTCCCCGTCAATTTTTCTTTCAGTCTTCTCTGAACC
>Ga0123342_1004958_pt1 | contig 19819 bp, 16 predicted proteins | sample Turbeawhitnodule_FD_89960 | JGI IMG/M metagenome (GOLD analysis project Ga0123342, IMG submission 89960) | Root nodule microbial communities of legume samples collected from Mexico - Turtle bean Mexico white nodule | ecosystem: Host-associated > Plants > Roots > Nodule | place: Mexico: Nepantla... | reverse complement strand
TTTTTTATTAAATTTTTTTTTTTTTTTTTTTTTTTTTTTTTTTTTTTTTTTTTTTTTTATTTATTATTTTATATAAAATTTATTTTTTTTTTTTTTAAAAAAAAAAATTTTTTTTTTTTTTTTTTTTTTTTTTTTTTTTTTTAATCTTTTAGAAGAAAACTTAACATAGTTTTTTTATCTTTTAGAAAAAATTTAAAGTGGATATAATTTTATTTTATATCTTTTATTTTTTTTCCATTCAAACATATTTTGTTTTCATATATTTTCATTAATGTATTTGTTTTGTTTTCATTTATTTCTTTCTTTGATAAATTTTATTAATTCAACAAAAAGTAAAAATTATACGTAAATTTTAATAATTTGATCTACACATATTTATTTAAAGATATATCTAAAAGATATAAGTTTTGTTTTGATACCAATTTTTATGATTAGTGAATTGTCTAGCTCGTGATATTTAAATTATCATTTACTGAAAGGTCAACATGTCGAAAGATCGTCAAGAATTTCCTAAAGCATTCGATGATTTCTGGAGCATTCGACCTATCGGTTCAACGACTACTAGTTAGACAATTCCAATTAGAAGAACTTGTTAAATACAAAACTTCGTACACAAAGATAAAAACATTCTGGCAAGGTCCAATATAAATCTTAGTAAGCCTAAAATAATTATAAATAAAGCTTAAGATCAATTATGAATTATGAGATTAATAAAATGTAATAACAATGTTTGAGCTCAGTAAATAAAATTACAAATAGTAAAAGTTCAATAAGGCTAATGAGACCCAATACTTTGTAGTATAAATAGGAGACTTGATGAGCTAGTAAGTAGAGTTTTTGTTAGGGAGATTTTATAACTCAAATCTATTCAAAATTTATCATCGGAGAACCTTGCCGGTACACCCACCTGTCCACCAAACCAAGAGGTCGTGAACTTGCGAAGGAAGGAAACTACAAGAATTCAACTGAAGAAGTGTGAAGGGAGAAATGACTAAAAACTTGAATGATTGGTTGTAATTATCTTGGTGAAAGTCCTGTAATAACATTTTTGGAGTCCACCGTGGGGCTTAACACAATTCAACCAAGTTAGGAAGATGGCGACGAGAGGAGAAGCTCAGATGGAGGGAGTGGAAAACAACCCGGGAGATGCAGTATCAGTAGTCATGTTGGCGGAGTTACGAGAAGAATTAGAAGCTTTAAAAAGAAGAAATTATGAGGAGATAAAAATTTTAAAATTCCAAAACGAGTATATGAAGCAAAGACTCAAAGCAGACGAGACAATTCCAATTACAACATCTTTGGAAATTGTTGAATCAAGCAAACACATCCATTAAAGTACTTATAATAAAGAAATTTTTAGGCTGTCACAACACAGGCATCAAAATACTTCTCATACACTTTGTGGAGCATCAATAAAGAAACATCCTTTCTCGAAGACAATAGTGCATACTTCATTGTCCCACAATTGGAAAAATACGACAATAGACAAATATGATGGGAGCACAAATCCTGATGAGCATGTCGCAATTTATACAAAACAAGTCAGTTTTTACACATGGAATGATGTAATTCTTTATCGAGTTTTCTCGAAAACTTTAAAAGGAGCTTCTTTAAGTTGGTTTGCTCTTTTACTGTCACTGTCCCTTGATTGTTTTAATGTGTTGGTTGAGAAGTTTGGGGCACAATTTTCTACAAGCCGCCCACATCATCTAACATTAGTTAATATTTGACAAGAGAAGGGGGAGTCTTTGAGGATATTTATGGAGCGATTTGGAAGCGTTGCATTAAATATACGCAATCTTAGCCAGAGGTAACTATGCATCATGTAGTGACTGCTTTAAGGTCGGGACCATTCGTCGATAGTTTATGTAAAAAGCCTGTTGCTAATTTGGATGAATTACGATAGATAACTGTGAAGTTTATGCAGATGGAAGAGTTGGGGGATTTCAGAAATCAAGTTAGATTAGAAGCTAGAGTTGATAAAAGACATAACGAAAGAGAAGGGGCTCAACAATACAAGAGGTTGAATGATATACCCCACAGATCGAGATTTACAAAATATACTCCATTTAACAAGAACAATCGCATCCTTCAAGAAACACTTAACACTGAACTGATATCAACACCAAGGAAAGTCCGAACAACATATAATGCCAATCAATCATACTAAACATTTTCAATACCATCAAAATTATGGTGATAAGACGGAGGAGTGTGGCGTATTGAAAGATCGAACTGAAGAATTAATTCAGGCAGGACAATTGAAACATTTTGTACAAAGGGATGGATGCACGTCAAAGCGTGAATGAAGTCCAGAACTGAAGGATAAGAGTTACAAGGAAAGACGAGAAGAAAGACATGGTGATAGACCTGAAGAAAGACGTGAAGAAAGATGTGATGGCAAGCTAGAGAGAAGAGAAGGAAGTTTGAGGATTCAAGCAAGTCCTCAACGAAGAAGCCAAGAAAGGAGTACCGAAAGACTGTTAAGGGGAATCATTAATATGATATCTGGCAGATTTGTTGGAGATGAAATGTCATCATTAACCATAAAGAAACATTTGAGATTAGCTTGGACAATACATCTAAATGTTATCACTCATAAGTTATCATTATGTCGAGAAGCTAAAACAATGGCAGAAAAGAGGATAAGATTAGGAGAGGAGAAAATGATGGCAGCTCTTGAAGAAACTGACAAGTTGTTGCAAGCTGGATTCATCTGGGAGATCCAATATACAACGTGGTTGGCCAATGTTCTGTTAGTCAAAAAATTAAATGGAAAATGGAGAATATGTACCTACTACACAAATTTAAATAAAGCATGCCCCAAAGATTTATATTTGTTCCCAAGTATAAATCAACTCGTTGATGGAGCATCCGGACAAGCAATGTTGAGTTTCCTTGACGCATATTCAGGATATAATAAGATACCAATGTATGGACTTGACATATCGAAAACCACTTTCAACACGAAAGTTGCTAATTATTGCTATCATGTCATGCCGTTTGGGTTAACAAATGTTGGTGCAACATATAAAAAATTGATGGATAAGGCGTTTTGAGAAGAAATTGAGAAGAATATGCAGGTATATGTGGATGAAATGATTGTTAAGTCATGTACAGTAGAAGCCCATGCAACTAATTTAGAAGAAGTGTTTGCAAGAATGAGGAAGTTTGATATGGGGTTAATTCCTGAGAAATTGTTTTCGGTGTAAGAGGAGGAAAATTTCTAGGATTCATGTTAACAAACTGAATAATTGAGGCTAACCCCGATAAGTGTGAAGAAATCTTAAAGATAATAAGTCTGAGCAATTTTAAAGAAGTTTAGAGATTGGTTGGAAAACTTACAGTCCTCTCCAGATTCCTTCCAATCCTTGCCGAGAAGTCTAAATCATCATTAAGTTGTTGAGAAAAGCAGAAGCATTTAAATGGAACGAGCAATGTGAATAAACTTTCTCAATGCTAAAGAAAATGCTTGCGGCTTCACCAATTCTTGTCAAACCAATTTTGTCTAAACCAATCATGGTTTTCTTAGCAACCTCACCTGAAGCAATTAGAGCAGCGTTGTTTCTATAATTTATGAAACAAAAGCCAATATATTTCATGAGTCGAGCATTACAAAGTGCAAAAACAAGATATCAACTCATGGAAAGAATAACTCTCACTTTAATTTACATCGTAAGACGTCTATGACCATATTTTCATAATCACCAAGTTATAGTAAGAACTAATTGTTTGAGTGCTAAAGTTTTACGCAAGTCAGAGTTAGCAAGAAGAATGGTAGCATGGTCGATAGAACTCTCAAAGTTTGGGATAAAATATGAATTTAGAGGAATAATCAAAGCATAGTGTCTCGCAGACTTTATTGTTGAATTGTCGGCAACAACAACATCTGAAGAAGAAACATGGGTCCTGTATGTGGTTGGATCATCTAATAAAAAAGGTAGAGGACCAGGGGTAGTCTTAGAAGTACCAGGAGGTTTTCAACTAGATCTTTCTTTAAGAATCAAATTCAAAACTTCAAACAATCAAACCGAATATGAAGCTTTGATAACAAGTTTAATCCTTGACAGAGATGTGGGAGCTACAACGGTGGTTTGCAAAAGTGATTCTAGGCTAATAGTTGGACATATAAAAGGTGATTATCAGGTGAAGGATCCTCTATTATTACAATATTATCATAAAGTCAAGGATGTCATGCCGAAATTCGACAAATCTAAAATTGAACACATTCCAAGAGAACAAAATTTGAGAGCAAATTCACTATCCGAATTGGAAAGTTGTAAACGACAAATTCAACAAAATTCAGTAATACAACAAATCATGTGCATCAAGACAGTTGGAGTAACCAGATGTTTCAAAACAACATCAATACAAAATGATTGGATAAAAACACTCAAGGAATTTATAATGGCTCAAGAACAAGGAAATGCATAAAATGATGTTAATCTCGCAAAGAAGGCGACAAAATTTGTAATGATAGGTGATTATTTGTATAAAAGAAGACACTCGACTGTGCTGCTAAAATGCATCACAAAGGAACAAGCTATATACATACTTTAAGAGTTACGTGAAGGAATATGTGGATTACACTTTGGTGCTCAGACAATGACAACTAAAATTTTGCAGGATATTATTGGCTGACAGTCAAAGAAGATTGTTCAAAATTTGTAAGGTATTGTAAAAAATGGAAAAAGCATGGTAATGTTACCCATATATCGTCCCTAAGAGTTGCAAAGTATTGTTTCCCCATGGTCATTTTCCAAATGAGATATGGACATACTAGGCCCATTCCCACCTGGCCGAGGTCAAATCAAATTCTTAATCATGGCAATAAATTACTTTACAAAGTGGATAAAAGGAGAAGTCGTCACCAAGATCACATCACAAATTTAAGTTTCGTGTGGAAAAATATCATATGTAGAATTGGCATACCACATATTGTGATAACAGACAATGACCAACATTTTTTTGATAAAAAAACTTGTAAAATTCTACACAAATTTGGGAATCAAGCCGCTTACTAGCTTGGTCGAACATCCACAAACAAATGGACAAGAAAAATTGGCAAACAAAGTCATACTTATTTAGTTGAGAAAGCGACTTGGAAACACTAAAGGATTATGGTCATAAAAGTTATCTGAAGTACTTTAGGCTTATCGATGTACACCACAAATGTCTATAGGGGAAACTCCTTTTAATTTTATAAATGAAACTGATGCGATGATTCCTGTTGAAGTTGGAGAACCAACGGTAAGACGACAACTAAAAGATTTTAGAATCAATGATGGATGTCTCGAAACATAGTTGGACCTCGTGGAAGAATTCCGAGAAGAAGCAACCAAAAGAAGAACAACTAAGAGATTTAATACCAAAGTAAAGATGAAAAGCTTTTGCCAGTTAAATCTAGTATGGTGCATGAGAACGAAAGCAAGAAAAAACCTTGTCCAAGGAAAAATCGCACCTAATAGGGAAAGCCCTTTCCGGGTAATAAAAAATTTGCAAAATGGAGCTTATCGACTTGAACACCTAGATGGAAGAGAAATACCAGGAACTTGGAACACAAGTCATTTAAAGTTTATTTCAGCTAAGTTAATGTTTACACAACCTCTTGCTTAAAAATTTTGTTATCTCGATCTAGGAATTTTCACTACGGTGAATCCCTCTTTGAGATTATCAATGTAATATATGACCTCTTGGCCAGGAAGATTTCACAACAAGTGAATCGCTCTTGAAGTAGAGTCAAAGTTCAATGATATTTTTTTAAGTTAAAAACTATAATCTGTCATACATATCAATGCTAAATATTAAGACCTCTCCACCAAGGAAGCTTTGGAAACAAGTGAATCCCTCCCGAGGTAGAGTCAAAACTAAATATTTTCAATTCCTTGAATCATATTTTTTACTGTTGACTATATCACAAATTAATTTAAGAAAGAGGAAGATCGTAAATAGAGGAAGAAAATAATGAAACGAAATACTATCCATTCATTACTCAAAATATGTGTCAACACAATTAGTCGAAAATACAAAAAGAAAGACGTAAAATTAATTACTCTATGTCTACAGTATTATCTTCAGCATTATCGGCATCATGCTCAACTTCATCCTCTTCATATGGAATCCCTTCCACCCGAACAAGATTACCTTTATAAAAATCTTTTCTCACATCAATGTTTCGTTCATTAATGAGAATCTTGTACAAGTATTTGGCATGTTGAATGTCTTAGCAAAACCTAATTTATATTGCTCTAACACATTTTTTTGAGCTTCATCCAATTCCTTTTTCAATCGAATACACTTGTTCTGATAAACCTATTTGGACAAAGACATATTCGACAAACCACGATGCAAATTTTCAATTTCATCATGCATACTCAACCTCTCGGCAACCATCTCAACAATCTCCTCTTTAAGGGAATTTTTCTTGGCATCACACTGAGAATGAACATAAGAAATTTCTTTAAGCTTTGCCTCCAAAGTTGTATTAGCATGCAAAGCAAATTGAAGAAGGTGTCTAGAATAATCTAATTCCTTCTTCAAAGATTCAAATTCAACAACCAACACTCCTTTGCCGACTTCTTCCTTAAGTCTCTTGCAAAGTAGTAGAGTTCGCACCAAGAGTTCAATGGTTGTGTCAGCCAAGGATGTAGATGGAGTTGACACAAAAAGCTCTCTTTCTGGCTGGCTAAGGCTAAACAGCTAATCACTTTCAAAAGCTTAAGGGAAGATCCAAATAAATTATCTTGAAGTGGTTGAGACAAACCTCCAAGACCGTGTCGATGCCTCTAAGGAGAATGATTAGATGAATGAGAACGCCAACCACTTCTATCCCTTTTCTTATTCTTTCTTTTATAGCTCAACAGTAGGAGCCACCTGAGGAACAAGTTCCACTCGGTTGAGTGGTGTAACTGCCTAGACTTTAGCTCTCGGTTCGGGATCACCAGGAGGTGTTTGCACCATCATTAAATTATGGAAATAAGCTTTGCCTTTCTAATTAACGAAAGCCATTAAACCTGCATTTCGTGAAGAAATTAAGCAAAGTTAAAATTTACTTACAAAAAAAATAATATTAGAAAAAACATATACCGATAAAGTCTCCTTCCGGTCTAGGGAAAGGTAAATTCATAGGAAACTACAAGTGGGAAGCTTTCTGGTCAAGTGGTTTAAAACCCACAACACTTTCAAATCTTCCAACTGCATCATATGACGAGACAAAGAATTGAATTTCAAGGGCTTTCTCATCCAATAAATTGGAAATTTTGGAGAATCATCATAAAAAAGTACTTCTTTCCAACATCCCCCATCAACACTTTGAAAATCCCCCATCAACACTTTGAAAAATCCTCCTTTAAAGTTCTTATATGAGGATGTAAATAGTGCTATAACACAACCGTTAGACCGACTGATCAAAGACAACCATTCAGAATGATTACTAGGACGAGAACTATAATAATGCAGAAAAAAATTCAGGAGTTGGCTTCAACGTCAGATACTTGCATAAAATACTAAAAGCTTGAAGTCAAGCCCAATTTTTTGGACTTAATTGAGTAGGAGCTACATTCAAAAGATGGAGTACTCCCATTTGAATTTCATCGAGAGGAAATAGAACATGAATATCTAATGACTATTTAACAACAAGTGTACCGTGTCAGAAGTAATAATTTGTCCCTAAGGACGGATATCGAACCCATAAGGAACAATTGAATTATCAAGTATGAGATTCACTAAATAGAAGACAATAAGTAAAAGTTTGTTAGATGTTTGTTGTGTATGATTGCAAGAATGTAAATAAATCAAAGTAAAGAGTTATTGATTCAATTGAAAAATTTGGGATTGAGGTTCATCCCTCTTACTCTTTTGTATTTTGAAAAGCATAATAGTATTTTATCCTTTGATTAATATTAATGCCCATATAAATTTATTTATATCAATTTCTCGTATATAAAATTATTAAGAGAGTCTTCTAAATATCGATTCCTCGCATATTTATAAAAACTCTTTATTCTTACGATTAAATGTTGATAGCAATTAACATTTTAAATATATTCTTAGCATTCAAAGATGTTAAGCATTATAATTTAGGTCATAAACTTATAAGTACTTTTCAGTCAAATCTAAGGATCAATATCATGGTAAACAAGCCTTACAAATAAAATGAAAATACCAATCTTCAATCAAGAACAAAATATTATATTTAAATATTACCTCAATACATAAGAGTTTGAACAAATTACTCCAAATTCCAAAGGGTAGAATTAGCCACTCATGTTGGCCATTACAAGCATGGATAGTAAGAAAAGAATATCCAGAATGTTTCTCCTTGACGAATGTCTCATCTAGGATTTTCTACCACCTCCTATTCTCCCAATGATGTCTAGGATTGTGCTTCACCCCTCATATTTAACCTAGTTGGGCTTGGGCTAATTGACTTCTTGCATGGGCATGTTTAGGCTCGCCTAGACGAGTTGGACAAGAAACAACCCACCCTCTCTAGAGTCACTACAAAAAAATCATTAAATAAAAACCAATTTTAGAGACAAAAAATAATTAGTTGCTATATTGATTTAATTAGATTCTATTTTAGAGACTACAAAAACTATTGGTTTCTAAATTAGTTTCTAAATTGGTATCTAATTAGCTACCAAGGTTTTTGCTACCAAATTTAGAATCTAAATAATTGGTAGTTAAAACCTTGGTAGCTAGTTAGATACCAATTTAGAAACTATTTATCAATAATAGAAACTAATTTAGAAACTAATAATTTTTTTAGTCTCTAAAATAATATCTAATTTAGTCAATATAACAACTAATTATTTTTTCTCTCTAAAATTGGTTTCTATTTAATGATTTTCTAGTAGTGAGTGGTCTCGTCTAGGTGAGATTGAGCTCGCTTGAATGAGTTCCTTTGGAAGGCTTCTGGGTTAGGAAAGTTTGGACAAGTGTTGGAACATTCCAACTTTCCCTCTTTATCTTGTATATTCTCCTTTAACTCTTTCAACTCCATTTTCCCCTAAAATCCTGAAATTAACACAAATTTGAGAATAAATCGTTATTATTCATATTATAATCACAAAATATGTAAAAGGGTTTCAATTCATAAATAAGGGATTAAATTATATTTATTTTATCAATAAATATCCATAAGTGTCTGTATTTTAATATGAAAGATTACTGCAATATAACACTTATCAATATCGGTTAGCAAGCACATAAAAATAAAAAAATTCATGAGAATCGCCTTCCTGGCCATGGCATACACTACCGGTGGGCCGACAACAACGAAAGAAAACTACTTCTTCAGTAGCTTCTACATAAACACTTGTGTTGGCAATGAAATCATGAAGAGCTAAAGACCACCGATGCTTCGAGAAATATTCCTAAACATGGTAATCGTGCCATTGATAACCTCGCCTTAAACTCCAATTTTCTTCCGCCCTTTTGGCCACTTCTCCAGCTTCCAAATCAAGAGTATCTTCACATAACGAGGTACTGCTTGAACTAACAACCCCTTGATTAACTTCATTATGTTCAAAAGAAGTTCTTCCAGATGAAGCCGAATGAAGACTATTGTCGAAATTTTAACCACTCTCCTGGCAGGGTCTTGGTCGCTTTTGCTCAAAAATCCTGAATCCCCTTTAGACACAAAAATAGAGTTAGAGGAAGACATAATACATTCAATACAAATATTTATCGACTAACCAAACAAAGGAAGATTAAATGTGGGTCATTCACGAAAATGACTTACTATTTATAGGAAACCATGTTGAGCATGGGAGCTTTGATGTCTCAAATCCATGTTAAGGCTTGAAGCTGTGCTGCTTTTTGTTTGGGTTTAGATTAGGATTTTTAAAATCTATGTTAAGATAAGTTGTTAATCCTTGCATAAAGCTCAATCAATCTGTTTTAAATAAACAAAGTGTTTTTTCCAAGAAAAGGGAAAACAACCAGTTGATTTATCGAAATAATCTGTTGTTTGTCACTTAGCTGACTTAAAGGTTTTGAAACTATTTTTTGAATTGGTTATGTAAATACTTAACCCATTCAATCGGTTAAATTGTGGTTTCAACCGATTAAATGTGTGTTTGTATAACAGGTTTTTGAAAACCTGTTTTAACTGTTTTGAATGTGATCAAAACTGTTTTAGCTCATTAATGTTGTCTGAAACGGCTAGATTTCAAGTGCTATAAATTATAGCCTTTCTTTCGAAACAAAATAACAAGTTTTATAGAGTTTGAAATAAGGATTGAGATTTGTTTTTGAAAGATTTTTTCAAAGGTTTTGCACGATTGCTGTTAAAGCTTTGCATTGGTACAATATCTGATCATAGGGCTTCTTGTTTTGTATAATCTCAAGTGTTTTCTATCTCTTTCAAAGTTCTTGTAATTGTTCTTTCATTACAACTGTAAGTGTTTGAAATCCTGCAAAGTCAAAGGGTGTTCTGACTTGAGGTGTGTAGTGTTGCAAAGAGGGTGAGTGGGTCTTGTGGTTTTCAATGTTACCTCTTTGTGGTGTGTTTGTGTAATATGGATTTGATTACTAGTGGAACTCAGAGGTTGTTATGAGAACTGGATGTAGCTCAAGGTTGAGTGAACCAGTATAAACTTGTTTTGTAAATCTCTCTTTCTTTAACTCCTTATAACTGTTTGTGTTAATTATGTTTCTGCTGCTGGTATAAACAACCGATTAAAACGTAATTTCAATCGGTTAAAATTCTGTAATAGTTTCTGTATCATTGTTTGATTGCTTTCCTTAAGTGTTTATCTGTGATAATTTGATAAAGGTTCATTATTAATCAAGTTTTGGGAAAAATCTTTGACAAACAATTCACCCCCCTCTTGTTTAAGCCTTTTATTCTAACAAACCAAACGTCTTCAGCACATGAAACAACATTTCTTTAGGGACGTAGGATCAAAACTCATCCTACAGAAAACCTTTCACATAAAACATATAAGTTATAATCATCATGCACGTGTTACAAGAGCCAACGCAGATTTCAAGATTTTTTTTTGTATAAGCTTTCATGTTAGGCACCACTATGCAATTTGACATCTCAACCAGGTTGACACCTCAAGTAACAACAATCATCTGCCATCACATTAAAAAAATATTATTAAAAAAAGAAGAAAGAAAATACAAAAAAATATGGGGTGACTAAACCAAAACACATATGTTAAGAAAAACACTTATGTAGACTATACCTGTTCATAAAGAATTCTAAGGACAAAGTATACAAATTAAATGATTCCCTATGAGTAAATCCTAAATTAGCCAACTTATCAGCACACACATTCCCTTCACGAAAAATATGAGTAACCCTAAACCTGATTTTCCCACAGTAATTAAGACAAGTATTCCATTGATTACGAAGCATCCACAAAACATTAGTCATAACAGTAAACGCAACACAAACCAAGACAGAATCACATTTAAGCCATACATTAGTAAGACCTATCTTTTGAGTTTCCTCCATAACATGTATAACTCCATAAAACTCAGCAATCATATCAGTCTGAACTTTAAGAAACGCAGAGAAAACACCAATAAACACCCTCATACTCCCATTGAAAATACCTCCATAAGTAGCAAGACCAGGATATCCCCCTAGCAGGCCAATTAGTGTTAATTTTACCCAACCTAGTGAAGGGAACTCCCATCTAATAAGAAGAGGACGAAGAACTTTACCAATACGAGTATTAATACAAAAAAATTTAATCACGTTGAAATCCAACATATCATTCTTCATTGAAACTTTTGACGAATTTCCCACTAGACAAGTTAAATCTTTAATTACCGAAATATCCCTAGAAATATCAATCTTATCCTCAAATATAGCATAATTCCTCATACGCCATATCATGGAAATAGAAAAAGTTATCATAACAAGCATAATCAATTTAACCAAAAGACTACCATCAATCTTAAGAAAAGAAAGAATATCATCATTATTAGAGAAAAGAGAAGTAAAAAAAATCTGGCGAACCAAACTCTAAATATGCAAAACATTAGAACATTCAAAAAATAAATGTTGAATAGATTTCTCGTGCTTTTCACAAAGCGTACTTATAAAACATATATGCAAACCTTTATTTTGAATATGTTGATATATAAGAAGCCGCCCAAAATTTTAAGAATTTAATAGAAATAATTTTAATATTTATTGCATGAGTAAATATTTTTAATGTATAAGAGTAATTTAACCTATTAAAATTTATTTATATATATTTATATATATATAATATTTTTACATAGTTTAAGAGTCATAATTAAAAATAAATTATATATATATATATTTTTTTTTTTTTTACTTTTTCAAGATGTATTTTAAAAATAAAATTATAATGGAGTTACTAAATTATACTATAGCACTGACTTGGTCCAAAATATTGAGATTTACGGCGCATAAACTCAGAGAAGAACTTAATCTTGATTTATTAATTGTAATCAATTATACAAATAAATAATTATAAATTATTTAAAAAATAACTATCAAAAGAAATAATATATTTTAATGGTATTACAATTTATATTAAATGTTAACATAAAAATATAATGATGATATACTTGTACTTATATATACTTATATATAATGATGAGATGATTTTCATTATAACATTTTTTAGTCTTTTACTTTTTCATTTTATCTTTATAATAATATTTTATTTTATTATTTTAAAAATATATAATAAAAAGTTTTTTGTCATTTTATTGTTATCTTGGACATTCCCATCTTTTTTTTGGTATTTATTTTTATTTTTCTAATTCTATCTTTCTAACTTTTTTTACCACTTCTAACTTTCCTCTCTATCAAAAACTTCTCATTCCCTCAATATAAAAACTTCTCACTTCTCTCTCTTAATTGCGTTTTCTTAAGCTTATCAGTTACAATACTAACGTACTGAGGGCCTGACTCACTTCTCTAACATCATTTTCTCTTTTCTTTTCTCTTTTCTCTCTTTTGTGTAGATATGTACTTTCATATTTTTTTTCTCTTTTTTATGGTTTTGTTCTAATTGTTCCATCTTCTTTACATGCATTGCGTTTTTATATATAGGGTTCAAAATCGAATCACGACTATGACAACAATAGAAGAACTCAAAACTTATCGCATCGCAACACCCAACCAGTGTACTGGGAAACCTAAAATTCTAGAGTAAGCAAAAGTGTTCGGAATGATGGAAAAACACTTTGTTCTTTCTTTTTCTTGTTTTACCAATCTTCAATTTTTTATTTATTAATAGTTTGACATAAAATGCATAATTGTATAGGATTAACCTAGAGGGTAATTGTTGTCGTCATCAAGTGCATGCAGTTTGGTCCATTGGTTGAATTGGGTCCAATTCCCATCACTCTGTTTCCTTCACTCTCAAACTCAATATGTTTCCTTCACTCTCAAATGAGTAAGTTTCTCAATTTATTTTCATAAAACATTACAACGGTAAACCTAACCACCTTTTTCTTTTTGCGTTTCAAATTTACAACAATTTGGAGAGGAACTTAAGTTTATTTACATGTTTGTGTTTTGTTCCCAGACATCTTGGATATGTAAAAGTCATTAATCCAGAGTATGAAGAAGACGTAGAGGAGGAAACACAAAGAGAAAGATGGAAACAAGATGTGTTTATTTTTTTTTCCCTTCATGGCTCTTTTATGTAAAGAAAAAATATGGTTGCTGGAAAATGATGAAATAATATATTGGTTTGGATGTAACATTAATGATGACACTAACATTTATTAAAATAAATAAAAATATCAAGTTGTATGTATTTAAACTTAATGTCCTTACATCTCAAAACATCAAAATATAAAATTGTTTATCCAAAAATTTTGTAAGAATAAGAAGTTTTTCAATTTAAAAAAACATGACAAACAAATAAAAAACCAAAAAAATAAAAATTATACTCATGATCAATTATGGTGTCATAATATATTATCTTCTTAAAACTTATGTATTTTGTTACGTATATTATTCGTATTTATTAAAATAAATTATAAATTTATACTGTTAATATAAATGTGTGTATAATAATATTTTTTATTTAAATTTTAATATTAAACATATATAAATGATAAAAATAAAAAATACACATAGAAAAGTTTTCGTTAATCTATGTAATTATTTTAAAAATAAGATTGAATGCTAAACTCACACTCTAGTCACCATTCTCATCCTTATAAATGAAATTGAAAAATTAAGAATTATGTTAGTACAATTTTTTTATAAATATTTTTAGTAAATAAAACAAGTTTTTAAATATTAAAATTAGTTTATACATAAAATTAGTTTTTCTAACTATGACTTCGTGTCTTTTTATACCTTAAAAAAGAATTTTATAATTTTAAATTCTTGAAATGTTTTATATTTTTAGTTTTTATGATAAACCAAATATAGGTTAATAATGAGAAAAGATTTATTTAATGTAATACAAATATTTTTACAATTTAATTAATTAATATATTTTTATTTAATATAAATAAGATAGTTATATATATTGTTTGTATTTTTATTTAATAATTTACTTTTATGGAGATCTACTGTACATGGTCATAAGCTTAAAATCTGAGTTTTTATAAGAGCTTTCGATTGAAGTATGATGATATAACATAAAATTTACGAGCCGAAGTAATAATATAAAAAATAATTTTCTGTCTTAGAAATATATATTTTTGTTAATTCTTGTTTCTCTAATAAGGATGATCTTCTTTCTTTTATTAAGAGTAATGATAGTCCTTTGGTTGAATTGATTAAGCTTGCTGTGATCACTTTTTTTCTATTTGGATGATATGGCGAATGAGGAATTATGCTAGATTTCAAGATAATATTCATGTTTCTGGGGCTATTTCGGTCATTAAAGATCTCAGGTCTTGCTACTTGTGGAGGTATTTTCTGTGGGGAGAGTTTATTGGTGGTCTTTCTGCGTTTATTGACGTTAAGTTTGCTTTAGTTGCCGATTTTTATGGAGTTATATATGCTATAGAGCTAGAAAGAAGAGTCTTACTAATGTATGACTTGAATGTGATTTTGTCTTGGTTAGTGGTGCATTTACTGCTAGGACTAAGGTTCTGTGGATGCTTTGTAATCGGTGGAACACTTGTCTTAAATATTATGGGAAAATAAAGTTTAGGGTTACTCATATTTTCGTGAAGGGAATGCATGTGCGGATAAGATGACTAACTTAGGATGTATTCATAGAGACTCATTTCATTGGTATAATAGGCTTTCATCTAGTCTTTTCTTAGAGTTCTTCGTGAATAGGTATAGTCTAATTCCCCCATATTTTTGAGAACATATGAGTTTTGGTCTAATCCCCCCATATTTTTTTTGTATTTTCTTTATTTTTCTTTTTTCTTTTAATAATACTTTTTTCATGTGATGACAGATGATTGTTGTTACTTGGGGTGTCAACCTAATTGAAATGTCAAATTGCATATTCATGCCTAACATGAAAGCTTTATATATAAAAAAAATATATTTTTGAGAACTATCAAAGCAAACACTAATTAGAGTATGAGTTTTATATTGGAGTAAAAGATTCAAAAAGGTGGAACTCATAAGAATTAATACCTAAATATTGAATTGCAATAGATATACTTTAAGATTGTGTAATCATAATTGATTATATATATATATTGGAAATAAAGGAATGTTATCTAAGCAAAATATCTTCCCTCGAGCGAACTTATTTTATAAAAGAGAATATCATAATATCAACATTAATTCTTTATTGTTCAAGTTGTAAATCAATGTTTTAGCTTTAAGAATAGAATGTGATATTGCTTGAGCATTATCCCAATATTTGAAAGATATATTTTTGGATGAGAGATAATTGGTTTAGTCTATTTCTAGCTTAAGTTCCCAACTCTATGGAAAGAGAATTAACATTAACTATCATCACTCTAATGCTTAACTTATTCTCAAGCTTTCACACTTACAAAAAAAAACTCACCCAAAATTGTTGACCTTTTTGTTAGAGTGATAAGAGCTTTAGAAGAGAAATTGTTTTGCCATCTTTCTCACTCAAAGTAAAAGTAATAATTTAAGATGTAGATGTTGTCTCTTAATCGATCGAATAATGTAGCACTTAAGCAATAATATTTTATCTCAACAATAAATTACTACTTATAATTAAGCACCACAAGAAACTAATTTGACGATCAAGCTTTATATGCATAAGGTAGCAGATTACATCAAGCTCAAAACATTTTTCACAAAAGCTTAAACACATTTTTTTTCTTAATCACCTACTTAGTTTTAAGCATTAAAATACACTGTCTAAATGGACATATCACAATTTTTATATAAGCCCTTTGGGTTTGATTATACAATTTCTAAAACAACATTAATATCAATAACACATTCAATTCAACCAAAGAAACCAAACAATTTCAATTCAAAATAAACCATATTACAAAGAGCCACTCTTGTACAATTTTTTTTATCACCATTATTCTTGACTAATATTGTTAACATCCTTTCAAATTCATTCAACCAAAATTCCAAGTTAGCTTCCTTTATCTTCATGTAAAGGAAAAGATAAGAAGGATTCAACTACAAGAGATGTTGTAGCTTACCCAATCAATATTCTAATTTATCAACTCATTGTTACCTTCTAGATTATACAATTTTATCATAAAAAAGGATAAATGGTAAAATCATAACTCTAGAAAGAAAATTTAAAAGATTTAAGATTTTAGAGAGATGAAATTTAATAAAAGAAGAATTATAAATCTATTTATAGTATTTTTAAAAGACATTTCTCTTCTTCATCTAATTTAAACTTTATTGTCTATCTCAAATAATTTGGACCTTATAATTTTAATATATTATAACTATTAATTCTAAAAGTAATTTTTTTTATTACTGTTATCTTTAGAGATAAAATCGCTACTTATCACATATTAAAAAATATTTTTATAATAGTCCAATAATAATATCGAAATTAATACCTAAAAAGTAAATTATAAATTCTAAGCAAAATTAAAAATACCATGTTAAAAGTAAATTATATATACAAATTTCTACAAAAACATTTCTTAATTTTAAATATTTAGTATTTTTAACCATCATTTCTAGTCTCATCACAAATTATGGTTAATTTAAAAGTAAAAATCATTAATTAAGATATATAATTTGATTAAGTAATATATTTATCATCTAATATAAATAAGATGATTTTATATGTTATTTTTACTTATTTTAACTTTATATATATATATATATATATATATATATATATATATCATCTAATATATATTTCGCAAACGTGTAGGTACCCTAGTCCCCAGACTCGGAAGGCTTTGCTTTTCAAGAGTCTATTTGTGTGCGAATGTTTTTGAGTGGCTGGATTTGACCAAGAAAATTTACCTTTCTTGTCTGCCTAATAATTTTGGATGTCGAGGCATACTTGACTACCTAGCCCTCTAGGTTCAAAGAAAAATGTTATGAAAAGTCTCAAAACTTATATTATTTTGGTGGGCTTTTAACATTTCGAGATTCATGACAATGCCATTATAGCTGTTAGATGAGAAGAGATCTGACAGTAAGTGACCATTTTACTTTCTTCCGTATTTCGAATCCAAATGGTGTCTAGGTGTCGAGAATTCCCCTACCCTCTAAGTTAGTGATAAATGTCGTAATATTTCTTATAAAAAGATAGACACTTATGGAATTTAATTGATAACATAGTTATAATTTAACGTTTAATTAAGGAATTTGAACCTTTTTACATATTTTTGGATTATGAGATGAATACGAACAAATTATTCACAATTTTGTGTTATTTTCAGAAATTTAAGGAGATATGAAGCAAAAGAATATGCTATGAATAAATATGTCACATAGCCCAAGCCCAATTAGGTTAAACAGAAGGTGTGAGGCATAACCCTGGACATCGTTGGGATCATTAGGAGGAACCAAAGGAAGAAAACCCTAAAGGAGGCAACTGCCAAGGAGAAACGCTCTGCATCTTCTTTTCTTGTTGTCCATGCTTGTAATAGCCACCATGAGTGACTCATTCTTTTCTTTGGGATTGGGTGTAATATGTTCAAACACTATGTATTGAGGTGATATTTATCTATAATATTCAGTTCTTGATTGATGATTGGTATTATTATTTTATTCTCAAAGCTTGAAACTATTCATGATTTTTATCCTTAGATTTGACAAGAAAGTGCTTCTATGCATATGACCTAAATGATAATGCTTAACATATTTGAATGCTAGGATTAAATTTGAAATGTTAATTGCTTTATAATATTTGTTCGTAATGATAAGGAGTTTTTATAAATATGTGAGGAATCAATATTTAGGAGACTCTCTAAATAATTTTGTATGCGAGAAATCGAGATGAATGATTTTTATATGTGCATCAATGTCAATCAAGATGGAATGTTACATGTTTAAAACTAAAAACGAGTGTGAATGATTAACCCCATTCTCAAGTTTCTTAATTGAAATCTTTTACTCATTTACTTTGCTTTGATTTAATTTTATGCAAACTATTGTCAATATAAAATCAAATCAAATCAAATTATTGTACATATTATTATAATTAGTGAATACTACGATTAGGATTTTAAATAAATGTTCCTTGTGTGTTTGATATACGTCCTTACGGATAAATTATTACTTCTGACTCGGCACACTTGTCGTAAAAAAAAAATCCATCTGTTAGTAATGTCTTCTTCTAACAACTCTTTGTCTTCCTTGGGTGGGCACTCCTCATCTGATTTCGGGGAGTCATCGATGGCTAAGGATAATGAGGTGGGTCCGGGACAAGGTCATGTTGGGTACACGCTCCCGATATGCCCAAGCAATTGGATGCGAAACAAACCGATAGTGAACTACCTTTACAATTAGGGTATGAATGGGTAGGTAATAGAGTGACTAAGAAAATTTCTAGATATCGATGGACTTTAATGGTTGAGTCATTTGTAGTGAGTGCTCCTAGGTTGGGTCTAGGAGTCAAGATCGACATTGTTTTGGCCGAGAGGTGTTGTTGTTGATCAAGAATGATCAAGTGCTTTGAAGAATCCATATCCTATGTGTTTGATGCAAGGCTGGTGTTGCTGCTGTGTTTTGGGAGGGATCTGGATAAAATAAAATGTGATCCACTCCTTTGTTGAATCTAAAACTGATGTGATTTAAAACCTTTTAGAAAATAAAGTGTTTTTCCAACTAAGTGAAAAACAACCTATTGTTTTGTCGAATCAACTGGTTGTTTTACTCTTAGGAGTTTTTGAAAAGGTTGAAAATTGTTTTAGTTTGGTTGACTTAACTGCCAAACCAAACAATCGGTTGTTTCGTGATTTCAACCAATTGCTTCTTTGAAAATCCTAACAGAATTCTGTTTTGGTTGTTGAATGTGCTTTAAATGATTTCCAACTGAATACGCTCTTTCATTAATTGCTTTGACCAATCTTTGGAAAATATAAATAGTTTGTTTATGTTTTCAAACAAGCAAGAGAAATAGATTTGAGTTTTTCAGTTGTGAAAAAGTTGATTTCAAGATTTGAACATTCACATCAAGCTTTGGGTTTTCAAAGAGAGTGGAATAGGATTACAACTGTATTGATTTCAGTTTGTTCTGTAAACAAGTGTAATCCCTTCTCAATCTTCTGTATTTATGGTGTTGTGTTGCCAAGGAGTGTTGTGTGCTCTTGAGGTGGTCAAGATCAATACTCTTGGTGTGTGTTTTGGCAAAGGGAGTGTGTTTCTTGAAGGGTTCAAGGTCACTACTTTGGTGGTTTGTGTATTGTAATCTGGTTTGATTACTTAGTGGATTACCTAGTAGTTTTCTGGGGACTGGATGTAGCTCTTGGC
>Ga0123342_1004957_pt1 | contig 19820 bp, 6 predicted proteins | sample Turbeawhitnodule_FD_89960 | JGI IMG/M metagenome (GOLD analysis project Ga0123342, IMG submission 89960) | Root nodule microbial communities of legume samples collected from Mexico - Turtle bean Mexico white nodule | ecosystem: Host-associated > Plants > Roots > Nodule | place: Mexico: Nepantla... | reverse complement strand
TAAATGCGCTACGTTTTCTAATTAGACACGCTGATTGAGTGTGTTACGTTTGTGATTAAAAGCGCTTTAAGGCGCTTTAAATGCTTGGGTAGTTTAAATAGCGCTGAGAATGTTGGGAACGGGGTTGGAGGTTTTGACAAATTTTCCCAGAATACACTCCAGTTGCTTGCTCGAAGTCGTGAGGCTACGCACAAGGGACTGGAGAAGAGGTTGTTTGTCAGAGCGAGAATATACACACAATACACAGTTCTTTCTACCACCTTCAGAGTGCCATACGCGGTGCTCAGATACGGAGGTGCACAGTTTTGGTGTTTATTGCTGACTGACTTGAGCGTCGGAGTGCAAACGGCCGCTAGGGCGCCCTTTTGTCCTCTTTTTGCAGGAATCCACAGGTAACCAGTGGAAGGAGTCCCTAGCTGACGGTTGAGGTCACGCACAAAGACGTCACAGGTCAACCGGACGAAACATGATGCATTGAAAATTCTTGTAATAATGTGATATGAGTTTAGAAATAAATATATAATAAAGGATAAGTTCTTAATGTATCATTAAGTATAAAAGGGGGAGATGGAGAAGTTGTAACGTAATTAAGATTGTGGGTAGAAGAAATGATGAAGATGAAAAAGAGAAAGAAGAGTTGATTTAGTTGTTATTATTGAAATAAACAAGGAGTAGGAAGCGTTGTTTCCATGACTACATCCTCTTGTTCTTGCTCCCAAAGAGCAGCGTCAAATAAAAGAGGAAGCGAAAGAAGAATCCCCATGCAACCGTGATCCACAAGCAACTCCACTTGCTTAGCTGCGTTATCCCCTGCTGCTTCAGAACATCCGCTCCGGTGATCACGCAGGTGGACCTACTGATGTTCATGCCCAGCGTGTTGCTCATGCTCTTCAGCAGCTCCACCTTCAGCGTATCCGCCACCATCCCCAATGGCGTGTTATCGAACATCTGAATCCCCCTCACGAAGCACCTCGGAGAGTTAACGTCGAACTCGTTCTGCAACACTCCCTCGTACGGGTACTTCACCAGTGATAGGTAGTGGAACCATATCCAGTAGGGAGGGATTCTGTCCCTGCTGATGAAGAACCCGCTGAAGAGAAGAAAGTAGGCAAGGATCGCAACCACCACCGTGAACCCTATCATCACGTGCGACACCACTCCCGAGAGGAACGTGACGAAGGAGCTTCCGGCCCAGAAGGAGGCCACGATCACCAGAAAGTAAAAGACAAAGCCTGAAGAGCCGCCCGCCAGGCCCACGGCCCAAAAGGTGGTGGCCGCGAAGGCGAAAGAGAGAAAAAACAGGGAAGGGAGTGAGATGATTGCGTGTGAGAGGACGTAGGAAGAGCGACGGTAGGCGTTGTAAGCGGTCTCCCTCATGAAGATGTAACGCTCTTGGAGGAACACTGGGATGGCTTCGGCACACGTGTAAAACGTGGTGGACATGGCGAAGGCGAAGAACCCCACGCGCTCTTGAACTCCTTTCGGTGAATCATCCAGGTGCCAGAAGATTGTTGCCAAGATTGTCCCCGTCACAAGAACTGCACCCAAACGAACCCCGAATAGCTCCGGCATCCTCCATGAGTTCTTCAGCGACCGTTTTCCTATCACCGCCATTTCCATCCAAAACGGATTCGCGAAGGCGGGGACAGAAACAACTGCCGTTGAGTTATTGCCGTTACCGTTAGCGCCGGACACCAGTTTCCCTCTTGAAATGCTAGCGCTGATGGCGTCCTTCAGAGATGGTTTGTTTTTAGGCTCATTCTGAGCCTGAGCCGAGTTTTTTTCTTTCAGCTGCCACGATTTGTTGAAGTCCACTAAACTCTTGGTCCCCCCGGGTTCTTCTTCGAGTTCGCGAATTAGGTCGAGTGCGAATTCGGTGCGGTTTTCGTTCTCCGGTATGGGGTGGCCGAACTCTGAGAAGAAGGCTGGGAGGTTCGTCGGAGAGCCGCTGTAGACGGTGTTACCGTGGGAGAGGAAGATCATGTGGTCCAACAAGCCTAAGATTCTGTAGCTAGGTTGGTGAATGGACATGATAACGATACTTCCGCTTTGAGCGATTCGCTGCAGCACTTTCACCACCATGAAGGCGCTGGTGGAGTCGAGGCCCGAAGTTGGTTCGTCGAGGAAGAGCACGATTGGGTCGTGGATGATGTCGATTCCGATGGAGACTCGGCGGCGTTCGCCTCCGGATACGCCGCGGTGACCCTCGTCTCCGATTATGGTGGAGGCAGCGGAGCGGAGACCTAGCTGGTCTATCAAGGCCTGTACGCGTGCTTTCTTCTTGGATTTGGAGAGGGAGCGAGGGAGTCTGAACTCCGCTGCGAACATGAGCGTTTCTTCGACGGTGAGCATGGGGAAGAGGAGGTCGTCTTGCATGACGTATGCAGAAATCACCTTTAAAACACTCGAGTTTAAAACGTCGCCGTTAAGGGTGACTGTTCCTTTGAGGCTTTCCTTTGAGATGCGGTTGGCGAGGGCGTCGATGAGAGTGGACTTGCCAGAGCCGCTGGCGCCGAGGACGGCCATGATCTCGCCGTCCCTGGCCTCGCCAGAGATGTCATTGAGGAGAGTCTTGGTGCCGTTGGGTTTAGTTTCATGGTCGGGAGAGGAAACGGTGGTGGCGGGAAAAAAAGTGAACTTGCGGCGAAGCTTGACGCTGTAGGTTAAGTTGGAGAAGGAGAGGACAAAGGGGTGGATGGTGGAGGAGGAGGAGAGGTCAAGAACATGATGGGGTGGTGCAGGGGGTGGGTCAGTTTGGGCGTCTTGGACGCGTTTTAGGAGATCGGCGAGGGTGCGGGATCGTGTTCGGGTTGTGGGCAGGTTTGGGAGTTGAACCAGGTCCATGGATTGGTTGAAGAAAGCAAGCCTGTCGTCGAGAGTAGTGTTGGGTTGTGGCGGCGGCGACGACGGCGTTAGATGAGACATTGGTGTGGGAGAACTCTCTATTAAGCTCAGAAGAGTTCAGTTTTTTCACACTTGATAGTTTGGCGTTTGCCCAATTTATAAGGAGAACTGCATTGCATTAGAATTTTTCAGTATTCTTAGATTTATATTTATGGAAAAAATATTTTTGACAACTGTGATTGATAATAAGATATCAAATTAAAATATAAAATAAACTATGTATGATTTTAAAGGGTTGTGAATACGTGATTTATGTATGATAAATTAGTGTGAAAGTTTTATTTTCCAAATTAGTATTATCGGTTTTTATTTTATTTTTTTTGAAAGTTTTGATAGATAGTTAACGAGCTTGGAAGGAAATTGGCAATGCGTCAGCGTTGTGAAAAAAGTCCACAATGGATCCAATGCTTAGTTTTCGTGTTCCTGTTAACAAAATGGTTGATTGGATTGTTTGGTTGTTGCATTTTAGTTTAATTTTGGAGACGTGGTGGAGTGATCAAAGTCTGAAGCAGAAGGTTCAAAAGTTCTAATTCCATGCAGAGTTGGGGAGGAAGATGACCAATCTTTTACATATAAATTCTTAAAAGCTGGTTTGATATGTTGGTTACAGCAAACTGTTACGTCCTAGTCAACTCCAGTGCTCAAACACAAACTGCTTCAAGTCAATTGCTTCAAATTCATTTACGATTTGTTAAATCTAAGTTGAAGACTCCACACAAAAAGAGATCACCAAACACATCTTAATCCATATTCGCCTTCCGCACGCATTCCTTTCTATACGAAACCAAAACCCCACTTTTAGTACACCCACCAACTTCTTACGTGGATGGCCGTTGTTGGACAATAATTTTTTCCAATATTTTAAGACTGTAATTGTTGTGGTTCAAAAACTTTTCTGGGTTAAATGAAGTGTGAAGAGTTTTTATCTCTCATTCAACCACTCCAAATTAAATTTGATCCTTTTTTAATGAGGTTTCTTATTATAGAATATCCAGGAAAACACTTCTTAGAGAGAAGAAGAGAACATTGAAGATTTTTAAATTTTGTGTGATTTCAAATTCTTATAATGTAATGTGGTCATTATTTTTACTTTAGTTCTCTTGAAAGAGTTTTTGGTGTTCTTTTATCTAGTCAATTTTTTTTCTTTAATTTGTTTATTAGATACATGTTTTAGACAATGAATATATCTGGAAGGCTCACAAGTTCCAACAAAACTCATTATTAGGAGTTGTTTAGTCTAAATTTTTGCACTTTAAATTCTTAGTTTTTAAAGTTTTCATTTAGTTTCTTTCTTTGGAAAATTCTTTGCCTGCATTGAAGAAGTTTTCATTGGAAGGAGATATGTGAACTGCAAGACTGTCCATTGTGATTTAACTCTCTTTTCTGAAAATTTACCTTGTGTTAAACTCACTTTCCTTCTTGTAAAAATCTTTAAATACAAAACTTAAGATGTCTAACTATAATTCTCACCATATTTATCAAGAACACAAGTCATTTCAACTATGGAGGCAATAAGAGGCCATTCAACAAGAAAAGAAAAAAGATTGAAAGAGATGTTTGCTTTGTCATTCTTGACAAGGAAGATAGAATTTTAAGGCAAAAAGAGGAGAGAAAAATTAAAATAACAAAGCATAAAACCGCAAAAGAACCTATAAAAAGAAAAAGTCATATTCTACTATTTACAATGAGGAAGGATGACTCATGCTAACAAGAGTTTGACTTTGTTGCTGAATCCCACTCATCTTGAATCTTCTTGGTCATTGCTCTTATAGTTGGTTATTTTCTAAGGGGCCTTCCATCATCCCCTCCCTATTGAAGAGGATTTGTCCTCAAATTTGGAGATTCTGCCTCGTCATCAATGCCACTTGAAAAAGGAATAAGATCATTGATATTAAATATGACATGTACTTCATAATCCTCGGGCAATTCTAAAGTTAATGCATTATCATTGACTCTCTTTAGAACTTGAAAAGGACCATCTCCTCAAGGGTTGAGTCTAGACTTCTTTTGTTTGGGATAAAATTATCTTTTAGGTACCACCGAGATTGTAGCGTTCTTTTTCGGTTATCCTTATCTTGTCACGTGTCGTTACCCTTTAGCCTCGATCTTTATTCGATGAGGGAGACAAGCTGAATCTGGGTATCATATCTACACGAATTTCTTTTGTGCATATGCATAGTCATGGGTAGAGATGGCAATGTGCGACATTCCATGCGGGTCGCCCTGCAACCCACTACCAAAAAATGTGGAGCGGACTCACTAATATAGCCTCTTGACCTGCTTTGGCCCATCCTGCATAACCCACTGCCTGTGCGAGCCAACAGTGAAAAGGGGCAGGTTGGCCCGCTGGCCAGCATAAATAAATAATAATAATATTTTTGTTGTAAAAAAAGAAAATCATACTCCATTCACTCATAATTCCAATATGACCTTTATTTTATTTTATTTTAAAAAAATTGAATTTAATGTACTAAAAACTGAATGTTTTATTTTAATCATCTAAAAAAGTTAGTATTAAGAGTGACACTGGATTTAGTTTTAAGTGAAGTCTTATATTTAAAATTTGTTAATAAAAAAATAATATAAAGAAGAGATTTCAATAGGATAGTTAAAAAATTAGTTATCTTTGTTAAAATATTTTGTTGCAAAAATTTGATAAAATACTCTTGTACATTTATATACATATATAGAAAAAAAAAATGCAAAGCAAATTTTTTATTTATTTTTAATCAAGTCTTCTAACAACTCTCATACTTGAATTTACATTTTTATCTTAATTGAATAAATTGAAACATGGATAAATTTTAATTTTTAAGTAGAAGGAATATTTTTTTTATAATTAATGAAATTTTAAATTATTTTTAAAAAATATTCCTCTAGAACTTCACGTGGCACTCTGAAGTACCTTAATAATACTAAAAAAAATATTCGGCTAAAAACTTCGTGTGCCACTTTGAAGTGCCTCAATAATAATACTCGAAAAATATTTGACTAAAAAGACACCTTGAAGTACCTTAATAATAATTGCAAAGTTATAATTAAAATACTTTTAAGACAAATATTATAAAATCCTACTAATTTTTTATTGAATGATATAAGTTATTTTGCTCATATTTTCAAAGCAAGGGACATTATTAATATAGTTGCCATCTAAGACTTTTGGAAAGAGCTTTATTTGTTTCTTAAATTTTTAATTTGTTCGGTCAAGTTTTTTTTTTTGTCGTAATATTAATAATAACTAAATATTTTATCCTAAAAATCAATCTTTTAATTATTTCAAAATGTTATAGTTAGGATAGATGTTTCCATACTAGAGTGTTTTGTTTTTTATGAATTCGTCTCCGTTTTTTTTAACCTCTGATAGTTCCTTTCCATTTCCTAATCATATATAATTCCATGATCCAGGACTCATTTCTCCTCTCTAGAGTAAATACAAACTTTCATAAGTACTATGACCTGAAATGAATCACTCAACAATATTATTGGGTTTGACCCATGACCATACAGCTCATTAGCCTTTAACCTCTGATGTAAGACAATGAGACTTAAATTTTTTGGAAATAATCTATCTTGTATGGAATCGATCCATAACCACAAAATCCAAATAAAATTCAATCATTTTTATAAATTGTGTTACAGTCCAATTAAAGTTAATCGCTTTGAGTTCACAGATGTGTGTAAACTGTAATTAATATTACTTTTTTTTTAAACTTCGTATGTATGTTTTGAATAATATATCTCTATAGACATGATATAAGTTGCTATATATGGTAAATAATACTAGAAATCAAAATGGTTTTTACTTTTATTTTATAATTATAATTCTATTCTATTTTAAATCTAAACTGTGTCTATGTATTATTTTAGAAGGAGATAAAACTCTAAATTTTGGTTTTCATTTACAATTTTAGTGTGTGAAAACGCAAATTTAAGTGTTACAAAAGAATTAGATGTATTTGAGGCCCTAAATTATATTATAATAATAAAATGAAATATAATAAACTAAGATGACATATTATTCACATACATGTTGATAAGTGAATAAATTATTAACGTAGTCTGTTTCGTTAATATTTTATGTGACAATTAAAAATTGAAGTGAATAAAATGATTAACCTGAAGTGGAGCATGAGTGGGGTCTTATAGAAGAAGAAACAAGGACACAATTTAAAATTTAAAAGAAAATAAAATTATAATAATAAAAAAATTACTTTTTAATTAAATAATTATTTATAATATTAAAAAAATATTGATTAAGTAACATGACCACTTATATAAATACAATGGTAACACTAATTTCTATTTCAACATGTAATAGTATTCCCACAAATGCATGTTGGATTAGGTGATAAAAAGGGATCCTCGTTCACATTTTTTGAAAACAACAAAAATAAGTTTTAACATCTGATCTTACGACAATTGATGACTATTTCTTCAACACCTCCATATTTCTTCTCTCCATATTTTTTCTCTCATTTTCATAAATTTTTGTATTTTCAAAAATATCTCTATGTAATATTTTGAATTATGTAATTCAGATTTTTTTTTCAAATTTGTAATTAGTCTCTGGATTACATAATCTGAAAACATTTTTCAAATGTATAATTAATTTTTGGATTACATAATTTGGAAGTCTTTTTTAGTTTTCAGATTACATAATCCAGAAGCTATTATACGGAGATGCACAATAAAGATAAAAAATTATATAGATATGTAAGAAGAACTTATGAAAATGTAGGAAGAAATAGTCCAAATTGATAGTAAATGACATTGTCCAAACACACTCCACCATTTCTCTATTTTTCATCACAACTTATGGATCCACCTACATAATACCAAATACTCCCAACTCAACTGTCAAATAACTTTCTATTATAAGTTTTTCTAAGACGTCTAATTCAGATATATTTCTTTTATGCCAACGAAAATTTTGCAATTAAACTACGTTTGATATTTTTGTTTCTCTTCAAGTTTTATATTACTCAATACTGCTTTTCGTTAAAATTGTTCTCTACTTTTTAAAATGTAGTTACTTGTATTTTTAAATTAAAATATACATTTTAAAATTTAATCTCAAGAATAGTGATAATGTAGAGATTCTAAACTCTCGGTTTCTAGTTTAGTTAGATTTTCAACATTAATTAACTATAATAATATCCCTATTGAAACATAATTACTCACTCAGATATCACGACAATGCTTAGATTGCGGCTTCTAAATTGATATTGAATTAACTTAATTTTGTAAAATTCATTTTAGTTAAAATATGTGTTAATTATTTGCTGCCAGAAAATATTCACATATTGGATGAAAATTATCCACACCCATCGTCGGAGCAAATCACTAAAACAAAAAATGTAGAAGATGACAGATTATTGAGTAAGATAAATGAAGAAATCAAAGGTTTTTCCCTTTTTTGTGAAAATCTTAAAAATGTTTAAAAGAACTGGGCAAAAGGATAATAAAAGATTAAAAAAAAAGATATAGTGCACCCAATGCAAGCCCGGCCATCCCTCATTATAAAATGGGATGGAGACTACAGAAAGGCCTAAAATGCACTAACTTAAGATTAATTGGTGATGAGGCCACCTCTTCAGTCTCAAGTATATCATCGTCCATGTCGCTGCTGAAGGTTTGAGCAACTTTTCTACCGACTACAGTAAATCGTCTACTCTGATTTTTGCTTTGATTTTCTTGCAGCTGGTCGAGGCCCACTTGTACATCTCCCCACAAATTTCAGAATCTCGTCAATCAGAATGACCGGAAGGGCAACAGCCAAAACCAAAAGCCACTCGTTTAAGCTCAGGGGCACGATACCAAATACTTGTGCCAAGAATGGCACGTACAAGATCAAAAAGTGAAGACCAAATGATACTGACATTGCCAAAAGAAGCCAAGGGTTGACCCAAGGGGGCATTGACAAAAGGCTTCCATCTTCAGATAGGGCATTGAGAGAGTTGAACATTTCAATGGCTACCAACACAGAAAGGGACAATGTCATAGCCTTCACTTTACCAGTATGAAAGTAATCGCAGGGGTTGTCGAACGTGATAGTTTTAGCACCAGCAGTGAATGGAGAAGCAGTGAAGTTCTTCCATGAGGAGCATTGATCCCAGTTGGCAAGTTGAGTATAAGTGACAAGAGAATGTCCATCCCCACTAAGGTCAATACCCAAGAAAGAACCGTGTGTATACCATATGATGAAGACACCAACTGTAGCTAATCCAACATAAATCCCAATAACCTGTGAAGTATAGGGAGAATATTAGAGGTAAGTAATAATACACATAAATTATCATCATCATCATAATAATAATAATAAAGCCCAACAAAAGATACATGTGTGCCACAGAAAGAAAGAGAAAAAAAGGCAACTACCATATAGCGGAATAAAATCCAAAAATTAATTAATGAGTCATCACTGCGACGAGGAGGCTTCTTCATTATATCCTTATCTGGAGGATTAAATCCTAGAGCAGTTGCAGGGGGTCCGTCAGTGACAAGATTGACCCACAGAAGCTGGACAGGTATCAATCCTTCAGGAATACCTAGTGCAGCTGTTAAAAATATTGAAGCAACCTCGCCAATATTTGAAGAGATCATATACCTGCAAAATTAATTTGTCACCACTTCAAGATAATATTAACTCTGATTTTATCATTAGAGAAGGATCGTAAAATAGTTGCACGCATATATAGGTAACTAACAAAAGTACATAACTAGAATACTAGATAAGGGAGGCCATGAAATGTGGCTCAAGATTTTGAATGCTTTACATTTAGAAAAAAAAATTATGAAATGTGCATTTTAGCGTTCTTAAAGTTTTAAATAACAAAAGTTCTTTTATAGACAGCAAAATCTGAAGTAGGCACCTTAGGATTGGTAAAAAGACATCTAGCAAAACACGGTTTGATCCAACCCCATCATAGCATCTCAGTTATTCTAAATCAAAACGACACAGCTTAAAAATCCATATTAAACCAAACAAATGCAACCTGTTAGCCAAAACTACTGCCTCCCGTTTCAAACAATTTTGGGGGATGGATATGAAATTTGATATACAATTCTCTATGTTCGTTATTTTTTTATTTTGTTTACTCGATATTCATAGAAAAAAGTTCATGCATCATAATTGTATACTTATGGATAGTCCATGTTTATCTCAGTTACTTATTAGAAATCTAATTGTAAGAGTGTAAAAAACAACTCAATGAACCGAAGGCATTTATCCCTTTTCTTTTGAGACATAAACTAAGCAAAGATTGAAAGAGGGATTACTGCAGCAAATTATCCTATATTAGCAGAAGTGGCTTAGATGGAATTGTGGAAAGGACAACCAATCATTAAATTAGATCTTATATGCCAATTGTAAATCAACAGAGCCCACCGATAGAGAAAAAGCCTATTGCAAGGTAACCACATCCCTTCATGCATGCATTAGTTATTTAAAGACCATCAGAATCACCTTATGAAAGCCTTCATGTTATTGTAGATAGATCTACCCTCACCAACAGCAGCAACAATTGAACTAAAATTATCATCTGCCAACACCATATCTGAAGCTTCCTTTGCCACCTACATAGGATTAGCAAAAGATAGAAGAAATGAGTTGCCAAAAATAAAACAATATTAACTAGCGTTCCTTAGTCTAGCTAATTACAATTATCAGTGAGAAAAGACCCAACGCATCAAATTTGGCATCGAAACCCTACATCAAACTCAAAACACAAGCATTTCCAAGACAACCCCCCATTTAGAAAACCCAAATCAATCAATAATGCTCATTTGTTAGTAATGTACCAGAATCTGCAATATGATTATAATGAAAAAAAAAAATACCTCAGTCCCTGCAATACCCATTGCAACACCAATGTCTGCAAGCTTCAAGGCAGGTGCATCATTAACACCATCACCGGTCATGGCCACCACCTCTCCTTGCTCTTTGAGCAGCCTCACAATTTCTTGCTTGTGCCTAGGTTCAGCCCTTGAAAACAAAAGGCCGCCACTCTGACCCAAATAGGCCTTTTTATCACGCAATTCCATAAAATCTTTACCTGTTAAACTTTTAGAGGTAATGTCTTCATCAGGGGAAAATACACCTATTTCACGGCATATAGCTTCAGCAGTGTTCTTGTTGTCCCCAGTTATAACCATAACACGGATTCCAGCCTCTCTGCAGTCTTCAATTGCTTGGTATACTTCCTCCCTAGGGGGGTCCTGAGCATTCAATATTCAATTTCACAAAGTTACCACATTAACAAGATGTGATGAAGATGATAAAGCATGGCATATAAAACCAAAGGCTTAAAACATACCCTCAATCCAACCAAGCCAACAAAAATAAGTTCACTTTCAATTGATGAATAATTGGAAGGATTAAGTAAAAGCTGGTGTGCTGGATGATCGTCACTACCACTGTAGTTTTCAAATTTGGGGAGCTCATCCTTGTACGCAAATCCCAAACAGCGCAATGCGCTAGTTGACATTTCATGAAGTGCTTGCAATACAAGGTTCCTAGCATTATCATCTAGGTCCACTACAGAACCATCTCGCAACTGAATTTTAGTGCTTCTGTCTAACACGTTTTCCACAGCACCCTACCAAATATTAGAGACAAATGCCAGTTAAAAGAATTTCCCAGTAGTGAGAAAAAGGAAACAAGAAACAGAGAACATAAGCATACATAGGCTCGTGTATGGATTGAGAAAAATAAACTATCCAAACTCCTAAAAATATGATCAGAAACAAAATGGCAAGGTGAATGAGAAGAATGATTCGACCATACTGTAACAAACCCTTGTTATCGAATTTAATTTAGAAAGCATTTGTTCATTCAACAGCACTCTGTCGTACTTGTAAATAACTGGTACTGAACATTGTACGGGAATAATTTTTTAAAATATTTATTAGCAAATAAATGGTGATACATTAATAAATTTATTTTGGGGGAAGAATAAAAATACCTTACTCTAATAAATATCTGAGAAGATTCGGTTTCCAAGAGATATACTGGCTTTCATTCATTTTACGACAATGAGTAAACCACATGATAAAAAGAATTGTATACACTTCCAAGTAAACCAGTATTTCCACCACGCCAATAAATATTACGTGATAAGGTCATAGTATAAAAAAACTGATAATCTAAATGAACTTTCCAGGTAGGAGACAAAAAGAGATAATACCTTAACTAGAAGCGACCTTTTTCCTAGACCAGAGTCCACAATAACACCCATTGACTTCCTGTCACGGTCAAACTCGAGAGTAGCAAGCCGGCGGTCATGCTCACTCCACCATTCACAACAACCTAAAATGAAATTCGAAGGTAAAGAAAATTATTATATATTTTTTTAATATGTTTTCGATACTAATTCATATTACAGAGCAACAAGACTTGTTGATCTTCATATACGTGATCTTTCTGACAAGTTCTCAATACATTAATAAACAAATTAAAAAAAAACTTAAGATTACATAACAGAAAGTAGCCAGTTTGCTAAAAAAAAATGCTTTACAAATATCTTTAAGCCTTTTGAAAATGTCTCTGATATGGTCAGAGGAGTCATCAAAATAATTTGCCTTGGTACATTTCACCACAAATTATTCTGTCAATAAACAAAATCAACTTACGCAGCAAGGTACTTGTGCTTGCAGACCGAACATCCTTGGATCCATCAGGATGGCCCATCTTCTCTACCAAAACCTGGAGTTCCAAAAGAGTACAAAAAACTGTTAAATACCTTTACTTCCTAAAGCTGGTCAATGCGTTCACACGGATGGATTAACAAAAAAAACAAGAAATTAGATAACTAGATAATGCTCACGCTGGCGCTCAAAGTAATTATTTGAACAGATACTTCCTACCGAGGCAAACCAAAATTGCAAAGAGTAAATGAAGAATATGCCAAAATAAAATAAAAAAGGGGTCTTACCTTTAAAGCTGCTTCAGTAGGCATTCCATGGGCGACAAACTTATGCTCTGATTGTGCGACTCCAGCATCATTACAGATAGCTGCTACTTTTGCAATCATCTTAAGATTAGCATCCAGTCCTACAGTCGGCCAGTTCTCTATTTGACCATCAGCTGGATTGTACGTAGTTCCTTCCACCTTGAAGGCTCTTAGTGTATCCACATTATGGCCAATTGCGACTAATTTCGACACAGCCATTTGGTTGGTAGTCAGTGTACCAGTTTTATCGGAACAAATCACAGTGGTACAACCCAGAGTCTCCACGCTAGGTAGCTTCCGAACCAGGGCATTCTTCTGGGCCATCTTGCGAGTACCAAGAGCTAGGCAAGTGGTGATGACAGCCGGCAAACCTTCTGGAATAGCAGCCACAGCCAGCGCCACAGCAATTTCAAAGTAATAGGTACACTTTTCAAACGAAAACTTGAAATTCGTGGGCCATCCATCCACGTACTCCCATGAAAGGAAGTACTTAACATTAATGAGCCAAACCAAAATACATATAAGTCCAATTATCATGGTTAGCTTCTCTCCAAACTCGTTGAGCTTCTTCTTCAATGGGGTGTCTTCCTCACTCTGCGACGCAACATGTATCTGCATATGCACCTTCCCAATTTCCGTATCCATGCCCGTCTGAGTGACCAAGCAAATGCAATTCCCGTTAACAACAGTGGTCCCCGCGAAAACCATACTTCTCTTCCCCTGGATATCGGCATCCTCCTCCACACGCTTGTTACTCTTATTCACCGCTTCACTTTCTCCAGTCAAAGAGCCCTGCTCCAACCGCAAAGTGGAACTGATCAATTCCACAACGCGCATATCAGCAGGGACCTTATCACCAACCTTAAGCTCCACGACGTCGCCAGGGACGAGATCCTTCGCTGGCAAACTGAGGATTTTCGCGCCGTCCCGAATCACCACCGCGTGCTCCGACTGAATCTCTTTCAGCGCATCAAGCGCCTTCTCCGCATTGCTCTCCTGCCACACGCCAACAATCGCGTTCACGATTAGTATGAGGAATATCACCAGAGGCTCAACGAACGCCGTTATCTCCATCTCACCGCCTTCGTCGCCGTCGTACCAAGCGAGCACGAAGGAAATTATGGCGGCGGCAAGTAGAATCCGAACCAGAGTGTCGTTGAACTGGTCGATAATCAGACTCCATATCGATTGGCCGTCGTGTTTCTCCAACTCGTTCAATCCATAAATCTTTTGCCGATTCTCGACCTCTTCTTGATTCAAACCCACTTTGACATTCACCTTGAAGTGTTCCTCGCACTCACGCACGTCCTTGGCCCAAGCCTTGAAGATATCACGGTCCGAATCTTCTGAACCCTTCTCTCGATTCCCATAATCTTGGCCTCCCTTCCCCATTCAGATCCCTATTCAGATCCGTTGAAAATAAACCTGGAGACCGTCAGCGATCCCAATCGTTGAAATCGGAAACCCTAATCGCAAGATAGGCGAGAGCAGCAACAGCAACTGCTTGGGTTAAAGGAGTGGGGAAACGAAACGAAACGAAGTATGAGATCCTGAAAGAAGTAGTGTTTGTTAGTGTGAAGATAAGTCGGGGTTTGTTGGGGCTCTAGAATGGCGGAAGGGGCGTTGGTTTCTCGTGAGAACTGAAAGTGAGAGAAAAAGGAAAAGGGCGAAAGGGAAAGGGAAAGGGTTTTCAACTATTGAATGCCTCACGCATCGTACAATGTGCTTGCCCAGTAAGCTAACTAATGGAATTAGTGCGTGGCTTATGCTTAATGGTCACTACTTTTTTACTACTGTTAATTCGAGCATGTCAGCCGAAATTTCGTGGTACCATCCTCCCACTTCGCCATACATTTAAAATCTACGCATAATAACTGAAAATTCACATTGAAAAGTTCCAACCACACGTGCCATCTTTTCATTCGCTACTCTTCCTTCTTATTGCCACGTGTCCTGTCCAATCAGCACTCTTTCTCGTTCGTTTGCTTCGACCTCTGCCTTTCATCTAGAACCTTCTTCAATCAGTACTTTTGACCACTCCTGTGTATTTTTCTCTCATAATAATCTCCCTTTCTTTTGCTATTAACTTATTTTATATATTATTATATATTTATACTCCTGTGTATTTTGACCACTCCTGTATATATTATAAATGAAATGATAGAATATATATAATATATTCTATCATTCTACGTATAATAAAAAATATTTACCACTAATCTAAATCCAACTAATGAAACAAAGATTAAACGTATGTTGTTTTCTGTTACTATCACTAGCGGAGTATTTTTAAGAGTTTGTTATAGATATTATATTATATACTTATAATAATTATAATTTTATTAAATTAATATATGATGTAAACTTATAAATATTATTATAAATTTTAATATATATTTTTGTTCATATAGATTAAAAAAATATTAATTTAAAGTCTGATATGTAACAATAATAAATTATGTGTTAAAAATGAAAATATTAATATAAAGTGTGATAATCTTATAATAATAGAATAAAAATTAACTGATTATAACTTTTTTAAATTTTATTGTTTATGTTTTTTTTATTGTGTAAGTAGTTTTTAATGTGAATAATTATTTGAATTTTAAAATGGTAAAATTGTAAAAAGTTGGGTTTTCTTTTTGTTTCTTTCCGAATTCAAAATTTTCTAAATATTTTAAATTTAAATTTTCAGTCTAAAATAGACAACTCTTAAATTTATTATATTTTAATATTATAAAAGATAAAATTGAAAAAAAATAAATTTCAAAGTCAAATTTTTTAAAATTTAAAATAGATAATTATGAAATTTATTATTAAACCATTTCGATTTTTAGGTCTATAATATTGATTGGATATAAAGTCTATGTAATATAGTCGGTAAAACTATTGTTGATATATCTTTTCCATGGAGAATCGAGTTTCTTGTCTCATGTTAATTTCTTAAAATTTTACTAAGAGTTAAAAAAAACTATTTATTTTTCAATTATATGAAAATAAGGAAAAACAGTAAAATAGTAACCGATAAGATTTTTATTCGGATATGATATGATGTTTTTATTCTTTATAAACTCATAAAAGAATATACGACTATTATTATTTAGATATGATATTATTCTGATTAAGATAAATGGGAAGAAAACAGTAAAAAAAACTATACAAATAGATAATGATAAAAAAAAAACAAATTAACATGATTCTTGGAATATTGTCTATTGTCAGAAGGTGAAATCCTATCAATAGGTGGATCGCGTCAAGCTGTATTTATAAGATATTGTTTCAAAGACCATCTGACCTAAAAAATAATCATATTTTAATATTATAAATAAATATTGAAAAAACTAGACTGTAAAATAAAATATCCTCTGTTACAGACTAACAAATTAATTAAGTAATAATTTAACAAACTAATTAAGTAATAATTTAACAAATTAATTAAGTAATAATTGAGAATTCTGGGGCGCAACTTTAATGCGTGCTTTCGTGGAATTTCGTTGTCACACCAATCTATGAGTGGGCTACGAAGTCAAAATTACAGTGCTACGGGATTGCCAAAATTACAGTGTTATTATTTTAATAGAATACCAGAAAATATATTATTCTAATTTATAATTTAATCTCTAAAACTTAATGTCTTCTTTTATCAGAATGAAAAAACCTAAGAGTGACAGAAAGAGAAAAGAAATATAATGGAAAAAATATGTATGAGCAAACAGTGTTATTGTTTAATTGAAGTTATTAAGAAACTACAACTAACTCTGGTTATAAAAATCTTTTATCAATTTGTGACCATTTTATCAATTTATGATACTTGAATCAACATGATTTTATCTGTTTTTTAACTTAGTCTTACAAATATTCGTTGCAGCCCTACAATTTGGGTCTCTGTAGCTTTTAGTTTTTAGTGATGTCAGTGAAACGAACAGTAGGGGTCCACTCAAATATTAGAATTACAAAATTAAAAAGTCTAACGTCGAGGTCGAGGTGGAGGTGGCTGAGTTGACCGGGATTCCAAATTCCAGGCATATGCTTTCACGAAAGCAACGTAAACAAAATTAAATAAATAGCTTCACACAATTTCTCATTTCTTTTTACAAATGCACACACTACCAACAAAAACTATAGTTTTGTGATAAAATATCCAAGAGTAGACATTCTATAAACAAAATAAATAAATAAATTAGGAAAGCATTTTTATTAAATACGACTGATTGAATTTTTTAATTAACATTTTTATTGTATCGAAAAGATTAGAGTATCCTGAACTAGTTGAACAATTATTTCCTTTATTTCAATCGGTTTTATTTTTTTAATTTGTTTCTAGTTTTCTTTTATTGATTATGGATAAAAGATGTTTCGATGTTAGTAAGTATTCGTTATAATAAAAATATACTTTTGTATTGTTTGTTGCGTCTAGTTGTCATGAGTTTAGTTATTATTGATACACAACATGAATAAGGGTATATTATATAGTTTTCGTGCAATTTATTCTTGTTAATTATCGTTTTTTTCTTGATGCATTTAAATATATCGGTCGGTCAATACTGGGTATTAAGATATCTCGAAACCATCCCGTCCCAATTGGTACAAATATTAATTACTAAAAGAAATCTTATTTTAATGATATAATTAGTGAAAAAACAAAATAAGAATAATTAGGTTTAAATATTTGTGTTGACTAAAAAAGGAATATGGGATAATAAGTGGGAAGTTGTTGGAAAAAGAGGAAAACTAAAATGAATAAAGGCATTGGTGATTTAAATTTTGTGTTGGTAGGTACAGTTTAAAGTATAAGTGGTCATAGAAATGGTGATTGAAATTTGAAAAGTGGATGTTTGGGAAATTGATTTCACTTGAAAACCAATGGTGGAAGGTTGTAGTGGTGGAAAAGAGGAATGAAAAGCATAGACTTTTGGGGGCAAATTGCGATGTACATTATTGTGCTTTCCTTCTTCAGTTTGACTGTTTATACAGCAACCTCATCCGACCAAAGGACGACGCTTCAATTGCACTGTGTTTTCTTTAGGAACAACAATTTTCGTATGCAAAACTTTTGGTTACAAATTGTCTTCGATTTTAACGTGTGAATGTCAGAACCAGAGTCTGTACAATTTCAAATGCAGTAAGCAACAAAGCATTAGTTTTTTTCACTCATTATTCTCTTTGGATTCTTTAAATTAAACATGAAAGTGAAGTTAAAACAATGTCAGCACATTGTTTCAATAAAACAAAATAAAAAATTCCCCCACAGTTTAAAAACACAACTTGTATAAATGACAAAAAACTCACCGAAATACAAATCTTACCAAACAAACTTACCCCCATGAATATAATAATAATATAAGAACACTCGAGGAATCCAGCTTTTGCATGAAAATATTATAATTTTACTCGTAATTTATCAAATGAACAAAAATAAAAAGTTTTTATTATATTTTTGAGTAAGTGTTGCTTTAACTTAAGGAATTCAAATAAACAAAATCCTATTTAAACTACACAACTTTTTATCCTATATATATATTTTTTTTACTTTTTTAACTGAAATAGTGGTTGAGCAACACTACTTTGATGTAGGATGCAATAATAAGAAACTCGTGCAACTTGAAAACGAGTTTAATTAAGATAAAAGTTCGTTCGTGAAGGTCACATGTTCAGTGGTATGTATAAGTATACAAAAAACTCGTTCTTAATTTACATGTAGTTTTTTTTCTAATTATTTAATAACTCAGTGTTAATAAAAAAATAACTAATATATGTGGTGAATGAAATTTTGTGAATAAGTAAGATGTATATATAAATTTAAAAATTGAGTTTCTAAATAATTAACAAAATTTGTAAGAAATTATTATTTGATTAATTTAAGAATTAATAAAATTGTTGTTTTTTTATTTGTGAAATTAATGAAAAATGAAACTGGCACCAAATTATTTAACAATCTATTTAATTGACATGTATTTTTTTTAAATTGCATTAAAAATTTGTTTCACGTATAACATGTACTAAATTATTGTTTTTAATTATTTAAGTAATTTGTTATTAATATGTATGTGTATCATTTTTTTTAATATTTTTTGATAAAATACATGAAATAAAATATAATAGAGTGTTGAATGAAGTAAAGAAATACTAATAAAGAGAATATAAAAATGTAATAATATTTTATTGTTAATATGTATGACTTTCATTCCTAAAACTAAAAATATTCATGTGGTTTATTTGAGAGTCGTTTGTTCATCTCATTATGCATATAAGTAGTGGTTGGTCTTTCTAATCCTTCATGTCGCATGTGGGAATTCAATATGAAATTTGGTCTCGTATAAATAAACTAATAATCTTTATTTTGAATTTGACGAAATTGGACTTTAAATGCCTTCTAAGTATTTTGCAAGTTGTAGATTGGATCAAGGAATGTTGTTAGTTGTAAATGACATGTTGAACAAACAACGATAACACGAGCATAACAAAGACGAAAAGCTTAAAACTTCCCCAAAATCACACTACCAATCATTTTATCTGACTCTATATGACATAAATCACACACACACACACTTGGGTGTTTGGTTTACTTTTGTTTGCTGGCAAAAACTGAGTTTAGTTGTTGGACTTTTGTGTCTTGTCTTGAGAATGTGTTCCTTTGGAGAGTTGATGTAATTGTATATTGATGTACTTTTGTTATGGTATAGTAATGTGATTGATGCGTTGTAATGTCTGTGGGATCCCAACTGGTTGTTGGGGATAAGAAACTTGTATTGAGATTATTGGTATAAGGGTTTAGATACTCCTGAAGTGGGGTAAATTCCCTATCTAGCACCATTTAGACTTTTATTTCCCTAACTAGCACCCTTTTGTTTTTATTTCCCTATCTAGCACCCTTTTGTTTTTATTTCCCTATCTAACACCCTTTTATTTTTTATTTCCCTATCTAGCACCATTTCAAAAATAAATAAATAAATAATAATTTATTTA
>Ga0123342_1004956_pt1 | contig 19822 bp, 13 predicted proteins | sample Turbeawhitnodule_FD_89960 | JGI IMG/M metagenome (GOLD analysis project Ga0123342, IMG submission 89960) | Root nodule microbial communities of legume samples collected from Mexico - Turtle bean Mexico white nodule | ecosystem: Host-associated > Plants > Roots > Nodule | place: Mexico: Nepantla... | reverse complement strand
TTGTTTTGGTTTTAACAGCTTAACCATTTGAAAAACAGTTTTCAAATCTTTTCTCAAAACATCTAAGTGTAAACAATCGGTTGTTTCGACAAAACAATCGGTTGTTTTAACTTAGTTTGAAAAATTTACTTTCACAAACATTTAACTTAGTTCGATCAAGGGGTGGATTACAACACTCAAATTACCCCAGAACTAGACTATAACAGCACAGCAACAGCAAGCACAGCCAAGGCTTTATCATCTTTCAAAGGGTTTGGATTCTTCAAAGCTTGAACACCACTTGGTTCAACATAATTTTATCCATTCTTTGATTCTTTAGTCAATCTAATTTTTGTAATCATACAAAAGACTTTATCTACCCAATATAATCAATCATAATGAATATTCAGTGATATAATTTTAAATCCAATCAAACTTGTGTTAACATGTTTATTATTGTGAAACTTGATATGATGAATTTATTTTTCAAAATATGCATGTTTAAATTGTATTGTTTTAAGCACCATGAAAAAAAAAAGATTGTTAGAGTAAAGTCAAACAAATCTCATTTGATTTTGATTAAGTGTTTTGCAACAAAGTATAAAACAAGATTTTATAAAACATCAGATCTCGACATATGCAAGTGTTTCAGATAGATATAGAGAACCTTGCACAGATATCTACGTTTGATAAACCAATGTTTGGGCAGATGATTAAGATACATAGTCTAAAACATTTCATGGTACATGTCAATATTATAAATGCTTATTCTATGTGTGCAGAGAATGTTTGTTTCTTCTTTCTTACAAAAGGATCTCACAAAGATGTGTCTACATTAAAGATCTCTTGAAAAACGCGCTAAAGTTTTTCCACATCAACAACTTTTTAGAAAAGGAAAATGTTAGCTTTGTGAAAACCATCAACCTTGTAAGGTTTTATGCTTTACTCCAGTTTGGGAAAAAAGCTATTTCACCTAGGCCTGATAAGTTATGTCACTTATCAGAATGTTAAGAGATATGCAATTAATGTTTCATGAAGAACATTTAACGCATATCTATGTCTGTACATGGACAGACGCAACTTGAAGAGGAAGAACTTCTCTATCTCTCACAATGGTTAGAAAAGGATTCTCAAGCACTTTCTCTAAAACTTCTAAATATATTAGAAGAAAGGTTAACAACCATAACATTTTAATATGCTTGCAATCCTTAAAATTCTTGTTCCCTGACTATAAAAAGATCATTGTTGTGTTCACTAGCAACCTAAGTGAGTATTCTTGATTTTGTATTCGTGACGTTACCCCTCTTTTAGAGAGTAAACTTGTGATCTTTTATCATTTTCCTTATAACCTATTGTCTTAGCCAAGAGTGGTTTTATTCTACACAAAACTCAATCTTGTGTTCGAAACAATACTCAATCTTAGTCAGAAGTGATTGCATTCCAAATAATATTCAATCTTAGCTAGAAGTGGTTGCGTTCCAAATAATACTCAGTCTTAGCCATGAGTGACCACATTATAAACAATACTTCCAGGAGTGGCTATAGTCTAAATAATACTCATTTATTACCCAAAAGTGACCAAGTCCAAATAATACTTGCCTTGTACGTTGTAGTTATAGTTTGGTAGTGGAATTTGATTGTGTTGATAAGAACTAAACGTAGTTTGAATTTTAAAAATTCTAGTATAAAAATAACAAATGTGAAACTCTCTTTACATTAATCTCTTTTTATTAGATATTATTGATTTGCAACTAAGAGAAAAGTTTTTCTAAATTGTGTTATACAACATTTTTTATAATGTGTATGTTAGCTTAAAATTGCATTTGATTATCTTCATCAGATAATTTTCTTATGAGACTCCTTGACAATATGTCTTTCAAATTAAAACTCCGTCTAACCACTTTTATTATACACAAGTTTTTCAAAAAATTCAAAATATTGTATTTCTCTCTTCCCACACTAGTGTACATGAATTTTTCTTTTCTAAAACACTTTATCACTCAACTCTTGTCAAGCTTAAGAGTTAGTGTATGGACAATCACCTTAGATGATTTCAATCACTTACATATAAAAAAACTTCTATGATAAGTGCACATTTAGATAAGTAATCAAGCGATAAAAAACTAATCCATATTTAAGGTCATCTTTTAAACATAGCCACACAAATAGATAAATCTCATCAAAGTAGTATAAATATATAAAGATCTTCATACACACATTATTCATTATTCATTAATTATACATTTATTACCTCATTTATATCTCACCTAACTTGAGCATTAAAGTATATTTCAAAGATACTTTCACTCGTTGGTCAAATTCTCGTAAAAAAAATTCAACATAATAGGAAAGAGATATTCCAACATATAAAGAGTACATTTAGGCATGGTTATCAAATTCTAGGGTTAACCCGTAAATCTATCTGATTTCAAGAGTCTATTGATGGGTCACAAGTTAACTCGTGTAGATTGTTTTTTAACAGAATCAAACAAACTCGGTAGAATCGGTAAAACTCAAGAGTCAGAGGCCAGGTGAACGAGTTTTAAAGAAAAGCCCAAAATAATCCACTCATGGATCGTTTCGCTTAGTGTCTGGATTTAGGGTTCTCATTTCATATTAGGACCTTCTGCATTCATTTTTTTTATTTAGGTTCATCACGGTCTTTCTCACATCATTATCATCTTGTCATTGTCTCGCAATGCCTCGTCGTTGTCTCACAATGCCTTGCCTCACCTAGACTCATGTCACATCGTGTCACCTCACCTTGTTGTCGTCTTGCCTAGTCCCGCCTTGTCGTCACATTCTAGTTATTTTAGTTATTTAATTATTATTACTAATTTATTTTAATATTTTGAAATTGGTAAAATGAATGTTTATATTTTTTTTGTTGAATTTTTATATAAAATAGACTTGGAAGTCTATGAGTTGGATTTATTATTAGAGTTTACAAACCTCTCACAACTCTACGTAGACTGACATTGCATTCAGAAACTTGTAGAGTTGCAAGAACAAAAGAGAACTAGGAAAAAATACATATTATACTGCAGTAGGCCATTTGCTTACAATGTTAAAATGCTATATTTTATTTACCAAAGACCAATAAAGAGTACCTGGAGTAGCGCTGGTATCTTGTAGAGAAGTCACAAAAAAACTGTAGAATGGAGAAGCATTGGTTCGTTTGCAACAGGCACGATGGGAAGAAAGGTTATGAAGTGGGAAGAAAGTCAAAAATTATACATACGCTTTAGGTATTTGAACATGTTTACTTTTGAATATCATTCCAATAAAAAAAACTTTGATTTTGACGAATTAAGATTCACATTCATATTAAAACATAAAAGGATTACAATACACTTGTGTCCATACATTACCCTTAGCTTGAAATATCTAAGATTAAGAAAGGTCAGAGACACCTGAATTTTATTTTATTTTTTATCCCCCAGAATGAAATTATATCTATTTTAGAATGAATAAAGGTACTCGATCATAAAATAGTGAAATTGAAGCAACAAAAAAGATGGGATTGCCCACAAATTAGTCCATGATCCTTAAAGCTTCAATGGCAAAAATCCATTTACATCCTTTCTATTGCATACACTTCCAGTTGGTAATGTAACTTTCATACAAAAAAGGACCTTAAGTCCACAGTACCTTAACCTTCAGATGAACCAATGACAAAATTAGATACTCAAGCGAAATACTCTTCGGGGACAAAAAATTTTAAACCAATGGCCTGAAATCATTGAAAATGAATAAATAGATTAGACAAAGAACATGCAAAGTTTGAAAAGCAATTTCTAAATCAAACAGTAAAATGAGGAGTAAGTATAAACTCAGACGTAAAATACTATTCAGAGTGGACATGATGCTTAAGGTAAATAATATTCACAATTGGATGCAGTAACCACCCATAAATTTTAAAACTATTCATTGAGAAAAATGCGCTCACATAAGATTTACTCATAAAAACCGATCATTTTCTAAATGGTGCATGAATCAGTCAAGAAAAAGGGTGCTTAAGCATCGGGCATGCAAAAAAGTGAGATAGTTGACTTTGATGGCTAAGATAGTTGGACTACCTCTGCAAATTTAATATCTGCATCACTGTGATCTGATCGTCTCCCGGCTGCATCACCAACATAAAAGGATCTACAACATTGAAAATCCATCTTTAAGATTTTCATCACTTCATGGATAAAATATGGTAATATTCGAAACAAAAGGAATAAAAAAAAAGCATAGCATCAATTGAACTATTGAATGGAAGAAAAAATAACTGATCCATATCAATGACAATGCCAGAGTTGAAGTGTTGCTCCATAAGATGCCACATCCCTGGTTTGGGTTTGCGAAAAGCATCATCATTCGTTTTGACTGCTCCTGATTTAAGACCAACCCCACAAGCTATAAAAACCTGTACAGATAAAATACAAATACTGAATCGGCTTGTTGTGCATTGCCTAAATATTATTGAAAACGTATGGGCTACAAAGTCTTTATTTTACCCCTTGATTATGTGTTACATAGAAGAAGAACAAAATACATCATATAAATTAGGGTGCATCATGCACCTTACAAGATCTGGACTATAAATGATGTGTATCTATTTGTTCTGATCCAATGATAACTTGTACAAGGTGTATGGATACACCTAGCTTAAAAGAGTTACATGCCATAATTACTCCTGTTAAATAAGAAATGAAACCTGCAATTTGCAACCCCCCAACCACCCAATGACAGTGAGACCTTCGACTTAAATTTTCATAGGTCAAAAAAAGTCATTGTGCAGTAGTAATGATGCAAAAGGTTCAAATTTCAATTTTAATATCTCTGACTATGAATATAAGTAGTACTGAATATGTTTGTTCTCGAATTGACACAAAAGGAAATGCAAATTACTAACAGAAAGACTGCATTCAGCATGAACATGATTGGGACTTATTTAAAATGATTGATAAAGATATCTCTTGAATGGCAAACAGTAAAAGGCAGTAAAAATGTCAAAGATACCAGTTTAACTTCTTTATGGATAACCACTTTAATTTTAAAGTATATCACCTTAAAAGTAGAAGTAAAATTTTCTTTACTTGACTGTTGGAGGAAGAAACGAAAACAAGGTCAATAGGAAGATATTGGTACTGACAGAAAGTATGAATTATATAGTACAAATGTTTCACTTTAAATAACACGAAACAAACTAAGTTAGAATAAAATTTCCCAAAAGGGGATCATAATACTGGTGTAAGAAGTTGATAAAATCATCAAATCTGATTACTATTTAACCTGAAAAATTAAAATATGATGATAGAATACTCAAAAAATTATTTTCAAATTCCACTAAACAATACAATTTAAGAGAAATTTCTCTGTTTCCAGTGATAAAGATATTTTACTGTTTAAAGATAAGAAAAGATGTCACAAGACAGATTGAATATTTCAAAGTTTGAAGAACTGTAAACTTTAAGGGTGCTTTTGATGTATAGTGAGAGAGACAAAACACAAAAGTAGCACAATCAAGTATGAATAATTGTTGTGTCATTATTTGTTTAATGCCCCATGCACACAGGACTACACAACTGTATATATGCCATTATGTTTTGATAAGTAGAAGTACAGATAAAACAACGCACAATTTATTGTAATACCCTTATGCTGTGCATTGTTGCAAATGCACTAGCGCAGGGGAAATGAAGTGACGGAGGTTATTGGTCTTTTTCTCTTTTGCTTTGCTGACATCATTTTCTCACCAGGATTAGTGCATGAAAATATTCACCGGTTTATTCCCTTGACCTGTGTTTTGTCCTCTACTTTAGAGTATTTTAAAACTAAAAGGTTACATTTTTTTGTGCTCAGTGTGCTGCTTCTTATTTTTCAGCAAAATACATTCTTACTATAATAAACCTGATTGCCTATTCCTACCAGGTGGAAAAAGAAAAACAATATTTACCTATTATGCAAAAGATAGCATCTCTAATTTTAAAATCACCTCGGTTCTATTTCACTGGTAAAATCAATCTCAATCACGCAATCCTAAGTCCACATATGGAAAACACTGTAATTTTAACATCAACTCGTTTTTGTTTCACTAGTAAGAACATTCTCAATCAAGTAATCCTAAGTCTAGAAAAGAAAACACTGTAAATGAAGAAGAGTATGGCGGTTGCATTGTAAGGCATCCAGCAGAACAAATAATTCATAATTGAATTGTTGATACCAGCAGATACATGATACATCTGTCGTGCCAAAAACTCACCTGAACTGGAACCTTCACTTTCTCAATAAAATTATTCAGACGTCCAACTTTTGAGTCCACAGCCACTTGCCTCTTATTCTTCCAACGTTCAATATTGGATTCATTGGTGAAAATTACCTACAGTAAACAAAAACAAAAGAGCATGCAACATGTAAGGTTTCATAGAGAAGCTCTGAAGTCCGCAGATATTGACAGTAAATATCAACTGTCTTCACCAAAAATAGGGGACACACCAATTTGTAGCCATCATTATATAGGCTTTGAAGTTTATCAGGAATTGACGGATGCATGATGGTCCATTCATTTGCACCCACTCTAAAAGAAAAGGATAAATTTCTTAATAATCAGAAACACATTATGTACGTCAAGTGACGACATCAACAACCACAACAACAACAATAATATCATTTTGAAAGAATATTTCTGGTAAAATATATCAAATCCATAGAACCACAAAAGCCCACAGCATTATTAATCACGATGTCATGACTTCATATGAAAAAATACCTCTTCACGTCAGTTTTTGCAAGACATCCATCAAAATCAAATGCAGCAATTTTACTTGAATCACGTAGACCATCATCCTGTAAATTATCATACATTGAACATAGGAAACATGTAAACTAAGCATATCAGAATGCATTTGTGTGTATGTTCTGAATAAATTTCTAATCCCACCCGTTCCAGAAATATGACTGTTTGGAATGCCTTCCATTTTGGTAAAAGGGTAGCATCCTGAATCAGGAAATAATTTGATCAATCACAAGATGAGAAAAAGACATTAAAATAGATAAAAAAATAGCAAAGAAAACTGTGAGCATAACACTGATAATCCAACATTAGAGCCATCAAAAAAAAAAAACAGAAAAGGGTACAATCTAACCTTGTATTTGCTGTTGACATCGGAAACTGAAAATTTAATGCTCACAACAGCTTTAACATCAGGTGTCCACAACTGCAAGCAATAAACATTAAGAACAAAGAGAATTAACAATACGATCTTAGCAGAGATAAGGTTTGCAGGAGAAAATAGAAATTGGAAAACAGGATCATAAGGCAGTGATCCCAGTGAATTTATGATCACAGGTGAGATACTTGTATTAACCAGATGTAGCAGGTAACATTATTATTTTAATATTTAAATATTTAAATATTTATTAAGAATGCTTTAAAGTTACAAATTAGTCCTTGATTAGTTATTCTACAGAATCTAGAAGAAACCCTATAAGCCTCTCTTGCACCATGAGTTTGTGCTCTTTCCTAAAGGACAGTAGTGAAGACAATCACATCAAACATGCCAGCAACAATTCCAAAAACTTGTAAACCCCAGATCTTTTCAGCACTTATAAAATCCCAATTAATTGCTTTTAAGATAGACTAGACACAGAAAAGTGTTTTAGGAGAATTCTTACTTCTTTTTATTCATAATAATACTACTACTACTACTGCAGACAAGTTAAAACACATGGAAAAAGTTATTAAGAGAGATTATTTCATCTCTTAACTACTTCATTCATTTATAGGAACTCTTATATCAAAGATAAGCAGAAAAGTAACGATCAACCTACACATAGGTCAAATAGGTAATACAATGCATAAGTAACCTATTCTAACAAGTTAACCTATTCAACTAAGTTAAACAATTCTGACAATATATCAGTAAATTAAGCCATTCTTTCAAGCTACAAGTTCCACATCCCAGCTTTTCATTAAACTAATTAAACTAATAATATACATCTAACAACTTGGGTCACCGGTTCATTTTTCCTTCATGGATAACCATAAATAAATCCCGGAAAATAACCTAAATATACACTGAATGCCTTTAAGTTCAACTGTATACATTCTTGACAGGCACAATTAAGAATATCAAGAAACACTCATTTTCGTATAATTACAAAAAAGAAATCCGCAACATATTTCTTCATCAAATCCTCAATTCTAATATTTGTTATAGTATGTTTATCCAAGATCAAGAGATCGAGAATGGCACAAAAAAGATACAAAGATACATATGTTAGGCTAAATTTTGAAATCCTTCTTAACAGGAAGTATGAAAACCACCCTCCACTCTCTTTTTAAGATACAAAATATTTTTATCTAACCTTTAGCATTTGATACTCCACAATTTTTTCATGATGTGTGTGCTTACCTTTGTTCTCTTTGAATCATGTTCCTCAGTCTCTTGAAGTTCATTTTCTATATCTTCTGTTGCTTTATGAACCTATTAAAAAAGCAAAAACACAACCAGAGAGAGTAATTAAATTAGGTCAAATTCAGAAGATTGTTTTTTATTCATAAAACTACTACTACTACAGACTTGTTAAAACAATACAGAACCAAAATTCAAAATTAAAAGAGAAACACTTCAATCAAATTGAGTTATCACCTTCTCCTCAGACTTCCCATTTTCAGCAAATAATTTTTTCAGAGCTTCTTGGTCACTACTCTGCATAGATAAAATAAGACAAACAAATAAGCATAACTTTTAAAAAAGGAAGTCATGAAAAAGTCCGCCAAAGCTACAACATGCAGTGAAAACATTAAACAGATTACAAGTCCACTGGTTATACTACCATCTATTTCCCTAATCTAAAATGTCAAAATTTCTTCAAAAGATAAAAATCATCAACCCCAACAAAGGGTGTCTTTTAATAGCCTTTAACAAAGGGTGTCTTTTAATAGCCAATAACAAAGGGTGTCTTTTAATAGCCAATAACAAAAGGTGTCTTTTAATAGCCAATAACAAAGGGTGTCTCTTCAATAGCCTTACTCATTTTTCTTACAAAAACAATACATATTTGAAAATGTATAATTAACATTTTTTATGAGATCACCGACATCTCTCGTAGTAATAATCATGCTAGGACCCAATAGAACTACTATTAAAAAGAAAACTTATCCCTCCAATATGTGGAATTAACATTTCTAATAACAATCTTCATTCTTTTCTTATTATTTAAAGAAAAAGAGTAAACTACAACAACGTCACTAAAGTTTCACAAGATTACACAAACTCCCAGAGGCATCTTCTCTTACAAGAGAAATGGGGTAATATTTTTCAAAAATTAAGGAAATTAGTATAGTGTAACATTTTGAAACAATTAAGAAGACCATGCTTGGTTTTCAGTTCGGGATAATACGAACTCATTTTGAAAAGTAACCTCAATCTCATGACATGTTTGGTTTATTCCCAAAAGTGTGTTTGGTTATTCTCAAAAGTACATTTGCACCCTAAGTTTTGGACATGCAAGAGTTGAATGGCATTTGCTTTAACAAACTTAAGTTTGCAAATTCTAATAAAAAAGAGTTAGGTTAGGATTAAAAAATATAAGTTTGTTCATTGTCATGAAATGTGAGGGGTGTTGTTACGATTTAACTACAGAAAAGAGTATAACCCAAAAGATTAGTTTATTACTTGGGAGAGTACTACATCAAGTAGTACATTATACTTAATGTAGGACTCCTAACATTGTTACTCCCTTTTAAAGAAGGAACTCCACACTCACCCAGTTATAGTCTTTGTTTCTTTGACGGCTTCACTTACCTATGTGTATACTGTTTCCCCCTTAATCCAGCCTACAGGTCAGTTTTGTTGTCACCTAAATCTCAATGAAAACAACAATTATTAGGCCTTATATACAAGAGGAGAGTCTAACCCAAAAATCCAAATCCATTAAGTGGAAGAGTATCTCGTGAAGTAGTTCATTCTACTCATCATGGGACTCCTAAAAGGTGTTTATGTAACTTCATTACTAAACAAAGAAAAGAAAAGTAGAGGGCAGTGTTTGAAAGTGGAAAAGCGAGAGAAGAGATGGTAAACCTCCAAGGAGGAAAAGCCTTTTATTGCCTGAGGAGAGGGAGGAGAATGAGAGGATAGAGGGAAGCAATTGAGGTGGTGCCATTTGACGGCGTCGAATGGACCACTGCCCTTGGAGACCAAAGCCAACCTCAGGGTCTTGGCTTCGATGGCTTTGGAGCACGCCCTGCACGACGACCGGTTCGACTTGGCGTACTCCGCCATCATCCAATCGCACGGCGCCATCTGGAGCGGCGGCGGGTTTCTGTTCCTCAACGGAGACGCGGCGGCTGAAACGGATAGAAGAAGTGGAGGGAGGTTAGGGCGACCGACGTTGACGGCGAAGAAGAAATTAGGGAATCGCAGCATGGAATGGTTCCATTGCAGTTACGACGCTGACGGAGCAGAGTTTGAGTGAGAAATTGGGAGAAAACATGAACAGCAAAGGGTAACAAGTTTCGCGCCACATTAGGTTCACGTTATTGTTTGCAATTAGGGTAATTAATACCCAATTAAAAAGAGAAAGATCCTCTTAATTTCTATGAACCTTACACACTATCTTGTGAGAATACTCCGGATACCAACACTCTATTAACATTAAAATCTCTAATTCAAAAATATTTGTTAAATTTTTAATTAACACAATCTGAAAAAGAAAAAATACATTAATTTTTTAAAATCTCAAACTTATGATATAAATTTTTATTATAATTATAAAAATAATAAACAAATCATTTTGAACCAATCATGAAAAACATTTTTTTACACTAAAAAATAATTTAAATCATATTTGTGCACATAAATATTTATTATTAATTTATATAATTTATAATTATATAATATATAGATTCGTGTTCTCGTGTCCTACATTTTAAAGATTATATGTATCTCTGTGTCCGTGTCAGTGTGTCTGTGCTAGGTAGCTTAATTTTCATTTTTATTTTCTCAAAAGCTTAATAACTTAAGAATATAACAAAGAGCAACAGAAATAATTCTTTTCCGAATTAGAAGTAACATCTAAATTAGGATAAACATATTCGAAATATCATTTCTATTATAAACTAGCATAGTTTCACCTCTATATTGTCATATATGTCTATCTTTTAATTTAATAAAAAAAATTATAAATATTTATGGAAGTTAATTATAAATATAAATATTTGAATGTAACTATAGTATTATAAAATAAATGTATATTTTCTCATATACAATATGAGAAACACATAATCCGTGCGTCTACCTTATTACCAACAAACAAAAATTTATAGTAATTATTAAAATAAATAATTTATTAAATTTATTTAAAGAATATGTTGATAAAAATTGTTCCGATCTTAAGTCGGAGAGATAACATCGCTAAGATCAATCATCGCATTCGAGGTATTGACTGGTTTGGAGATCAGTGTTCCGTCACAGTTTTGTTCTTAAAAGACACTTCGGTAGGTTGGAGGGGGGAAGTATATAAACTGTCATTAACCTCGACCCCTGAACGATGTGAAATTATATTGACGTACCAGAACAAAAATAATTATAAAATAAATAATTTTAATAATTTTATGATAGGTAACATTTTATTTGTAAATAATTAATAGAATTAAAAAGACAGTTATAAAATGTAAAGGATAAAATAATAAAATAAATTATACTGATGAGGCTATAATTCGAAACAAAATGTATACATAGCAATTATAAAAAAATCTCCTCTATAGTTATAGATTATATTTTATTTTAATAAGTTAAAACTTAATATTTATATTAATTTATAAATTTATTTAAATATAATATTTATAATTGTACTACCAATTTGAGATAATAGGTATATATCTATATACATGAACAACATTAAAAATTAATTTTAGATACATATGACAATTGATTATTTAGTTGTTACCTAATTGAATATTTCATTATATCCAAAAATATATGAATATAACTTCATTTTTCATGGAATACTTACTTATTACTTTCTTATTTACTAAATTACTATCATATTTCTAAGTTATGAATGACGGAGAATCTTTTTGCAGGTGGATCACTACTCGATCTTTATTATCAAAACTCAACAATTCCTCAACGAAGAGATCATTCAGCTCAGACATCCACCTTGGACTCCAAATCATCTTTGTTAAGAATATTTGTCACCCACTGTGGGGGTTCCGCTAAAACCAAAAATCTTATGATACTCACCAAAAGTCAAATAGTTACGTTAACATACTCTAAGATGGATTCCTCTACCCTAGAAGCACTTAAGGCACACATAGACATTGTCCTCCAAAGCAATGGAATAGTCTACAACATGTAATCACTAGAATGCAACACAAATTTGATAAGGACATGGAGTAATTAGGAAACAACATCAAGATGAGATGTAAACCTTACAAAAACAACATCACAATGAGATATTAACCCTTCATGAACAAATAGCCATACTCTAGCAGGATTAGGCAACCCACCAATCTGAGCAGCATATATAGCAACATACAAAATAAGAAGTTGAATATCACCCTGCAATTCCTCCCAAACCAATTGATGATGTCGGTAGAGCGTTGCACACTATGTGAGAAAGATCAGATGCGAACATTCAACAAATGTCAAATTATAGCCAGTCTTGAAGACCTAACAAGGATGGTTGAGGCAGTTCATCTGACAAGTTGGTCACAAACCCTATAAGCTCGACCATGCCCATAACAATTATCCTTTAAAGCACTATCGCCCTCCCCCTGAGGATAAGGAAATGAAATCGTTAGCCTCATTTCATTCTTTCATCCCTAAGTTCGTGCAAGCACAATTACAAGAAACATTGAGGTGGTCGAACTTTGAGAAGTATAATTGTTCCTCGGGGTCACACATGTCAAGGCTTACCTCACCCAGGCCAATCTATTTTCAAGAGATATTTGGATACATTTTCAATTGTTCTAACCACCTTGAAAGGACCAACTCTTGATTGGTATTATTCGTTACCTCGACACTTAATTGGTTCCTTTGAAACCTTATGGGTCAGGTTAACTGCTCGGTTTGCAGACTACATACCCATTGTCATAGACTCAACTTCTCTTAAAAGTGTTATTCAAGGAGATGTCAAGCCACACAAATATATATGACTTGATTTGCCAAGGAATCCGTGAGTATCTACGAGTTGCATCTTGTCATGCCCATGCATTCAATGAAGTTAGAACTCTGACTAGATTCTTTCCTAACTCTTTATATGTCCTCCGGTCAATATGGACATTCTCTGAGCATGGACAACTAGATACATTAGTGTTGAATAAAGCTTAGAGGCGAAAAAGTGAGTTAAAGCTCAAACTAGTGCTCCACCCTCTCATACTCAAACCTTTAAGAAAAGGTGTATCAACAAATTTAAAACATACACGCCTCTTAATGCTAAACGAGATACAATGTTACAGGAAGCCTTCAATCTCAAGCTAGTCCGAGTTCCCCAATTGATGACATCTCATACCTTTGTTAATCCAACCAAAAGGTGCAACTACCATTAGAATCAATGGTACACTACAAAAGAATGCCACAAAGTGCGCGACCTAATCGATGAGCTTATATGGTTTGGGCATTAGGGCATTTTGTTCAAAATGGTCAACCCGGTTGCGGTCGAGGACGTGGGGGATGGCGAGGTAGAGGTCAACTTCAGAGGAAGATATCTAGGTCGAGGTCGAGGACATTCTCAAGTAGAGGTAGCTACCCCTCCTCAACTTGAATAAGAGTAGAGGGAATAACCTCAATAGAATCCCAATGAAGTTTGAGGGACCATTAACACCATTGTAGAGGGATTCGCTAGGGAGAAAGCTTGAAATCGTCACAAAAAAAGCATGTTCGGAGTATTAACTCAGTTAGCTCCTTACCTCCCCGATCACTGCCTACAATTACATTTACAAACTACAAGTTTTGCATCAACGACCCTGATCATGATGACCCAGTAACTTTCATTGTCGCTTATTGCCAATTGCCAAGTATGAAAAATCCTAACCGAGCAAGGAAGCTCGATCGATATCCTGCACTGGCCGACTTTCCTGAAACTCGACATTATCGTATCATTGGTTAAGTCCTATCCATCTCCATTAATCAAATCCCAAGTAATCTCATTACAATGTTGCAAAAATAATTCTTAAATAGTTGAAGGGAACAATCAATGTTGGATTTGGTATCCTAGTTGTGTTATTTTAAGTTTAGTAGGTTTTTTTTAATCTAATTTTGCAGGATGCAAGTTAGATAGGAAAAGTACAAGTGGTACTTTTCATCTTCTTGGATCGAGCTTGGTACCTTGGCATACCAAAAAGCAGGCTTGTGTAGCACTTTCAATAATTTAAGTAAAGTATATTGTTGTAGGGAACTGTTATGCTCAAGTTCTGAGGTTAAAACAACAATTGCAAAACTATGGTCTTCTACGAGGCAAGGTACCTTTAATGTGTGATAATACTATGGTCTTCTACAAGGCAAGGTACCTTTAATGTGTGGTAATATTAGTGTTATAAATCTTACTAAAAATCCAATCCTTAAATCATGAGCTAAACAATTGAAATAAGACATCATTTCGTTAGGGATCATATCACTAAGGGAGATTGTGAAATTAATTTCATAAAAACAGTGAATCAATTAGCTTATCTGTTTACAAAACCTTTAGCAAGAGATAGATTTAATTTCTTAAGAACTGGATAGGGAATTTTGGACTATTCAAGTATCATATTACACTCTCAGATTTAGTAAAGTTTCTATTTAGTTGGTTAATGTGTTAAACAATCAATTTAAATTGGTTTTCTTTTCAAAACATTTTTTAATTGATTAATTTATCGAATCAATTTATTAAACACTATTGCATGACTTTACCAATAACATGATCAATTGTTTTATTTATTAATCAATTTTTAATCTATTGATTAGTCAATTTAATCACTAAAAGAAAATTATTAAATAGAAATCAATTTTAGAAACAAAAAATAATTAGTCACTATATTGATTAGATTAATACTATTTTAGAGATTAAAAAAATTATTAGTATCTAAAGTAGTTTCTATTATTAATAAAAATTTCTTTGAGTGTGTGAACAATTTGATCTTTTAAATTTTGATGTGAATGTTAATCCTTTATTCCTTCGATTATATCTTCGTCATGTTGTGTTTCCTTAAATGCAGTTTGATAAAGGAACTTTAGCTTTGTGGATATTTTCACGTCTTTACCCTTTGGATTTCTTTTTATACTTGTGGTTGTGCGAATGTTGAAGATATATCTGACGAGGCTTGAATCACGTTCTCCACCTCTTCATCACGTACTTGTTCTTTTGAAAGGTTTCCTTAACCAACTGAATAAGAACGTGGTACTAAATCTTCATTGTATCAGATGCTAAATTAGGAATGTCCTAATAGGAGTTATGAATACTTCTTTGTCATATGGTTACTCTTGGAATTAATTTGTTGCACATGCTTCCTCTAAGCAATGAATGGATGACTCTTTAATACCTAATTTGCACAATTCTCGTTCATCAGTCTTCTTGATATCTTTAGTCAGACGCTGAGTATGGAAACTTTCGATATTGATTTGTGTGTGTCTTGATGTTTCTAAAGCACATTTAGAAACCTTTTGCGAAACTCAACAATCAATATAATCTCAATATTAAAGCATGGTGTTGCTAGAAATAATATCTTACAATATTTTTTAATTATCAAGTCTTTCTATTTTCATATATTAAAAAGTTAGATCATAATTGGATTTAATCTGGTTTTATATTCTAGTGGAATATATTTCAAAAAAATCTTTATCAATCTCATACTTTGTTTTTCGAAATCTTTCTCATCAAGACTTCAAATTAATCAATAGGTGTACTCAAAATCAATTTGTAATCACTTGGGAAAATATATATTTCTTTCTGAAACATTTAAGCACAATATATTCATGAAAATAGTTGTCTCAGTATCATTTTTGTAAACACTTTCTATTCTCAGTTTCAGCGATTCATTTTGATTTAATTTTTTTTTCAATAATATAAAAACGAGTATGGAAAACATATAAAAATCATTTCAATACATATAGAATATAAATATCAAGTTTGGAAACTTTCTTGTCAAATCGTGCATCATCGTTTCTCATATGTATGACTTGATCATTATTTGTCATATGTATGACTTGATCATCGCCTGACGCATTAATGATGTTTTCATCATCTATCAGATGTAACACTTATTATCTTGGTCCATTGAGTTCTTTTGTAGACAACGTCTAACGTTAGTATTAATGGCCAAGAGTAGGAGACATTGTTTGGTGTTTCCAGCTAGTACTTGTTCATCTTGTTAACGCTTGTTACAGTAGTGTTTGACATTGTCTGATACTTTGTGTAACATTATCTTTCACTTTTTGTTGAGTTAATTGTCTAGTATATGTATTGATTACATCGTTTAACGTGTGTCAGTAACTCCTACATTGTATCATTATAGATTTATGTTATCATCAAAACATGCTTGCAGTCTTTTATCATGAGATCTTCTAAGACTCATTGAATCATTTTGAGTCTTAACAAAATGTTTTTATATGAAGTCCTTAAAGACTGTAGTGGATATTTTAATCAATTACATTATTGATTTAATCAATTAATATTACTTAAATCTATAAGTAGTCATGGAATGATATTTAACATGTTAAAACAAGTTTTTAATAGATTGAAATTTCCCAAGTCTTTAGAAGGGTTTTTATCAATCTATTTTAACCTATTGAAATAGTGATTTAATTCATTATTTTTACTAGAAAGTGAAATCAACAAATTAAAAATAAAGTTTCAATACATTAAAACTAGTAAGATAAATTCTATATCTTTCTTTTATAGATCTTTATAAACACGATTTTGAAGTCTACGAATTAAAAACACATTGCATTTGAGAGAGTTATTCTTCTAAGTCAAAATAGTGTTTTCTTGGAGCATTTTTTATGTGTTTTTGATATCAATATTTTCGGTTAAGAGGATTTTCACTTGAGTTTTTTAGATTTAGTATGATCTTTCTATAATCATGTAATATTGTTCTTTTGTTTAGTTTTACTTTGTGGCGTTTGATCTTGACTATATAGGTTTGTTGTGGTTCTGTAAGAGAGTGTTACAGGGATTAAAGAACACTCTTGTAGGGTTCAAGAAATATGTTCTTGGTATATCTTGCTCTTGTAAACAATTGTTACACTGTTAAGCTTGACTTGTTTAGCTGAGTGTCTGGATGTAACTCTTGTTTAATAGTGAACCAGTATAAAAATTACCGTGTAATCTTATTTTCCTATTTCTTTATTTCTAAGTTTGAATGTAAATTGTTCTTGTTGCAACTGAGTTTTTTAATATGTTAAATTTTGTATCAGATTCACTTTAATCAATTAATTCTATAACTGATTCAATCTAATTCTTCTTAAGTTCTCAAAAATGTTTTCAAAGTTTAATTCACCCCCTCTTAAACTCAATATATTTTTCTAACCGAACGAACATTTCTCACAATATAAAACAAGCTTACAAATATGCACGTAGTACCACATTAAATTAAGATTATGCATGTATCGTTTGAGCATATCAATTTTTATCATATGTAAAAACAAAAGTACACAATACTATATCGTTTGACAAACGAAACACTTGTGTCTTACATAATTTGTTGTTAAACAAAGACTATCATCTCACCGACGAAGCATGATCATATTTTTCCTAACAAGAACCTGTCAAGAGTCACAACAAGTAATTTGCAATGACTATCTTCCAAGATCTCAATAAATAAAAGTAACATTGGAAGAAGAAATAACCTTTGTTAAAAATTAATCTAACAACATTACATAAATAAAAGAGTTCTTAAATAAAAGAGTTCTTAAGTGAAAAAGCTTGCAATCTAACCTAATTGATAACACACTTCAAAGTTTATCAACAATGTAAAAGAGTGAATCTAAACATCATATTTATCTACGCTAACTTTCTTGTAGTTATATTTTGATCACTTCTCTTATAATTAAGTGTTTTTAACTTGATTTAAAATTTTATTTTAAAGCATTACTTCTATGGATTATTTTGAAAAAAGTTAATACAGAATTTAACTCTTTTTATAGTATATTTTACTCTTTTTTTCTTCAGAAATGATAGATACTGTGGATGCAGTGAATAAAGAAAATTATAAGTGGTTTACATGAAAATAATAGAAATAGTAGATTTGAATATATGTAACAACAAATTGTCTAAAACATAAATAATTAATTTACCCAATAGAAAAAATATTTAAAAACTAACGTGAAAAAATAAAATTAGGAACCCATAAGTCAAAGTCCCTTAGGTAGTTCAATTAAATAAAACGGAAAAATTTAAGTTAATGAACATTTTGAATTTTCCGATAAAAAAGGAAGAGTTATTAAGAAACAGTTTTGTAACATTGCCACGTAATAGGAAGTGACATCATCATCATGTCTAGAAGAATTGAAACGCTGTGGCATCATAAACATCATCATCACCAAGTTTCTCAAGGAAAAAAAATTTAAAAAAAGTCCCATTTTTGGACAACCTTAAATTTGTTGTTCCACCATACAACTGCCAACGTGGTACAAGAAAATATTATTTTATTTGAATTGTGGGGTTCAGGCAAAATCTGAAATTGAGTGTTTAGGGTGCGGTAGAATGTGAAATTAGGTTTTTATAAAGGGGCTGAATTTAGGTTTCTTCTCCACGAACTCATATTCTCCACCACTTCATCTTCTCCAGCACATCATCTTCTCCACCACATCGTCTTCTCCACCAACATCGTCTTCTCTGCAAGGTATTTGTTCGAAGTTCTCCACAACCTTTATGTGCAACGACGTTCGTGGTCATCGTAGGTGCATCTATTTTCAGGGTGGTTTGGCGGTGGTGTCGTCTTCAACATCATCCTTTGACGGTGGTTGGGTGGCGTTCTCATCTTGGACATCTTGTTTTCAAAGGTAATACATTTATTTTTTTCATTTGTTTATTAAGTGAAACCTTGATGTTGTGTGATTTTTGTTGTTGGGTCATTCCTGTTATTTGTCCTATGGTGACGCTTGTATGAGCCAAAGCTGATTTTTCGCACAGACTGTTAAGATAAATGTATATTTGTATTTGATGTTGGGTTTACTTTGTGGGTCTTTGTGGGTCTGTATTTCACTATTATTGTAGTATTTGATTTCATAGTAGCATGTTAGGGTACACAAAGAAAAGGGATTGGTGGAGCAACTCATTTAGAGTTGTCCAAAAATCGAGACCCATTTTTGTGAAGTATGACTTGATTTTTTGTGGAAAATATTGTTGTTGGAAATATGTGTGTTGGTATATAATTAGTGCAGAGTGTTTGTTTGGAATGTTAGGTTGATGATGTACCAAAATTTTTAAGGAAATTTTGTAATGTTGACGTGGATAAGAAAGTTAAAAAGAGAGTGTTAGTGTTTGTGTTAGTGTTAGTGTTGATGTTGGTTGGGGAGGGACACTAGGTGGGGAGAAAGTGGGTTAAATCAGTTTTCTATATAGGCCATCAAAGTAGGATAGTGTTAAGTAACCACAATGTTCACTGAATTTAGAGGGTTGCAGTGTGTGGTGACCCTAGTAGGAGTATGTGGTGACCCACATGAGACTTCCTGCACAGACTTAACAGGGGAAGTTTTTCTTAAAATGTGAATTGTGTTCGTGTTGGTTAGGGAGTGACAGGAGATGGGGAGAAAGTGGATTAAATGAGTTATTTAGAGGTTGTGAGAGTAGGACCCTGTGAATTAATCCCAAAATTTAGTAAAGTTAGAGACTGATAGTATGTGGTGACCCTTCAGGGAATATGTGG
>Ga0123342_1004955_pt1 | contig 19823 bp, 7 predicted proteins | sample Turbeawhitnodule_FD_89960 | JGI IMG/M metagenome (GOLD analysis project Ga0123342, IMG submission 89960) | Root nodule microbial communities of legume samples collected from Mexico - Turtle bean Mexico white nodule | ecosystem: Host-associated > Plants > Roots > Nodule | place: Mexico: Nepantla... | reverse complement strand
TTCTCTTCCACCAGGACCGACCAACCACACCAACAGCATAGGTTGAGTTTCTTTGTACTTTTTTTTTTTTAAAAAAAAAAAAATTTTTTTTTTTTTTTTTTTTTTTTAATTAATTTAATATTAATAAAATTTTTTTTTATTATTATTTTTATATTGTGTTAATTATTTTTTTTTTTTTTTTTTAAAAAAAAAAAAAGTACAAAGAAACTCAACCTATGCTGTTGGTGTGGTTGGTCGGTCCTGGTGGAAGAGAAGAGAGGCCAAGGTAACTGCGACGACATTTCTTCAGCAGGTTTCTTTAGTTTTAGTTACGCTTTTGCTCTCTGATTAGTAATAAAAACCCTAGACTCAGGCTCATAATTATTCATTTACTTATCCGATTCCGAATGAATGCTAATACAAAATTATAGGTAGATGAAATGAGGCATGTGAAGCCCTTGCAGTTGTTTCAGGATTTGAAGAATTCAACCCAGACGCAACAAGGAAGGTTGCTTGGTTTGGATGTCGGAGAGAAATATGTTGGCCTTGCTCTTTCTGACTTTGACAACAAAATTGCTTCACCTTTCAGGTACCACGTTTTCGCACTCTTGCTAAAATACAACCTTTTGTTATTTCCTAACACCAAACACTTGCAATCTGTAATGCCACAGCGTTCTAGTCAGGAAGAAGTCAAATATCAGTTTAATGGCTTCTGATTTTGCGAATCTGGTGAGCTTCTTCTGTCCTTTGAATTCAAATTAAACTTATATATAGTTGTAAAGTATGTTAATTGAGTTCTTGAGGCTCTTAACTTGAACTTAACCATAACTTATACTTGTTTTGTACAACTATATTATGTCCTTATCTTTGCATACATCCAATTTTACATTTTACTCTGCTTCCCTGTTGTGGCACCATTGAACTCTTGCCTCTTTCATCTGTGTCTTGAGAAAATATATACACTACATACTTGAGGCACATGAGATCCTTCACCAGTTCTGCATGTTTTCAAGTTCGGTGATCATTTTATCCTTTTGCCTATAAAAGAAAAATGACTATTTAATCTGTTTAGTAATGATTTTTTTTATTATTCATGTGAGATGTCTCTTCTATCTTAGATGAATGCTGATGATGTAAGTTTGCCCTTTCAAGTCAACAGTAGTCTTACAAAATTATGTTTTGGGTTTTCACTTGTACCATGTTCTACTTGTATGTTAGTTAGCCTGACCCTTGGTCTAGTGTACACCAGAATGTATATGATAGATAGATTTATATATTTATTTTTATCATTTGTTGGTACAACCTACTGATTTGAATATATAATACTCCCAAGCGTGTTATGATGACTTCAGCTGTTTTATATGTAGATATCTAAATATTCCCTGAAGGGCTTTGTTGTTGGCCTCCCTTTTGACAAACATCGGGTGTCTTGTGATGTGAGTGTCTTTTCATTATCATTCATATATTGTTGATTTTCCTGTACTCATACATTTTTTTTCCAGGCTGGGCTAGTGAAGGTCTTAATTAATAACCTCAGTAGAACAAAAATGCTTGAAGGAGTAGAGTATACATATTGGAACGAGTGCTTCACGTCAAAGGTGGGTTAACATGATTGCTATTATGAAACTTAATGAATTTACATTTGCCCCAAGCCATTTTTTCAAATTGACTCCTACCTCTCCCTTGGTTGGTGACTATCACTGTTGAAAGAAATAAATATCTATGAAGTGTGAATCGACTATTGAAGTTGAAAATTTCTACCCGGAACAAACAGATTTACATTAGTACTTATACAAAATAATGTGGTGGTTAGATATAAGTGGAGAAAGATTAAGCTAATGAAGGAAAGAAATTTGAAAATCTGGATTGAAATAAGAGGCACGTTGTTCATAAAGTTACCAATTTCTTCCAGCGAATAAACTCAAACAATGAAACAAAATCTGAAGTAAAACTTTGTTTGCAGAATGTGGAATTGCTGTTAAAGCCTTTGAACTTGAATCATCCAGTACTCTCCAAGACTATTCTAGACAAGTTTGCAGCGGTAGGAATACTTCAAGTGAGTTTCTTTGCCCTGCTTCTTGACATAATCTGCTATTATGCTTCTCATGTTACTCATTTTGGTAAAGGCAACGTGTTCTCTTCATTTGCAATTGTACTAAGGGTCTACTTGGACACGTTTCTCCATAAGAAATCTTAGGAGAGAAAAGGAAAAAGAAAAAAAGGAAATGGGTTTTCTCATAAATTAAAATTGACTTATGTAAAAGTTAAAAACAAAAATTTAGAGAAGTTTTATGAAAGAGCTTCTACAAAATAGCTTATGTATAAACTAATTTTAGCTTCTGAAAAGACTCTTATTTTCTTCTTCTTAAATTGTCTCTTCTATATGTGAAGAGCTCGTCCAACAAAGCATAATAAAAAAGTATCAAGCCAGTGAGGCCTCAACTTGATATGTGTATATTTTTTCTGAAGTAGGAAATGGTTTATTTGTTTTTCTTTTACATTTATAAGCCATATGTGTGACAATGAAGGCCTTGAACCGAAAAATAAGTGATTCCTTGTCTACAATTATTGGTCCACATCGTCTACTAGATGGTCATCATCTGATCTGACTATTTATGCACTACAACACCAGTATATTCTGTCTGGTTTTCATGGGTCGGATAGAAATTAGATTAAGTGGAAAAGTAATTATTTTTATTTGCAATTGGACAAATGGACCCTATTTTATTTGCAAGGGATTCTGAAGTTTAATCTGAACAATGTAAACATTTTATTTAGATTTTTGTCATTTTAGGTTGTATGTTATGTTGAGCTATATAATTAGGTTTAGTTTACATCTACTTACATGTTTTTATTTTCTAGGGGTACCTGGATTTTGTCAACAGGAAAATGAAGCTGACAGCAATTGAGTGAGGAACTCTTAATTGCATTACTTTTCAAGCTTGCTATGTTAGTCTCTTTCTTTTCTTTTGTTGCTTTTACGTGATTGCTATTTCTTAAAACTAATGACTTGCTATGGTGGCTGTTCTCCTTTTTACTTTTATGTAACTTTTCTCTTTATAGGTTTCTCTTTATTTGATGAATTAATGTTCTTTCTACAGGTGTAGGCATGGATCACAAATCACAACTACCTCTGAATTAAAGGTTGGTTGGAAGGAAGTATAATGGATTTTAAATTTTCCTGTATTTGCATTCTCTATTCTAAAGCTGAAATGGAAATAATCATGTTACTTTCAGTCATATTAGGATTAGTTTACAACCTTGATGAAAAACTTAGATGGGGAAGTTAACTTATGATTCTTTATGATTTGATAAGAAGAGCTGCCACAAAACTTAGGTCTTGTATCTTCCTTTCTGATTCCAATGGTAATTATAAAACAAAGGTTAGTAGTCTGTGCTGACTTTTAATCTAAAAACTGACGACAAAACTGTAGATTACACAACTTATTGGGATTAATTTGATACATTTTTCTTGCACTAAGTACTCGTATTTTTACTTTCATCACTGTTTATGAATTTATTTATTACATTGGAGGGAAAAGTTCTAGTGAGAGATTAAACTTCTAATATTACATCATATTTTTAGACTGTAACGGACTGAGATGAAAGCTCCGCACTAGGTAGATTCATTTATTCCATTGTAGATTGAGAAGATTTTGGTTAAACTATTTGAGGTACATTGGCACGCTATGTATGAATTGTAAAAAAAACAAAGACAGAAAAAAGGCTAGCAATTCCTAGAGACAATTTCTTATCATATGCACAAATATTTTAAAGAGTCATTGTATTCAGTTTTACTCTTGAATATGCAAAGAGGACACAAAAACACAATTTTTACATTGAAATAGACTGTCAGAATTATTTTAGTAGAAATCCGGCATCAACCAAAACATTATTGTATGAATTATGAAGAAATTATATTACGACCCAGAGGGTTTTTTTTACTCTTTTTTGTTACACGAGGTATATTAATAAAAAATAAAATATATGTAACTTTAATGTGAAATAATATTGTCGATCGAAGAAAATGATGATAGAATTATAGTATTTTATTTGAGACAACAAAATATAAAACTTGATATTTTAATTTGGCACCTCCTCTACTGAATAAACAGAAAAAGTATAGCGTGTAATTATTGTAGCCAATATCATTAGAGTAAGTGAATAATAAACTTGAAATATAATTTTTAAATTGTTAAAAGTATATTATTTATTAATATTAAAAAATATTTTTTAAAGTTACTTAAATAACTACTTATGTAATATAAAATTATACTTTTAAATATTTAAATATATGATATATAATATTTATTGTTTCGTTGATTACACAAACTTTCATGATTATTTGTCGTTAAAAGATATTATGATCTTTCATAATATAAATGGAAGTTTACTTCAATCTTATGACATCATTCACAAGGTGTTTCTTCTTGAACCAATCAAAGTTCCTCCACCCTCATCAAATACTTGGGATTAAAGTCTCGTTTAATTTCATCTCATTCTGTAAAGCTCTTTTCGGATCATATCATAGAAAAGTTATTCTAAAAAATATATTTTCGAACATATTGTATATGTTCGGTAAAATTTATTTCAGAAATTTTATTCTCAAAAACGTTTTCTTCAATACATTTTATAAATTTCGAAAAAATCTTTTGAAAAAAACTTCCAGAAAAAGATAATTCAAAAGTTATGGGAAAAAAAATAAACAGTCTTTTTATAAAGGTGCATGAAATTTGTTGACAGGGTCACAATATATGAAAATGACTTTTCCACATCTACAGACCCAACTCAAAGTAATGTAATTTCTTTATTTTATTTGAGACTATAATATCATTTACAACCCTTTTTGTTGTTTCTACTCACCTTTACGGCTTTGTAAACCCCACAATAAAGTATCATGCTTTTAACGTGGGATTTAAGTTTTTTTTTTTATTTAAATTCTAATGTTCTATTATCTTTATACTATAGTTTACGATTAAAAAGGTTTACAAATCTCTTTAACTTAACCATTTCCATATTTTTTTTATCCAATGACTTTCATTCTATAATCAAATCAAATCCAATATGTATTTGTGCTTGAATTGGATGGTTTTGCTATTTAAACAATCCAAGAATATTAAAATAATTTTTAATACTATATATGATTACTATATTTTTTATAATAATTGATGAAATATCAATTAATATATTTTTATGATAATAATTTAAAATAATAAAATGAATAACCAATCCATATCAAATATCACATTTCCTGCAGAACCAATATCAAAATATACATTTTATTTGGTAGTTAAAAATACTTTAACAGTCTTATAGGAGCAGATATATAGTAGATAAATTTGATTGATATGAAAGGAAAACAAATTAATATTAATTGAGTTAAATTGTTGTTTACCAAAAGACCTCCACTTATATATTTTAAGAAGATGAAGTGCAAATCTAAATCGAAAAATGATTAACTATGAAGTAATAATATTTTTAAATGGAACAAATTTAAAAATAATTTAAACACATATAAACAAAACTTTAAATACGATTATTTATGAAGTAGTTAAATTTTAAATAGAAATAACTTCAAACCATACAAAAAAAAATCCACATAACAAATATGTTTTCCTTGGTTAAATTATTCACATTATTTTACTCTAATAATGTATAATAACTGGAGTATAAATAATTGAATAAATTATGTAAATATTTAAAAGGTTTATACAATTTCATTTCATGTTTATAAAAATTTTAAATTACTCAATAACATATTAATTATTATTTTCCTTGCTTTTTTATGCAATTATATTGATTGAGGGGATTTAATTTAATGCTAAAAGTATTTAAATATCAAACACAATCCATGCTTAATAATTCTAGCTTCATATTATATGCTTAATAATATAGTGCTTTATTTCTACAATTATTTAAAATTTATCCAAAAGTTAAACATTACAATTTCTTCAAGAAAAAAAAAAAAGTTGGATCGGGTGTTATAAGTTTGATAAGCAACAATTTCATTCCGTAAAGAGAACAGTGGCAAGAAAGTCAAAAGACATAGTAATTATCTCTTAACACCTTTAATGGACCTTATTGGTGACCATAAAAACATAATAGATTAATAGCAAATAAAAAAAGTGCATAATAGAATAATAATCTATTATGCACTTATGAATCACTTGTTTTGTTTTTAATTTTTTATATATTAATTAATTTTTTACATATTTTTCATGTATTAATTAATTTCCAAAATATTACTTACAAATAAAATTAAATATTTTATCTTTTTATACAAATATTTTCACCATATTATTAATTAAATTTCAAACTTTTCAACACATCATAGATTAAATACATAAATTAAATTTTTTGTAACCAACAACCTTTGTAAGTTTCATATTAAAGGCAAAATTTAATTTACTTGCAGCAGTTCATTTATTTATATAAACACAGCCTTGGTATTTTCTTGTTGCTAGGTGTGTGTTTAATATTCATTATAAATGTAACTAAACTTAATGAGTTTATTCTCAAAATAATCACATAATAACGCATTTAATTTCTGTTAATTACATATGTTAATAAAGTGTAGTTAAATATAACATTCCCTTGAATTCCTGCGATTTAAAACTTAACTAACTTTATTTAATAACTACTAATATGACGGAAAAATATTTATTTCCTTTTCACTAATCTAATTTGCTTGTACTCTAACCATTTTTATAATAAAATACATTTTTAATTTTAGTAATTAAAACTTAAACATGTGAATTTTTTTTACGATATTTAGTAAAAATGAAATGTGTTATATTCCATTAAAACATAACTTATTTGTTGCATCCATTTAATTTTTAAACTTATAAAAAATAGAAGCATAAATTAAGTTCAACTTGCTTTTAACTTGTTTGATCGATGAATTAAGTTGATTATCTTGATAATCTAACACTCTTTTTTACATTATCTTTTGCAATTAAGAGATTGATGATGAAAATTCTTTATCTTTAAACTGAAATAAATTTTTGAAAGTTGAAAATAAAGAATCCCTCCAATGGAAGATATTATTATAAGATAAGGGTTGATTCCTGAGGGTGAAGGGATGACCTGACCATTGGTTTATACGAAAAGGGACATTTGGTCTGTGTTTGGTACTTTTGTAGGCCCACATTGTCCTTCAACTTCACACCACTATTCTTCCTTTCCCATTACTCTATTATTATTATTATTTTTTTATTTTATTAATTTATAATAATATTAATTATAATAATTATAATAATGATGATATTGAATTGAATGCAGATAGATACAGATATCATTTTCATTCCCTTTCATTTCAATTTTCACAAACTACCTTAGCACACCCAACTTTAATTCAAATGCCCTTTATTAACTTAATTATTTATTATTATTATTATTTTAATTTCCCATTCTCTTCTCAAGTCCCAAGTGAAGTCCCATTCTTTGTCTTTTCTTTACCCCTTTCCCACCCTCACTCACACTGCATTCTTCTGTCAAAACCCTAGATTTTCAAATCTAGGGTTTTGTTTTCGTAGCCTGTTACGCACATGATTCCGGAACACAACCCCCACCTTGCTGGTTTCACTTTTTTCTCTTCAATCTAGGCCTCTGCTTTTTTCTACATTTCCCCTCACTTACCTGTTCTTGCATTTACTTTTCAAAATCCTTCAGCTTCAATCTTTGGTGCTTCTGAACTTTAGATCCTCTTCTTGTCTTCTTCGATTTAGGGTTAAAGATCTAATCTTTCCATCATTGTGAAAGCTATTTGCTTTTGAGCTTGTGGAAGGGAATCTTGCTCAACCCCTGTTTTTGTGTCTTTACTGGTTTCTTAGTTTAAAAAGTAAGCACTGGTGTGAGGATTTTGTGTTCTGGACAAGAAGATTATTGTTTTTCACAATTGACAAACCTGTTGGTAAATGCATGGATGGAAGAGAAGGTATGGGTTTTCCTGGCGGCTCTGCTCCGTATTACATGCATCATAGAGGAGGAGGGGTTGGTGGGTCTGGTCCTGGAACCGGAACACCCTCTGGGTTCCAACCACCTTCTGTTTTCAGAGCTTTGTCAAATGTCTCTTCAGGTTCTTCATACTCAGTAGAGGCTAAGCCTCAGGCTCAGTCCCAGCCCCAGCCTCAGCCTCAACGTGGTGGCTTTGGTCATGGCATAAACTTAGGTTCTCCACCTGACGGTGGAGGTGGAATGGCTTCTTCCGGTGAATCTGTGAAAAAGAAAAGAGGGAGGCCAAGGAAGTATGGTCCTGATAGTGGGACTGTTTCCCTGAGACTCTCTCCCTTGTCTGCCACTGCAAATTCCACCTCAGGAACAGGCACTCCCTCTGAGAAACGGCCCAGAGGACGCCCACCTGGAAGTGGAAGGAAGCAACAGCTTGCCACTTTAGGTACGTTTATAATTATGTTAGTTTGAAATTATAATTTCCTGTTGATTGCTTGATCTGTTCATATTGGGATTCAATTTCTCAAAAGTGAAGCTATCATTTGAAAGAGAAAAGTGGGGTGTTAATAATTGTTGATAAGGTCCCTAAAAGAAGTTACTTTGTTTCTTTTGCCCTGAAGTTGACAGCTCGCTAACTAGTTCATTTTTTTCCTATTAAGGTTGTCAACTTGCTCTCAAGTTCATCCTTTTATGGTATGCATGAAAGAAATAGGGGATCTAAGCAATTCGATTAAACATTTTTAAGAGACTAGGTTATATATTTTATCTGAGAAAATTAATGGAGATTATGATAAAATATATGTATAGAGGTTGTTAAAATCAGATATATGCTTATTTGGTAATTAGAAAAATTGGCAACTGTTTAATCATTAACATCCCCACTCCGGTCATTTTGCTGTCTTTGGTAGCATTCTTGAGAAAGGCCGTGAACGTGTACTGTTATTTTCCCATTTCTTAAATGCTTTATTGTGTGAAGTGGCAATTTCTATTTTATTATTTCCTTTTTTCTTTTATGAGTTTGGAATGTTTTTCTATTTTTTTGCCATTATTGTGCTTTATGTTTGTGGTTGTGGTCTCCAAGTTATTATTATCTCATTACTTCTTAATCATAAATCCCGCTTCAGAAATCCCTGAATTGATAGTGATTGTAATATATGGATCTTCTGAACACTTTCAAGATAGGTTGAACCGAGGCAATTCGTGTGTGTTTGCTTCTGCTTGAGAAAAACACAATTCCTTTTTTGTCTAGCTTTCTGACAGCTTTTGAAAAGAAAGAAAAAAAGCATGTTCTCAAGCAGAAACAAGTGCCCATTGTTATAGTTTCTGATGTTCAACTTCTGTGCGGGTTCTTAAACACGTGCTTTACAGAAAGCAACATCGTGATTCTAATTTTGTTCTTATTCTGATTGCAAGATTCAATTTTATATTTCATTCTAAAGAATTCAGAAACCATGAAAATCTGAACACTTAGTATTTCACTACCCTTTACTCTGACAAAATTGTTTATTTTCTATTATTTTGATGGTTACTCAGTCAGTAGTAATGCAAAAGGCCATGTTTATCTTTTTTCCCATGAAATGTGTAAACTTTTACGGTTATTTTGTTTCTCTCTTCTTAGGTGAATGGATGAACAATTCTGCAGGACTGGCCTTTTCACCTCATGTTATCACTGTTGGAGTTGGGGAGGTATTTCGTAAGAGCTATAGTTTCCTATCGCTTGTTTTATTCTCTTACTTTCTTTAAAAATCTTAAATATTTAAATGTCTAAGCTCACATGGGATAATTTCAAATTTTAATAACTCCTAATAGTCGTTTACATCAACATGATGAAAATATGATTTGCCCAACCAAAAATGCTGTCTTCGATGATTTGAGAGATGCTGTGATTAGTTGTATGTACTTGATGTACTCATTCAGAAATGATCAATAATAATTTAGAACTGGTATTTGTTTTTTTTTTTAATTATATGGTTCGTATCTATTATTGTGCATAATATTGATATATTATTTTATTTTACCATCCATGACATGTGAGTCTCATGGATGGTGGTGAATTGCAATCACCGACTGCACAGAACAGAAGGATTGAATAGTCATGTAGTCTGGGATTGTCAATGACATAATACTGAAGATTACATCACACAACGTGGTTGCTGATTATATATAAAACTGATGATATTTAGTGGAAGCGTCTAATTTTAATATCAGCCTTTAAGTAATAGATGCATTTGCTTTTTCATCATTGAAATCTTCAAGATTGTTATTTATGATCGTACATAAATTTAAATGTTGCTTGATTGTTTACTTTCTTTGTTTCAGGACATTGTAGCAAAGTTGTTCTCATTTTCACAGCAGAGGCCAAGGGCTTTGTGCATCTTAACTGGAACTGGAACAGTTTCTTCTGTCACTCTGCGCCAGCCAGCTTCTACTAGCATCAGTGTTTCTTATGAGGTTAAAGAACTGAACTGTATACCTCGATTACTAGAAATTTTAAATCTTAAGTATCCTTTCATCTTTATCTCCTCTGCATGGTTCTAACTTGGTGACAAGTTATTATGTAGCAAGTTGATTGAGTTGTAGTTCTGTGCTGTTCAAGAAAAGGGGTAAATGATGATAGCAATTCTGGTATTGCAATGCGTAAAATTCAGCTTTATGCAATAGCTAATGAGATTGAGTACTGTTTAAAGTGAACTAGGCTGCTGTTCTTGTCATGATGCAATGGTAAACATTTTTTTTATCTTGTATGTTTACAGGGCCGATTTCAAATATTATGCTTGTCTGGTTCTTACTTGGTTTCTGAAGAAGGTGGACCACGCAGTAGAACAGGTGGCATGAGTGTTTCCCTTTCTAGTCCCGATGGTCATATTATTGGTGGTGGTGTTGCCAGCCTTATAGCTGCAAGCCCGGTGCAGGTATATTCATAACTGCCCAAACTCTTTCTTGTACTTATGCATGCTGCTGCTGCTGCTCATTCAAGATATGTTAAAACAATAAGTTCAGCATCTGGAAGGTTATTCTGAATGAGATGTGTTTAAGCCTAATAATGATTTAAGTTCTTATGCATCTTTGCGTGCTATAGATTCAAACCTTCCCCCAAAACATTGAGAATTAGAGACTTCCCTTGGTGCAGGTGGTAGTATGCAGTTTTGTATATGGAAGCTCTAAGCCAAAGACCAAACAAGTGACCACTGCTACAAAAGATAGCAGTTGCGAGCCTCAGAGTAGTGACAAGTTAGCTTCTCAAGGCAGTGCTCCTAATCAAAACTACTCTTCTCCTGCCACAGGCATGTGGCCTGCTTCATCAAGGCCATTAGAGGTGAAAAGTGCACATCCACACACTGGTATTGACTTGACGCGTGGGTGAACAACATTTATTACTTTACGAGACATTGCAGTTTTGTATAGAAATCTCTTGTTGTAAATGAACCGAATTTGTGAGCGTTGTGACTCTTGCTATCCCCGTTTATGGGTGACAAGTTCTTGCTAACCTATGCTGTAACCAATGGATTTGAGGGTCAAGTACATTCTTGACTTGTGCAAATGGTGTTTGGTGAAGTGAAAGGGAAAAAGCCAAGATCAATTTCAAAGCTTGTTCTGATTAATGGCACATCTAGGATCTCACTTTGATGTCCGCTTATTATGATATGTTAATTTCAGTCTCGCTCCTCAATGCCACCTCAGCTCAAACGTTTTTTTTTACTAGTTCAGTTTCCAATGCATTAACTCATTACTTTTCTCTAATTAATCTGTCTCAACTAGTTGCGGGTAATAATAATATATTAGACACAAATCTTTCGCCACATTATTTATAAAAAAGGGTTAAGCATGTGCTTTTAGGATTCCAGCATGGCATCAGGAATGTGAAACTCAGCTTTCTGCATAATCTAATCCACTTAACCGTAATCGTCTTTATGATAATGATTGGCGAGTGGGTGCTTGTAAGATTCGAGGGAGTTGGAGGTACTGTGGCTGCTCCTAATTAAAATATCTATACGTATGATTGAAATTAAAATATTTTTACCTTCATTTCACTTTATGCTGTTTATGCTTTTTGACGATTTTTTAAATGGACCATCATTTATTTTTTCGATGTAATTATGACAAGTTTATTAATTATTGGGGATACAAGCTACAAAGCAATCGATCAAGTGATAGAGTAATTTTTTAATATCTTTGTATTCATAAAAGCATCTAGTGTTTGGTGTATTTATAGAAAGATGTGATCATTGCTTATTTAATTATGCAACTTACCGAAAAATAAAATAGAAAAAGTTGTAAACACATTTTAGTAAAAGGAATTTATTCACTAAGTGAGGATATGCCGAGGGAGTTGAAATTTTAGGTTATTTATTTTGAAGTTATGATAATTATAAAACATTAATACAAACTTACCCTGAAGGCTGTTTTCATTGTGTAAATAAAAATGATCATAACTTGAACATTAGCATTCATTTTAGTCATTTGTACTATTTATGTAAATCGTAAAATGAACTACTATGACGGTTAATTTTGTACTTTATGCTTCTATTACTTTTTATTAAAGTTTTTAGAAAGTAATATTCAAAATGTAGCATTTATAAAAGATAAACATTAGTTAAAAAATCATTAAAATTGAAACTTTCATAGGTGAAACATATTTATAACTAAGAAATACTGAGGAATATGGATTATGGCTGGGAGAATGATAGAAATGAAGTTAAAAGAGACAAGAAAGTAAAGGAGGAAGCCATTATATGACAAGGTATATGATGTTGACAAGATTAAATATAACACAAGTCTATGTTTATTGCATAACATTGTCTCGAGACAAGGTGTTAAGGAACTGAGAAAGACAAGAAATTCGCCACATACTCTCTTCCGAGTTGCCTTCATGAAATACCCAGAAGTTGACGGATGTCTCTCTGCATTACAGTTTAAAAGATGGCAAGAGAATTACAATAGAAGCAGCAAAAAACATATGAAGTAATTTGAAGAAGAATTTAGTCCTAACCTCAAGGCTGAGAGGAGAAGTCGTTGGATAATAGCGACCCACTACTTGTCCCTTCTTATCAACCACAAACTTGGCAAAGTTCCACTGAATATCATCACCAAAAATTCCCCATTTGCCGGACTTCAAGAATTTATACAGAGGAGCTGAATTGCCCCCATTCACTTCAATCTAGCAGAAGGACGAATGAGAGAGATATACAATATCAGTGCATGTCACGGTTCTTAGCAAAATTTAGATGAATAGCAGTAATCATATACTTTTGTACAATTAACAAGTCAAACATGTCGAATTTAAGTTACTGGAAAAATAGCCTGAGGCAATTGAACATTATTAAGAGAATATTTTCCATAGAAAGCATAACGGGGGGATTAGGATGGAAGAAGAAAATATAAAGCCAACGAAGACAAAGATCATAGATTTAGTCTAGATTTTTAAAGTAGATCTTTAGCTACAAGTCTGAAAATACTGAAATATATATGAAGGTTTCTTTCTTTATTTGGAAACATCATAACACAATTTTGGCGAGTTGAGTGCTTAAGAATAATAGTTCATGCATGTGGACCAACCTTATCAAAGATGGGGAATTCAGATTTGAAACGAGTGCAGACAAAATCCACAATTTTATCATTGCTTTCTGGTTCTTGCTCACCAAATTGGTTACAGGGAAATGCCAGAATCTCCAAGCCTATGTAAGTTTAACAACCCAGTCATTTGTATTAATTAAATATATTTACAAGACAAGAGAAACAAAGATAATCAGAGTAATGTATCACAAAATCATTGCCCAAAACAGGGTTCCTCCCTAACACAAGTTTTCCCAAGCGGGAAATTTACGCACAAAGACATGATGAAGTATTTGATCAATTTACGTTGTTTAAAAATACACCAATTACAACTACTGATAGCAAATCTTCCACAGAAAATCTTCCATCTCTGCTCAAAATCCAAATAAGCACATCTCAACTCCCACACAAACTGGAATCTTTAAAATTTCCTCCACATGACGCTGCTCCATCATATTCAAAACTAAGTCCAGGTCCTAGCGATTATGTTTCCTGTCTATGAGAGCAGCTACACAGATTTGGTTTGTCTCCAAGCCAAGAATTTCTAAACATTTATCCTTGAGCCATTTCCAACTCTCCATTTCAAACCTCCTCTAACCACCACTTGAGAAGCATGGATGCCACACCAAATAAAGTTTGGATTATGGCCTAACGCTAAGGTACCTCCAAGAAGACCCCTTTTGGGTACGTATTTAGCTTTGAGAACTCTTGATGTCCAGAAGATAATTTCCAACCTTTCTTCCCCAGCAGGGCTAGATTAAAGTTGTCAATATGTTGGAAACTCATTCCTCTGTATTATTTTATCACAAGAAAAAGAGTTAATCGTCTTATGTATCTTTCGAATAACAATGTTGGTAGCAAAAAAGTGCTCATGCAGCAATCCAAGATTGCTTAGGCCACAGACTTCACAAGAATCTCTTTTTCTGCTTTGGATAAAAGCTTTCCCACCCAGTAATTAACCTTCTTCCACGCCCTGTCTTTAAGGAAGCTGAACACAACCTTCATCCTCCCAATCATAGATGACAAGCCCAAGTACTTTCTTGTGCCTAAAGACTATGACACTCCAAGAATAGTGTTAATGGTGTGTATACTTTTCATGCTTGTGTTAGCACTATAGAAATCTCCTATTTTGCGATGTTAATGGTCTATCCTAAAACCTTTTCATCTCATTTTCCTTGAAAAACATACAATTGTAATCAACAAACAATAACTGTGTGAATTCTTAACAATTTCCTCCACCTTCAACGTTGGTACACTCCCCTCTAGTGAAAGCTACTTGAATCACCATTTACCACAATAAATGCTTGCTTGAAATCTGTCAGAAAAACTTCAATGCAAGGAATCTACAAAACCTAGGATTTCTCACCCACTTCATATCATAATTATCTGAGTCGATCAAAAAGACAAACCAACGATTTTGATATCACTTGTGGGCTGTTCAAGGGGAAACACCAGAGTGATTTGACACTGATGAATCATGAGGAAACGCATATAAGAGAATAAAACACTACCTCTAACCTAAAACCTTTAAGGCAATGAGTTTGTGACTCTTTGTCCTTATATAATGCTCATCTTGCTCATTTCTATCTAATTTGAAACTTCCAATTCATACTTGAATTCCTAACAAGCTTCATACGTTTGTTTCTTGCAATACCATTAGTTTAAAAACTATAGTTAATAGTTAGAATGCAAATTTTTCTACTTAGGGCGTAGTAACCCAAACACCACAATTTGAATCGATTGTGACTTGCTCCACTTGGTCTTTGTCACGGGACAATTGATGCACCTTGCAATAATCTCCCTCTTAATAATTGTCCTGCTTGGAATTGAATTCTTTAATTGTGACTTGGCTCACCTAACCTACTCTATGGGATAATTGATGCAACCTACTTGTTGGACACTCATATATTCCCAAAGTAGTTTTTAACAATTTGACTCATGCCTACTTGAGAGTCTATTAGGACTCCATTATCATCCCCTGACTTGGACAACTTCTTTTGTTTCTACCTATTTCTTTGTCCTTTGCCTTCAAAAAGCATCCTTCCTTGGCAAGGAGATCGCTCAACTTTACTCTCCTTTCCTTGTTCTGTTTATGTCCCCAATCATATCTTCTCTCCCTGTAAATCTCCATTTGTGTTCTACATTTGTCAATGTCAACCCAAAATTTGAATCTTAGCCACTTCCCTCGAATTTAGAGGTTATTAGAACAACATTGGGAAGCTCCTATTCTTCTAAGCAAGCTTTGAAGACTTTGCAGACATCTATTATAGAGATCCTTATGTGTGCTCTTATGGGTTTATCCGTTAGGAACCTCCCGACCAGACACAAGGACCATTTAACACCAGTCCCCTCCTGTTGTTCATTATGGATCTCCCTCTAACCTTCATTTCATTCATTCCTGAAGCCTATAATGTGTGGTCGCACCCTCAATATCCTTGTTAACCATGACCTTTTGTGGGAAGGATATGCAAAATGTGATGGTTACATAAGGATGACTACACAAGAAACTTGAGAAAAAACCTAAAACATCTCACATGAAGATAGGCATCTCACTAAGAGAGAAAACATATTTTCCATTCATCATTATTCAGATAATATTTATTCATAGATAACTTATCCGAAGGCTATTTTATGATAGTTACATTTAGAAATGAAAAACAAGAAAAGAAACCGTAGAGGGTCTAATACAATACAAACCTTCCTCTTTATACTTCGCATATAAGTCATTCAGCTCTGTATAATTGGAGTTGGTCAAGCCGCTGTCTCAATCAGAAAAACAAACTAGAATTGTAAATATACTCAACATTTATATCATTACCAGTGAGAATATCAAGGCTCTAAATTAATAGAAGCAAAATTGACAAAAAAAAGAAACAAAAAGTAATCACAAGTTATGTCAAAATTCTACAGAAAGTTAATGTTTATCGCGCTTAGCGTGCCACGCACCTAAGTGCAATTTCTGTTTTACTTTGTAGTGCAATTTCTGTTTCTATTTCTTTTATAGAACATGTTAAAGTCTATCATAATGTAACATACATAGCTTTGTTTTTGGTTTTCTATCTTCTTTTTTCATGATATGTGGTGTCATTCTTCTCTTCCCTTTTGTTTCTTTTCTCCTTCACAATAGACATTCGGTTTATGTCTTTGCAAGTGCCGCAATATAGTTTACCAAGTTTGGAACATAAAGCAGTTTCTTGAGATGATATCAGAGTTCTTCTTTTGAAGACCTTTGCTACACACTCCTTTTCTGTTTGTTCTTTCTTTCGTTATCTCTTTTTCATTTCTCTCTTTCTTTTCATCATGGGTAAAGAAATTTCACAAGCTTTTTCTTTACACACTTTATCTTCATCCCAGTGAGAATCCTCTCTGCAATCCTTCTTCTTACAGAGGATTGATCGAAAGGCTTATTTACCTCACCAATACACGACCATACATCACACTTGCAGTTCACCATTTAAGTCAATTTGTTACTGCTCCTAATGCACAACATCAACAAGTTGCTCTTTGTGTTCTTCGATACCTCAAACGTGAACCTGCGCAAGGTATGTTTTTGGCTACCGATAGTGAAGTTCAATTTAAGGCTATTAGCGACTCGGATTGGGCTTGATGCCCTGATTCCTGCCGCTCGGTTAGTGGGTATATCATATATCTTGGTCAATCACCCATATCTTGGAAGTCAAAGAAACAACCAATTGTTTTAAAAGTTCTTCTGAAGCAAAATAGAGGGCTCTTGCTTCTACAACCTATGAAGTTCTTCTGAAGCAAAATAGATACCTCATGCAAGATCTTCAAATTCATCACATTCAACCATCTCTTTTATATTTTGATAACCAATCTGTAATTCAAATTGATTTCAATTAAGTTTTTCTCGAACACACCAAGCACATAAAAACCAATTGTATTATCAAGCTTCTTCCAATAAATTCAGGTCTTCAGCACGCTGACATCCTAGCCAAAGACCTTCCTCCTTCTACCTTTCACAATCTATGTTTCAAACTGGGATTGCTTAACATATACTCCTAGCTCTAGGGGACTGTCAAAATCCTACAGAAAGTTAATGTTTATTGCACTTAGCATGCGTTTGCGGTGCCTAAACGCAATTTCAATTTATGTTTGTAGCGCAGTTTCTGTTTTCGTTTGTTTTTTTGTTTCTTTTATAAGCAGACTTGTTATAGTCTATCATAATGTAAGATACACAACTTGATTTTGGTTTTCTATCTTCTTATTCTCTTCATGCTATGTGGTGCCACTCTTCTCTTCCCTTTCATTTTTTTTTTCTCCTTCTCAATAGACATTCGATTCATTGTCTGATACAATTTTGCAAGTGCAGCAATATGGTTTACCAAGTTAGGAACATAATGCAGTTTCTTGAGAAGGATACCATTTAGAAGCAACATTGATAATCAACAAGACTTTTCCCTCGTAAGTGGAAAGATCTACAACATCTCCCTTAGCATCCTGCAAGTGTAACAGGAATTTTAGTTATCACATGCAGATGATATTTGAGTTCTTATGACATACATAAACACCTCAACTTACGAGATTTCAGATAAAATATTCTCTTAAGGAATTATATCTAGGTCTAAAATGAATTGAGTAGAAGAAACTATAAACGATTTTTATGTTAAATAAAAAAAATAAAATTATACATAGTTCTGCCAGTAACTTTTTTCTTAAACAGAGAAGTATCTAATCATGAATCACTCGCTTCAAAAATAATTTTACATCTAAATACTCTTTCTCTTTTTAAGAGATTGTTTTAATACTAATGATCGTTTGGTCAATGCATGTTTGGTTAAGAGTTATTTTGGAAAAAATGATTGAATGTTTCTTTCGTTTTTCATTTGAGAAACATTTACTTATTGCATGTTTAGTCTGGAATGTTGATAAAGGAAAATAAAATGAAGTATTCCACTTTCAAAATAATAGGTAACAGTGCTAGTTTATTCAAATAAACTCAACGCACAGACAGAGATGAAGTAAGAAGACGAACCTTGACGGAGAAATCGTACACGGACTTTGAATCGTTGGAGGAAACGGTGGTCATGGTGAATGTATGAGTGGAAAAGGAACTGAAGAGACTCCTTAAAATGAAGACAAACTCATCAACTCTTCAATTTTGAGAGTTGAGCGTTGAAATATGTGACCAATAATGTTTCCACACGTTGCGGGGTTCTTGTCGTATTTGAAAATAATTTCTAATTTTATAAAAAAAAATATTTAATTTTGGTACAAAGTTAATGTCATTCAGTTAGGAATTGATTTTCATGTTTTATAACATAATCAATAATTTAATTTCCTAAAATACTACTAATGAAATTCAATAACAAATTTTAATATATAATATACTGTTTATTAGCAAATGAAGTATATATTTATAATAAATTAAAACTATTTAATTTAAAGGACAAGTAGATAATTAAAATTCTATGAAGACTAAAAAGGTTACATATTTTCATAACTATATGAATTTAAACCTCAGGAATCTGATTTTATTTATGTAAGATTTATAAACCTATTTTCAACTAATTCAGTCATTTCTCTTATTGTTTTAATTATTTTTTTCACGTATACCGAACAAAATATCTAGCTACCCCTCCAACGAGTTATTAGACTCATACCTATTTCAGATCGAACTAAACGTGACTTATAATACCGGGCTGACCATACCTAAATGCGGATATCCCAAACACTACTGAGTACTGTTATCATAATATTGATTTAAAAATTAAACTATCTTATATTAAAATTGTATAAAAACACATTAAAAAACTAAAAAAGTTGCACCCTTTGAATGCAAAAACTTATATTGGATCACAATAATGCAATGGCATATTCTCAATGTTCACACTATCATCTAAGCCAAACATACCCAATAGGGATAAAGATGCGATGGAATATGAGAATCTATTGCATACGACAAAGACAAGAAGTTCATATACTTACAAAAGACGAAGCTAGAAACAACAATTTGTTTTCATGTTCTTATCACTGTTCTTTCCAAGAGCAATTCCACAAGCTGCCTTTCTGTTAAAGAAAATTCATTTGCTACATTTGTGTTCAAAAGTGTGTTCAGAAAATTTGTTTAAATTAGCTTTTAAGATTTTTTTTAAAATGTTTTTTTACATAATAGAAACATATTTAATTATTATTTAAATTTAGAAAGTTAAGATTGAGGTATTATTTTTTCTAATAAATTATGTTACACATCACAAAGTCTCAGTGTAAGAAAATTATCTCCAAAGGTGATATATTGACAACTTATATCAATTTACAATCTTACTTCTTTGTCTAAAATTTCAGTTTTTTTTTTTTTTTTTTTTTTAATTAAAAAAAATACA
>Ga0123342_1004954_pt1 | contig 19827 bp, 9 predicted proteins | sample Turbeawhitnodule_FD_89960 | JGI IMG/M metagenome (GOLD analysis project Ga0123342, IMG submission 89960) | Root nodule microbial communities of legume samples collected from Mexico - Turtle bean Mexico white nodule | ecosystem: Host-associated > Plants > Roots > Nodule | place: Mexico: Nepantla... | reverse complement strand
CATTTCCTAATGTGTTTCCTTCATTTTCTACCGTTTACATTCTGTTTTCCAGCTTTGTTCTTTGTTTCTTTTTCGGTTCAGTAGCTAGTTTCTTAATTCTGTCCAGTTTTAATTCTTGTTCTTTTTTCCTTTTGTTTTGATTCAATTTGACAATACATGGACTTCAATATGAGTCTTGGTTGGTGCTTAGTTTTGGTGAGTTCTTGAATTTAGAACATTGATCCAATTCTAAAGTAAAGTACCTTTCAAATTCAGCTCAAGTTGTTCCTAAGAATGTCAAGAATCATGTGTTCGTGTATACATTCACATCACTAGTCGATGTGGGATCTCCAACAATTCACATTAAAAAATCAAATATTACCCGTATAAACATTTATGTTTAATTAACCTAATACTTTGTATCAATATCAAAACAGATACAAAAATATCCCAAATATAGATTTATTTATTATTCTTTAATTTGACATATATATATATATGCATCAACATTTAGCCTGTGTTTTGTTCCCACAAATGTACAATAGAAAAAGAAAAGTGTGAATGAAACTCTTTTTTTTTTATCAGTAAGAAAAAATAAAATAAATATAGGTCATTTTAATGGTAATCCAACCCTTATACAAAATTCAACACACAATACCCATTTATCTCATTTCAATTTATCTATACCATACAACTTACATAAAGTCAAACTACCCAACCAAAAGAGTCAATAAAATCCTTCTTACAAAAACAAACTACCACAAAATTCAAAATCACTTAATCAAACACATACATGTTAGAGGGTCGATGCACCACTCGGAGTAAGAAAAACAGGCAGGAGCAGATTTAGACGTTATCCAAGACCATACTTTTAGTTGAGTCAAGATGAATATTTTTGAATGATCTATCACTCAACCTTTGAAAATATGTTTATTCCCGTGTTTCTAAATTTCACCAACGATTGCAATCCAAACGCCTCCCCAATCACGTTTACCTTATTAGGCTTATTATGGACGTTTATTAATTTGAAATGTGAGAAATGTGATACAGGGTCTTGATGATCTACAGAGGTTAACCCCAACCAGGCATAACACTTATTCCAAACTAGTCAAGTGACCCTGCATTCGAATAACAAATGTGTTGTTGACTCCACTTCCATCCTACAGAAACAACACAGGTTACCGTGGTTGTATCGTTGATGTCCACTAAAATTAGGGCAAAGAAAAACATGGATATACTCTCATCCTTACCTCACAAAGTTGGGCAAAGTCACTAAGTTGGGCAAAGTCACTTATGTAAATATGAAAATATTTTGAATGTTATGTGCATACAATTTCTAAACTTGCATTTTAAATATTTTTAAAAAATTAAAAAAAATTCTCACACTTATCACATCTCTTACCAATTTAATTAAAAAATTTCAACAAATTCACTCTCCATACTTTAATTTAAACAACCTTACTTTCTTTTTATTTTTTCTCAAATCTCTCCAAATCTATTCTTTCAAATCTTAAGACATCTCTTTCCTAACCTCAAACAAATTATTAGTGTTGAGAGCGCAGGTCTCCGAGATTGCGCGAACTTAAAGAAATTGATGAAACTTAATATTCTTAACAAATATTAAATAACGTTCTCAATAGAATTAATACAAAAGCAATCAAAATAAATTTGTTAATAAAAAATATTAATCATTAAAAATTATTTAAAATTTAATTGTATACATAAAATTTAATTTATTTATAAAAAGATTATTATTTTAAAACTTGTATTTTGTAGTACAATATATTTAAATTTATTTTTAAGAAAAGTTAAATTTATTTGCACTAATAGTTTACTGTTTAATTTTATTTGAATTATTTTTTAAAATTATTTTTTTATTTAAGTTTATTTTTAAAATTATTTTATTTAAAATTAAGGAAAATAAAAATAAAAATATCTACCATAGGTATTGGTATCCGCAAATATAAAAAAAAATTACAAATATCTTTTTATAGATGGCCACTAGATAGCTGAACATGTAATGAGACAACTTTTCATACGTGAGAGTAGATAGGTGTTATTCTTATCCATCACATTCCCATCCTCAATCCTAATATGTAAATAACATCTTTCAATGCGTCATGATTATGATAACTGTATTATTTAAATTATGGGAAAACTTAGCTAATTAAGGAAACATACTAAGGAATGTTTGAAATCAATAAAAAAAACATAGGAAACCTTTAACAGGTATGCTCGTAAGTTACATAAAAAAATTTGAGACATAGAATGTGATAATAATATTATTGTAACAAATATCCTTGTCAGTTAAAAGAATATAAATTTGTACTAGTGCTTTGACGCACTGCAAGTCACAATTGTCTTATTTAAAATGCTTACAAATAGAAGACTTATCTACCAAAACCAACTAACAATTAATTTTATGTAAAATATCAATATATTTTGCATTCACTTGTTAAGAGTTTGAGTGTTAAATCATAGAAGTCATACTAACGAACGATATGATAGTATATCATATTTGTAAAATTTGTACTTTGTAAAACTTTACAGTTTTTAATTGTATATCATTTATTGTGAAGATCATCCTTGTATCTTAAACAAAAAATTTATTATAGTCAAAAGTCTTAGTTAAGAAATATTTTAAAAGACAGATGTTTTTTTTTTTATCGTAAAAAGAGATAAATGAGATATGAATTTATATAGTTGTAAGTTAATGGTTACTTCTTCAACTAAGATTGATAATAGGATTCATTAAACAATTTCTCAATATTTGGTGTGAGAGAGAAAAATTAAAACGTGCAACATTCACCTTTCGGTGGCATACAATTTGCATAAGGTTTCATTTCTTGTAACCAAACATATTAGCTTTGCATTAACACAAATCATGTAAGACGTCACTCACCTCTTAATTTAATTTAGGACAATTTGTTTGTATGACATTTTTCCATCAATCCTTCATGTAACTTTTATCTATCAACCATGTATAATCTTATAAAAGTAATATCATCTGAATACATCTCTTACAATCCAAAATTATGGATGATATCGTTTTTAAGAATTATAATCTGATTAAAGATTTTTTTTTATATTACTATTTAAATGTATTTAGTAATTTAAATTATAATCACTAAAAGAAAAGATACACTTTGTGTTTCTCTTTATTTTTAAAAATAAAAAAATTAGTAAAAGCTAAATTATAAAGTGAATGGTTTTCAGTTGCAGTTAATAATTTGAGTGATTTAAAGTTAAATAAATTAAATAGATATTTATTAAAAAAAGTTACACAGATAATATCAAATACAAAAAATGTATATATCAAAATCTTATATTTTTTTATATGGGTGTTTCTTCCTTCATAACAACAGTTTTTTCCTTGTAACCCGACAATTTCAAAAAGACTCTTTTATCTTTTTTGAAAATGACTTATAGATTAGTTTTTTAAAATATTTCCAAAACATACTTTTGGAAATTCATAAAATATATTTTTTAAAAACATTTTCTGAAACAAAATTTTCAGAATAAACTTTCCAAAAAATATTATATACATTCTAGAATGTATTTTGTGGAATAATTTTTCCAAAGTATATCATGGAAAAAGTTAGATAGGACATTTTAATCATTTTTTCCTAATTGATAGAATGCAGAAAGAAATTTGACGAGGTACCGAAAGAAACATCCCTTTTATATATTATTATATATGATAAAAAAAAGTTGAAAAATTATATTTGGAAGGGATTAAATTGGTTTTTTTTACTGAGCTTTCGTTTTCTCGTTTTGTTTCCAACAATGGACTAATTTTAGCACAAAATAACTGACAATTTACAAATAACTTGATATTATTTTGTCATTATTTGACTAAGAATGTGTTGCCAGCAATTTATGCTGTTTAAGAGTTTCCAAAATCGTTTATGACGCACCAATCAGCTAGATTAAGAGAGAAATACGGAGCTGGCAAGCATATGCCAATTCAGCATTTATAAGTTTTGCTATACTGCTTAACTAAATTACCTCAAATTTTCAAAGATCCAGCTAATCAAACTGAATGATGAGTTTTATTTACTCGGTTTAACAATGAAAATCACTAAGAATACATCCTGTGGTGCAAAGAGATATGTGACTACAACTTAAATCTTAATGTTTACCTCTCGTTCCACAATATCTTTTCAGAATTGATCATCTAACTTCAAAGACAACATAAATATTTCAAAACAACGGAATGAAGAAATGCTAAATGGATACAAACACAACACATTGAACAGTCACAGTCACCAGAAGACTTCTGCAACAATATAACCAGGATTCGGAACTAATCTAGTATATCACACATGGCCATTTACAGTATATACACATAACCAAAACAGTAACATTAATGGAACAGTAATATGATTATATGACAGTTGATTTTCTTTTAACGGAAAATTCTAAGAAAAGAACAAGCATTTGGCCAAAAGGTATTAGTACAGAGCCACATGGAAGAAATCTACATTAAAATGGCTGCCTAACTATTTGCATTTACAATCCAGTAGTGAAAATAATATGGGGCAAATAAGACAATCTCAGAAAGCGTCTGCTAGCAAATCATATTAAGTGAAGGATGAGCATTGAAACTCTACCAAGGGTCAGCATCCAAAATTGAGTTGTTTATCCTGCTGTCTGTATATGCTCATCCACCAGGAATATTGTCTCCATGAGGATTAATCAAAAACTTACTTCAATGGGTCCGGATATCCTGAAGATAGTGCCCAATTTGCTGAGCACCAATATATAGCACATCGGCAACAAGAAAGACTCCAATCTATGCAACAAATGTCAAACTTGTGAATGTCCAGATTAAGAAATAAAATATACAAGTGAAGGTCCACAATGGATAAAATACCAGGCGTGCAGAAAACACTAATCTATATCCCCAACCCTCCTTGGCTGCAGCTGCTCTTTGTTGATCAGTCCAACTGGAAATAGTTATGAAGTCAAGAAATTTGCAACCATATCCTAATTTTTTTAATATATAAAATCACATTTGAAGGCTGCAAATTGTAATCAAAATGATATAAAACTATCATGAAATTCTGTGCAACAAGCAATGAACAACCGGCTACATATAAATCTTCATCAACTAGAGACTAGATCATTACTCAAATCTGCATAGTATTCTCTGTTGATATAGAAACTTAAAGTTTAAAGATTTTATGCTACCAAGCTTGAAGGTTTGATACTTCCAATCACAATATGCTATGATTGATTATGATGATGCAAGGTGTCAGTATATGTGTATATTTATCATATTATAATTCACCACCACTCCTTTAGCTTCTCAGGTTATAGAAGTTTTCTGCAATGTGTGAATCAATAAGAATGAATTTAAAGAGAGGCTATTTGCACGACCATGTGTTTCTTCACATTTTTACGAAAAAACCTTTCATATTTCATTTTTTCACCTTCTTTAATATTCCTCATACAAAACTATTACCCATCTTCTATTTCTTCATACATCCCTATTTACCTTCCCTAGGTTCGTAACGATGTGTTATGGTTGGTTGAAGATGTTAATCTTGAGTTTGGGTTGTAATTTGTGATATGTTGTAAATCCTTGATCCTACTTTGGTTAAGTAGGTGCTTTATTTGGAAATATTTTAGCCTTGTTTGAAATGTTAAGTTATGTTTTAATAGATTAAAAAGTGTTTTAATTTGATAAAATGTTTTTAGATTTGCTGAGTTTGCAAGAAAGAACATTTTAATCAATTAAAAATACAAATTAATTGATTAAAACCACTTAAACATTTCATAATTTTAAGGGATTAAAATATGCAACAGGACATCAATTTCTGTTTTAATGGATTAGAACATATTTTAATCGATTAAAACTGACGACTTTATATAAGAGCTATCTCAATCAATCTGTAATCAATCATATAAAAATTGGAAAAAGTTCTAAATCATTTCTAAATATAATAGATTGAGCACTTCTTTAGTGAATCAGTTACTTCAAGATAACAGATTGAGCAAATCACATTGTGAACCTTTATATTTTTTCTTCATCTTGTGTTACAACTTGTCCAGGTGATCTTGTTCCTTTTAATAATTTCTCCAGTGTATTTGATCTTGAGTGGGGTTGTTAAGAGTGCTTGTGATAGGGTTTCACAAGGGTTGATAGAAAATCTTGTAGGGTTCAAGATTTTGTTGTGTGTATTGTTTTTTCTTGTTTTCTTGAAGGGTTCTTGTAAAACTTGAAAATATAGTGCACTTGTCTAATCATGGTGGTCAGGCAATTGGAACTTGTGAAAGAGTGAACCAGTACAAATTCTGGTATTATTCTCTTCTCTCGTACCTTTTCTATTGATATACTATTCATTATCCATACTTGATATTTTTGGAACTTAAAAAACCCTTAATATTGCATCTCAAATATCTGTAAACCTTGATCTAGTAAAAATTACTCATCTTATTCCATAGTTCAATGTACCCCTCCTCTTGAACTCAACCTATAATTCTAAAATTCACTTGATGTTAAAATTTTTATTGTGACGTAACCAGGAAATTAGGCTACACAGCTTTGTGTTACGATTGCCAGCAAACATTGACAGAATCATTTATGATGAATTCTAGGCAATCTGGAAATACAAAACGCATTTCCCCTATCTCTACAGTTTTCTGCACCAAGGATGAACGGAAGCTAAACTTGTGAGAAAATATTTACAATTTTAGCTCAAAGTTTTTATAAAAACTGCTTATCATCTGTCAGACAACAAATTTCATCATTCATGGAGCTTCAATATGCATAACCTATAATGTATATTTTTTCAAAGTCAATGTTTAAAATCCTGGATAGTGGGGTGTAGCAGCTGGTTCCAGAAACACTATGGCAGATAACAGAACAGATGCATTTCGAATTTTTTTATGGTTTGAATATACACATAGTTCTCAAAAATTATAAAAGTTTCTCAAAATTAAAACATTCATAGTTAACAATATGAAGGCATAGATGTCTTAAACAAAACATACAAGTAAAGACCAACAAAAATCAAATACAAGTTTCCTAGATTGGAATCATCAGTCATCATCTTCTAAAGCCAAGTCTTCTTTATCTTTTCACTATTATTACATCTATGGATTTCAATTTTGGAAATTAAAATCCCAAAGATGACCCTTCAAGATTGACAGTAAGGATTGTAAAATATCCATTTTTCAGCCTCCCCTGTAGTGAATAGAGGTTCTCTATACTGTTACCCCAATATTGCATGCTATTTAAAACCCTGGTCCAAGTCATAATCAAACCATAATAGGGTGATTTTGAACAAAGATTTTGTACTGGTGTTTCCAATCAATTATAAATGTGTAAGAAGTATGATAGATCTTGGTATTACTCAAGGTGACAAAAACCAGAAAAATAGTAAATCAGAGAATTCTCCCCTGCTCTGTCTGTGACAATAATCACCCCACAATTACCAAAATGATTGCCTCCCTCTCTCCCCCCCCTACCTAGCTCTTTGTTCTCTTTTTTCTCCCACAGATTTCTGCTATCTCAATCTACCACATGTGCAGTTAGTTAATACCACTCAGCATAATAGACTCATTCCTGCCAGTGTCCTTTTTGCTACTCCTGTGGTAGAAATAATTAAAAGGCCTGTGCCGTTGAGGCCCATCAATACCCTCCCCAACAAGCAACACCTTGTCTGCAAGGTGGAATAGGGGAAAAACAGCCTGAATAACCTCATAATCTTCCCAGGAGCTATCTTATGTGGGCAAGTCAGTCCATTTTATCAGTACTTGCCACTTCCATTCAGCAGTTTCCTTGTAGCCAACACTTGCTCTGGTTCCACCATCAATTCAAACTCATTTGAGAGGAACTTGGGAAGTTCTTGACTCAGTTGGTAGGATGGTAAAGCCTTCTTTAACTGTGAAACATGGAACACCGCGTGCAATCTTGAGTTGTCTGGCAGTTGTAATTTCCACTTTCCCAATTCTGTCCAAAAGACCTTGAATGGCCCATAGAACTTAGGACTGAGTTTTTCATTAATGTGTCTAGCTAGTTACCATAATTTATAGGGCTGGGCTTTCAAATACATCATGTCTCTTACCTGAAATTCCATCTCACACCTACCCCTGTGAGCCTGTTCTTTCATTCTCCCTTGTGCTTTGAACCAAAGACAACCTTTAGAAACTAAATAATGAGGATGTGACTTTGGATCCCTCACAATCTCCTGCATAATCCCCCAAAGCAGCTCATCAACCACAAATTCTTTATTATTTCCACCAAATCAGCATTGATGACCATTGAAATTGCACCATAGTCCATTACGTGAAATAATGCATCTGCTGCCTTACTTTTTATGTCGTTGTAACAACGGAAAAACCACCTTGAAATGGGCAATATGTGAATTAAAATCTTTGTTGTACATGAGGATGTCAAAAAAAAAAAAATCTCCGCAAATATAATCCGAATATGTTGTTCATGAAAGCTTAGAATGTGGAAGGAGCATTTGTGAGGCCAAATGGCATTAGTAGGTATTTGTAATGCCCTTCATGTGTCCAAAATTTTGTCTTATGAATATCCTCTTTCCACATGCATTTCTAATGATAGCATGTGGTATCCCCTCCAATTTGGAGACTTGAGATCCAACTTGGAAACAATGGTATCCCCTCCAAGCCAATTCAATAACTCCTCAGTAACCAGAATGGGAAACTTATTTGGAAAGGTGATCCTATTCAAAGCCTTATAATCCACACAAATGCATTAGCTACCATCTTTTTTCTTAACCAAAATTAATGGACTATCATAAGAACTAGTGCTAGGTAGAAGCAAACCTGAAGCCAACATATCATGAACAAATTTCTCAATCTCTTTTATGACTATGAGGATGCCTACAGGGACGAATAATGGGAATTTGAGCTCCTTCCTTTAATGCAATTGCTTGGTCACATTCTCTCTTGGGTGGTAAAGTGGTGCTCTCCTTTAACAGATGTTTGAATTCCGATAATAGCTCTTTTAAATTTTCAAGGGTCTCTTCTATTAAAATTAAGGGATGACTCCATGTTAATCACATTCATCATCCCCAGTCAACATAAAAAGCTTCTACCTCATTCCTTAACTCCTTTCCAGCTTTTAAGGATATCATAGTTCTGGATAAAGTTGTATCACCCTCAATTTCAATTACTCAACCATCCTTTAGCACCTCTATTAAGTGTTGTTGCAAATCTGCCAAAAACTTGCCTAAACATTTTAGCCATTCATATCCCAAAATTACATCCACCCCTACCAACTCAAATAAAAAGAAATCTAGCTCTATCTTCAATTAAAACTCCACCCCTTTACAAACTCCCTGGCTTCCTAACCTCTGGCCACTCCCAACCTCCACAAAATAACCCTTGGTCTCCTTTAATGGAATATTCATCTCCACAATTAGACTCAAGGACAAAAAATTATGAGGCATTGGAGTCCACCAAAACTATGACCTTCTTGCCCGTGATAGTTCCCCATAACTTTAGGGAATATTTTGAAATCATCCACTTAATGTTACTTGCATGTAGACGCATATTCATCTACCCCTCCATTACCTTCCTCACCCTAACTATCCTTCTCTTCTTTCTCCATCTCACCAAATAAAATCACATGAAGTTGCTTATTGCGACACATGTTGCCATGAGTGTAAGGCTTTTCACACCAGAAACACAAATTCCTTCATCTCCTATCATTATCTTCCTCCTCTTTCAACTTTTTGAAGCTCCATCCTCTTTGATTTGAGTTTGTGGCACTTTTTTCTCCTGAGTTTGCCCCTATTTGGTTGGGCTCTCCTCGACTCTCACCTGAATGAGAGTGTGGGAGATTTCTCCTCGAGAAATATTGGGCCCCAACTCTTCTTCCGGCCCAAACTGGTTTTTGTGTAGCTAGCCCACGAACTCATGTCATCGACCCAGTAAGTGATACCTTTTTTCCACTTTTTGTGTCATCTCCATCAAAGTTAGTAGATCTCCTGAGCTAACTATCGTGACCTCGTCCTTCAAACCATTCATGAAAGCTACCTTCATGAACCCTCGTCTACAAATTGGAGAGTTGAAAGAAGTTTGAACTACTCACGATACTCCATGAATGAACCTTTTGTCTCAGACCCTTTAAAGCTTCATATGGGTTTTCCATTGACGCTGACTGAAATCTTTCCAACATCACCCTCATCATTTCTTCTAACTGTTTGAGGAAAGTTTTCTAGATGGAGGCTTGCAGCCCTTCCAACCTTTGTTCCACGCTTTCCATGTCAACACCATCCAAAGGCTCCCAAGATTGGGAGCTTTGATACCATATTGGTAGGTCCTAGTATTACTCAAGGTGACAAAAACCAAAAAATAAGGTAAATCAGAGAATTCTCTCCCTGCCCCACAATTACCAAAATGATTGCCTCCCTCTTTCTCCCTACTACTAGCTCTTTATTATGTTTTTCTCTCATACAGATTTTCGCTATCTCAATAGGCCATGTGTGCAGTAAGTTACCACCACTCAGCATAACAAACTCATTCCTGCCAATGCCCTTTTCGCCCCTCCTGCAGTAGAAATATTTCAAAGGCCTACCTATGTCATTGAGGCCCGTAAAAGTATGTATAACATTCTAATGTGGCAAGAATTCATTGTAAAAACATTGCTAACAGTATAGATTATAAAATAACTTAAATAGTCACCCAAGGAATTCTGACACGCCACCAATTCCAGCAAATTTGAGAGGTGTTGGGCCCTCTACAATGAGATCCTGCTCCAAATTAAATTAGGTAAAAAAGGAATGAGCTCACCAGATCAGCCAATTTTCTTTTCCCATGCTTCATTAAAGTAAATCAAATACAAATTCCAGAAAATTTAAACAGGAAAACATGCCTCTTCTTCAGCAGCTTCAAATCCTCCTTGAACCCAAAACAGATTTTTATAACCAGCATTATACAGTAGTTCACAAGCAGCAAGTGATCTAGCAAGAAAATGAAGTTCAATAAACTATACAAAAAACTGTGTTGTTAATTTGATACTAGTTAAACAATCAGAGATTCTTTCATACACCAGAATTCAAGGAGCCAAAGATTGGAAAACTGGAGTAGGATTAAAAATGCCAGAGGAAGTACCAAATAAATTTTAACCAAACAGACAATAAGAATCAGAAACAACAAAATTGAGGGTGCATTCAATCAATTGAGTGTATAAATCTCACCTCAGTCCCTTCTGGCATCCAACAATTAATTCAGAATCTTTGGGGAACTTTTCCGCAACTTTGGCTAAGAACTGGCTGTTGAAGAGAAGAAAGACATGAATTATAAACCATGTACATAGAGAACAAATCAGAAGAGCAAATGATAGTTTATGATACCTGTCATAAGATAGTGTAGGCATGCCACTCCACCAACCTCCTGTTCAACACAACAGAAGTGATATTAGTACATGTCTAATGAAATGTTCCAATTTATTTTACAAATTTAAAAATTCTATCAAAAGAATTAATAATGAAAGAGTCGGCATGGAATTTTTAATACCCATAACAAAATTTGTGACTTTTCTGGGAACGGTTCCAAAATCTAGCTTATTATCAACATCAAATATTGGAATCCAGGTTGAAGCTCTCACCCATGCCTTCAAAATGCACAAAAAGAACAAGCAAAGATCACAACAATGAAGCGAAAATACAGGCAAAAGAGTTCAATTACTTATTTGCAATAAGAAAAAAAAAATATTATGAACAAAGTTAAATTCATAGGGAAATGCATCTGATGCTTTCTTTACAGCTACCAAGATCAATTACCATCATGGTAATTAGCTTCGATGATGTCTGACCACAGCAATAACGTGTATAAAATGTCAAATTGTTCCACTTATATTCCCCTGCTATAATGCATTCGCTAAAAGGTAAACAAAAGCAACACCTGATTTCAAAGACAAACCTTTTTGTGTTCATTCGAGGGACGGACATCAAGAAGGGGCTTGCTTGAAAGCTGAACTGCGTACCCAGCTTCCCTTGGGGTAAGAACTTTAACTTTTCCATCCCTGATCTACAAAACAAGCAAGCAGACCGCGTGAAAAATTCGTAGGGTCCACTCCATATTTGAGTCAACGCCATGGTCATAAAGAAGTTAATCACACAAGAACAAGATATCTTATCAATTATCATACTGTTCTACTATTGAGAAATCCAAAACAATGAATACTATAAGAATAAACCACAAGCAAGATTGTGAAAATTCAATTCGACTCTAAACTCCTCATTAGTAATCAGTCCACATGCATTTTGCTAATAAGCCTTTACATTACAGTAGTGGTTTGGTAGTAATTCTTAGCATTGCGAACAAATGCAGCTACAATTGTGGCTGTGATGAAAAAAACAAGTTGATGAAATTGAAAAATACCAGAGCCTCCCATCTCTTTCTGGCAGCAGCCATATCCCTCACTTGCTTCAATTCATAATCTTCATTCTCTGCTTGTACACGTACCAAGCTCTTTCTCTGCAAAACAGAAACCCAGTTATCATTATTCCAAGTGGGACCCAGAAAACAAAACAAACCCCTATAAAGAAAGAATGAATGAATGAATACCAAAGTGAGGGTTCTAGCTTTGACAGAAGGATTGAGTTGTAAGGAAGAAGAGAGTGAAACATAATTAGAAGAAGCAGAGAGAGAAATGTGGTTATTTGTGAGAGTATTTATGGGAAGAAGAGATAGTGCTTCCATTAGAGCTCAGAAGGACGAAAGAGCTCCGATTCTTCTAATTCCCTATCCTCTGCAATCTGCATCATACCCTACCTTCTTCTTACTCACCTCATCTTCAACCATCTTCCTTCAAACAGTAATTTTTTATTTTAATTTAATACACCTCTTTAATTTAACACTTTCATAAACTTCAATTGAAGACTTTGCTTCAAAATCAAACTTTGATATTTTATTACAATATTATTACTTGGAGCATGATAGTGACTCCTCTTTTTAGAAACATACTCATTTTAACCTGTTACACTATAAAACGAAATTTATAAATAGTTTTATAAATTTTACAGTTTTTTTGGCTAATTTATAATTTTACAATCTATTTTATGGTGGAATCATTAATTATTAATTTAACAATTATCAGTTTTCAGTATTTTGTGGATAGATAATTCTTTTTTTTATCACATGAACTAGATATATCAAAATTATTTTAGAAATTAATGTTACATTATTATACAAATTTAAACATCATTGTTCTCACATGTTCAATTGTCCTTGTCCTAAATGGTTAGACAACAAACTCATATTTTATGCGAATCATTCAATTTTGAGGACTGAAAACATCCTTAATAGGAATAAAGCACTTTCAAAAAACACGAGATTTTTTTTTTTAGAAATCGAGTAATTCGATTTTGATATTTCTAGCTAATTTTGTGTAAAGATGATATTCGTTATATAAGATTTTAATTAACAGCAATAATTTCGTTAAAAAAATATTTAATGATAAAGTCTAACATATGTGGTGTACCACTTCCACTTCTTCCTTAATACTTTTTCATGGAAAACATATATAAGACTTACAGTTTACTACAATCAAATTAATCAACTTTTTTTCACTTTTCCTGTCTCCCATCGTCCCCTTCAATAGTAATAAATTTAGACTAAAAAAATCTCCAAGTAAAATACATGAAAAGTTTGAAAAATGAGCTCCCCGTAGAAATAGAAAATGATGTTTAAAAAAATTTAGGAAAATAATTTTTTTAAAAAAATTGAAATATTTTATGGTAATACGTGTTGTTTAGGTAAAAAAAATGTAAACAATTTTTTTTTAATTTTATAAAAGTAATTAGATTACTAAAAATAAAATAATTTCAAATTTCATCTAAAAAATTTCAAATTATTATTTTTTAGATTTTTTTTAAAAAAAATAGATTTATGGTTTTAGATTTATATTCATCTAAAATCAATACATCGATGTACTATTCTTTAATGCAACAAAAGTAAAAAATTTGGGGGAAAAGATAACATTATGTGAGGATGATTTTGAGAGAACTCTAAATTTTTTAACTTCTACCTCCATAAACACATCTTAGGTAATTATCAGGAAAATGTTTTATGTGACATTGTGCCTCTGGAAGTTAGATATATCTTACTTGGCAAACCATGACAGCTTGATAAGCATTCATGGCAGCTTGATAAGCATTCAGTACATGATGGTCTTATCAACAATAAAAGTTTCACTCACACGATCAAAAAGAGTGTCCTTTGTCTTCTCACACCTCAACAAGTGAGAAAGGACCAAATATTCTTAAAAAAATTAGGACAAAAAAAAATTAAGTAAAAAAACTCTCTCATGCAAATAAAGTAGAGGAAGATAAGGGATTGAGATTGGAGCCTTGTGTCTCCTCCAATGATGTTGTTCAACAAATATCTTTAAAAACCCAAAAGAAAATAAAATATCTCTTGGTGGAACAACCTTTTTGCTTCTCTTGTAAGAAGACACTTGTTGCCATCGATCATGAACTTAAATTCTACCAAAAAAGGTGAAAAATCTTTTGAAAGAACTTGAAGATTTGTTCCTGAGGAGGTGTCACATGGATTACCACCTTTAAGAGGAATAGAACATCAAATAGACTTAGTCCCTAGAGCTACCTAATAGGTCAACTTATAGGACCAACCCCAATAAACTAAAGAGATAGAAAAACAAGTTATTGGCTTACTGAATAAGGGTTGGGTACATAAGAGTCTTAGTTCTTGTTGTTGTACAAGATGCTTTGATGCCTCCAAATCCATGTGGAAAGCTTGAAGAACTTGTTGTTGGGTATGTGTGTGTTGTCTAGTAGTTTTTAACTTGTTAATTCACTCCTTAGGATGATCCAAGTTTATTTGAACCTTTACCTTTTTAAAAATATGGGTTTTCTAAAAGCGTGTGAAATTTTAACCTGTTAAAATGTTGAATCAACCTGTTTTTTTACACTTAGTGGTTTTTAAAATGGTTTGGAAAAGCTTTGTTTTGTTTTGGCTTTGCTGTCAAACAGAACCAACCGGTTGTTTTAATAAATCAACTGGGTTTAACCTTAACAAAATTTTGTTAAGTGGTTTGAACTGTTTTAAATGATTTCAACTGCTCTTGGTTTTTGTTTTAATTGCTTTGACCAATTGATTGAGATCATATAAAGGTTGTTTAACGCTCATTAACATTAACTAAGAAAGAGAGAATAATAAAGAAAAAAGCTTTTCAAGATTTCAAAAGCTTTGGATCATCTCAAGTGTGGGGAATAGGATTGGGTTTTGTACTTTTGAACCTTAAGCTTTGATTTACCCAAGTGTATTCTATTCCTATTCTTCTTAAAACATTGTATTTCTATATTGGAGTGTAAGGCAATTTCAAGAAAGGTGTTTTCTGGAAACTGTGTGGTGCCAAAGAGTAGTGTGTGTTCTTGAGGGGTTTAGATCATCAATTTTTGTGTGTTTTATAATCTAGGTTTTATTACATAATGAATTCTTAGTGCTTAGTTGAGGACTAGATATAGTTCTTAAGAGTGAACCAGTATAAACATCTTGTGTGATTCTCTCTATCCCTACACTCATACATGGTTTTAACATTGTTTTGCATTATGCTGATATAAACAACCGGTTGTTACGTGAAAACAACTGGTTGATTTTCTGGAAACAAACTTAAAACTGAAATTTTATTGAGTTGAACAGAATATCAATTGATTGATTCTTCATAGCATTTCACTCTACCTTCAATCCTTGCGAAAATCTTTCAAAAACAATTCACCCCCACTTGTTTAAGGCCACTAATTCTAACACTTGTGTTGTTCTCCCGTTGTTGGTCCCCAAGAAAGACGGGTCTTGGAGAATGTTCACATATTGCAAGACCATTAACAACATCATAGTAAAATATAGACACCCAATCCCTAGGCTGGATTATATGCTTGATAAATTGCATGGGATAAACATTTTATCCAAAATTGATCCTAAAAGTTATCATTAGATTAGAATTAAAGAAAGAGATGAATGGTTAGTCATGCCTTTTGGCTTGAACAATTCCCCTTGCTCATTCATAAGATTAATGAATCGTGTACTTAGGAATTACATAGCCAATTTGAAGTTGTTTATTTTGATGATGTCTTAATATATAATAGGATTCTAGATGAACACATTGTTCATCTTAAACAACTCTTAATTATTCTTAAGGACCACAATCTCTTCGTCAACCTTGAAAAGTGTACTTTTGGTTAAAAAAGTGTTATTTTTTCTTGGATTCATGGTTAGGAAAGAGGATGTTCATGTGGATCTAGAGAAAATAAAGGTCATCCAAGCCCACCCTTAAAACAATAAGAGAAGTTTGAAGCTTCCATGGCCTGGCAAGTGTTTATAGGATATTTATCCAGGAATTCTTTACTATAGTTCCACCTCCTAAAAAACTTGTTAAGAAGGATGCGCATTTTGTATGAGGTGAAAAACTAGAAAATTCTTTTAAAACTCTAAAAGATAAATTAACCCATGTACCCATTCTAGTTCTCCTTGGCTACACTTAGCTTTCAAGGACTGACAATGTACTAGTGGGTTGCTTTAATGAAAGACCCTCTAGTTCATATTAGATATTAGAATGAGTTGAAAAATGCTCTTAAGAGACACCATATTCCCTCTTATTATGAAAGAGAGTTGATGTATCAACTCTAAATACTTCAACAAAAAGATAAAATTGTAGAGGAGTATAGGAAGAAAATGGAATTGCTTATACTAAGGGTTGGTATTAAGGAAGACCCTAAGGTCACAATTTCTAGGTTTCAGAGTGGCCTTAACCTAGAAATTCAGGATAGAGTTTAACTATTACCTTTTACTGATTTAAATGATTTGGTTCAACTACGTGTTAGGCTAGAGCAATAAATTAAAAGAAGGTCTACCTCTAGTAAAGACTATCCTAACACATCCTATTCCAAGATAGAGCATAAGAGGGAGGGTTACCCCTCCAAATTTGGGTATGAAGGATCTAGGGGAAAGGATAGAGAAAAATACAAAGAAAGAGAAAGGGAAAAATATAGAAAAGACTCCTCCAAGGAAGTCAAAACTAAAGATGTCTAGTGCTTTCACTGTCATGAAAATGGACACTGTATTTTTGAGTGTCCTAGAAAAAGAAATACGGTTTTAAAGGATTGTGATATTGATGGCACTAGTGACTGCATCCCCACCCAGCAAGGATGAAGTTTTGGAATCTGAAGAGGAAATTCAACCTTGTGAAGGAAGCCTCTTAATGGTGAGGAGGTTACTTGGCAGCCAACTTGTGGAGTTGGAACAATCTCAATGGAAAACCTATTCCATACTCGTTGTAAGGTTTTTGAAAATATTTGTTCAGTAATTATAGAGAGTGGTTCATGTTGCAATTGTTGTAGCTCTAGATTGGTTGACAAGTTAGCCTCAACCATTGTTCGACATCCAAAACTTATAAACTTCAGTGGATAAAAGAGGATGGAGGAATATTAATTTAGAACCAAGTAAGTATTCCAATTTCCATTGGTAACTATAATGAAAAAAAAATTGTGTGATGTTGTGTCAATAGAAGTTGGACATATCTTACTTGGCAGACCATGACAATTGATAAGCATATTATTCACGATGGTCTCACCAATAAGATTAGTTTCAATCACAAGGGTAAAAAAAATAACTCTTTATCCTTTCACATCAACAAGTGAGAGAGGACCAAATAAATCTTAAAAAAGTTGATGAGGATAGGAGAGAGGAAAAAAAAATGTTAAAAAAACTCTATTTTCCAAATGAATTAAAAGTAGAGAAGTTGTTTCACAAAAATCTTTGAAAAATGAAAATAAAATAAAATCTCTTATGGTGGAACAACCTCTTTTTCTTCTCCAATGCAAGGAGGCACTTGCTAGCACAAGTCAGGATCTTGAGTCTCTACCAATAGGGGTGCAAGACATTTTAAAAGAATTTGATGATATTTTTTTTTTCAAGAAAGTACCTCATGGACTTCCACTTTTAAGGGAACTGAACATCTTTTTTTTCCCTAGAACCAACCTACCCAATAGGTTAGCTTACAAAACAAACCCCCAAGAGACTAAAGAGATAGAGACATAAGTTTCTGACTTGTTAAAGAAGGGTTAAGTTCAAAAAAGTCTAATTCCTTGTGTTGTTACCGTGTTGTTGGTCCCCAAGAAAGACGGATCTTGAAGAATGTGCACTTATTGCAGGGCCATCAACGACATCACTATAAAATATAGACACCCAATTCCGAGGTTAAATGATATGTTGGATGAACTACTCTATTCTCCAAGATGGTGGAGGCTGCGGTGGTGACGCTACCACACAAATATTGGGGAGAGACACCGTGTGTGTTCGTGAACTTGAAGGCATGGTTGAAAGAGAAAGAGAAACCCACATCTCTCTGCCACATAAGCAATACTTGACGTCGTAAGCTGAGACTTAACAGAAAGGACCAATTTGGATACATTTTTAAAAATATAGGGACCAAATTGTTTTAAAAAAATCATTGTACTAAATTGAATATTGACCTCGACCACTAACAAGGTCACACCACCATTTAACAATTGAAGGAGCATCGAAGCTTATAACACATGAAGAGAGTTTGATTTGAGAGATATGTGACTACTTTACACAAGGCACTAAGAATTATCACGTGCATCTACACTTTACAAATTAGTCTCACATCTCCTAAATCAAAATGTGTCAGGAGCTCCTCTAGTTATAAGTAAAGGCATCTCGTCCTCTTATAAATCACTTTAGATTTTAAATAAGAATATGACTATGGTAAAATGCATGTGTTGTTTTTATTGTGTCTTTCTTAGAAGTGAGGACCTCTCGAATATCTTTCTAAGAAATTTGATAAAAAAAGTTTTAAATATGTTTTCGATGATGTGAGAGTGTGTGATGAATTATTATCTTTTGCAGTAAAGATGAAGAAACTTAACTTCAAGAATTAACATCCATAGAAGTTGATTATGTTAGAGACTATAAAGTTTTTACTTTAATAAGTAAAAGAAAAGTATAGAGAAGACACACTTTCGTATGGAATCATATCTACATCTTTTACTTGTGTAATCTCTTACAATAAAAAATCAATAGTTGAAAGATTAATCTTAAGTCAATAACTTCATCTCTATATTTATTTTCTAATTAATAATTCTAAACGATAGCAAATAAGGTAATATATGAATCATCAACTTTTACTCTTTCCTAGTGTGGTAAACATTAACCCCTTGTTTGTTTCCATGAATGTACTTTTCAAGAAGAAGGATGTGAGTGAATATCCATGGTTTAGATCAAGGGATGTGCAGGGAAGTGAAAGAGAGGATATACCTGTGAACAGGAAATATCTTCTCCCCTCAAAATGAAGAGATGTAGAGGGAAAGCCATGTCAGCATCCCTTATTTCCAAATTTACCCTCATTTAAATGTATCACAATGCTTCATTTGAATGTATTAGTATTTTAAAAAAATTATTGTACAATGTTTAATATATATATATATATATATAAAATGAAGAAACAAATCATAATAAATTTTAAGGAAGTTTTAAGTTTGTTTATTATTTTATAAAATATTATAAATCAATGTAAAAAAAAATATAGTTAAATAAAATCTTCCATTTATATATTAGTTATTAGAGTAGATCAGGTGATACCTATTTTTCAAGTTCTAATAAGATATTTTATTAAATGTGGGTGGATTTAGTTTTTTTTTAAAGAAAAGAATATACTATATCTAATTAAAATTGAAAATATTACCTGGGTTGGATCATGGCCATCACCAAAAGGTTATACTAAACATTTTTCATTTTATTTTATACTAAATATTTAATTTATTTAATAAAAAAAATCCCTAAAAACAATCCATCACTTAAAATAATTTTATTCTAACTTAAATT
>Ga0123342_1004953_pt1 | contig 19827 bp, 9 predicted proteins | sample Turbeawhitnodule_FD_89960 | JGI IMG/M metagenome (GOLD analysis project Ga0123342, IMG submission 89960) | Root nodule microbial communities of legume samples collected from Mexico - Turtle bean Mexico white nodule | ecosystem: Host-associated > Plants > Roots > Nodule | place: Mexico: Nepantla... | reverse complement strand
CCAACAAGACTTTGGTGAACCATGTTTGGGATGAGGGTTTGGTTTCTGAAGATGGCACTCTCAAGGCTCACTCCTTTTCACGCTCTAATCTTCAATCCTATGGAACCATCGATTTCATATCTGACAATGTGTGGAAGAAGAGCTATGTAGGCATAATCATATCGTTGGCTGTAATTGCTGTCATTTTGGAAGTCATGACATGGATTTGAGTTTCCAACAAGAGGAGTACCAAGAACTCTCAAGACCATGTTGACATTGGTCAACAACAAACCTAAACTATATCAATTTTTACTTTACATGTAATTGATTATTTTCTTTAAAGTTTCATCAAACGATAAAATAATTAATAAATTCTTCATTTTATGAGATCCAATTTGTGTGTCTTTTCTTTAAATTATTTTCTTTTGTTATTTACTCAACCAATGAAAAATCTGTCAAACGTGAGTTTTTGAAAACCTAAGCCATTTTTAGTTCAATACACCATTTATATTATAGTTATTCACATTCCCAAATGTTACTCAATTCTTACAAGTAATTAAATTTGAAGCATTAAACAAAAACATTCAAAATATATGCATAAATATATTAAATTAAATTAAATTAGAACCATGAATATAAAAGTTGTTTAAATAATATAAGTCAATATTAAAATTTCAATTTTTTTTTAGTTTTTTTAGAATTTCATTAAGCAAAATTTGGTTAATGAGTACACTTTTTCATAGACTTATTAGCTTAGGTTTTATTACTATAAATATTTCATTGAACAAAATCCAAAAAAAACCTAGTTTTTTCACTGTCTCAACATTGTTGTACGATTTTGAGATCCACTAAACTAATAATGTAGAAAATATACAATAACACTTTAAATTTGACACATCTAACTATATTTCAGCAAGTTTAAAATACTCAAATACAACAATATATTCTCCAAATTTTATGTTCTAATCATTTTTACTCAAATTGAACATGCAAAATTCAAACTATCATTCAATAAAATTATAAAAACATCATTTCAAGCAGAATTCAATAGGATAAATTAGATATCATAGTTTTACAAATTTCAAACTACTATTTAAAATGATTTTCAAAGCTCAACATAACATTTAGTTAAATAATTAAACTTAATATATACTCACTCTAGCAATACTAAAAGTTTTTCTTTTTTATATAAAAAGACTATAAAGCTATCATGTTAGGTATCATTATAAAATTTAGCATATAAGCTAGGTTGACACCTCAAGTTTCAATAATTATCTGTCATCACATGAAAAACATATTATTAAAAAAGAAAAAATATAGAAAATACAAACAAATATAGGAGGACTAGGCCGAACCCATAAAAAAGAACCTAAGAAAAGCGATACTTAGGTTAGTTATACTTATTAATAAAGAATTATAGGAATAAGTTGATGGAAGCCTATTATACCAATGAAACTTCTTCTTATGAATGAAATCTAAATATGATTTTTCCATAATAATCAAGATATTTGTTCCACCTATTATGAAGGGTCCAAGGAACATTAGTTATAGTAGTAAATGTAACAAACTAAGATAGAGTCACATTCAAGCCACATACATGAAAAATTTATCTTTTTAGCTTTTTCAATAGCATGAATCACCTCATAGAACTCCGCAACCAAAACATTTAGAATATCCAAGAAAGTAGAGAAACCACCAATAAAATCTCCCATATAAATTTACTCATAAGTCTACATTCAAATTTCAAATAAAGAAAGCACAACTTTATATAAAGAAATGCTTAGATTTTCTTGCAAAATAGTCCCACAATAGCAATTCAATATTTCATATTTATTCACAACTTTTTTTCAACTTTCTAGTTTCATCATACATGCATGAGAATAGCCATCCATATCCAACTTCAACTAAATTATCAAATCTAACCTATTATTAATAGTTTATCAAAGATAACTTCTCTTATCATCATTTCTATGTTATTTAATGAATTATTTCAAAAACTTAGAAAAAGTAGAGAAGTCTCCAAAAATGTTTGATTCATAAACTGGACATTTTATTACAATTTTGATTTAATAGAAATGTCTATTCGTCTCAAATCTCCCATGCGGTAATATGCAACTAACACAAGAAACTTAGAATACACTAAAAAATATCATTAAATAGAAATCAATCTTAAAACCAAAAATAATTAGTTGTTATATTAACAAAATTAGATATTATTTTAAAGACTAAAAAAATTATTGGTATCTAAATTAGTTTCTATTATTGATTATTGATAAATGATTTCTAAATTGGTATCTAATTAGATACCAACTTTAGAATCTAAATAATTGGTAGCTAAAACTTAGATAATTAATTAGATACCAATTTAGAAACTATTTATCAATAATAGAAACTAATTTAAACACTAATATTTTTTTAAGTTTCTAAGATAGTATCTAATTTAGTCAATATAGAAACTAATAATTTTTTGTCTCTAAAATTTGATTATAATTAATGATTTTCTAGTAGTGATATGAGAAAAAAAACTTAATAAATTAAAATTCTAACCACTCTTGATTGTTAAAATGATAAAAAATCAGTTTCAGAAAATTAGAGAAAACTGATAAAAAATTTAAAAATAATTATAAAATTTAGAAATAAATAACTAAATAATTAAAACTTTAATTTACATATTCAACACTGTTCCTACAAGATCTAAACCCTGCAGAACACTTCCTCTTGTGATATCTTGTGATGTTCTTCTTGTCTTCCCGACCTTTCGGTTAGTCTTCTTTCAGCTGGATCTTCGGTCTGGACACGATGGGGGGAGTACCTGCGAAGACACTCCAACGATCAAGTCAGACCGAGAGCTAAGTACCAGAAGAGTGGGGAGTGAATAGTTACCTTGGGTGTTGTGCCTCTTCTGCTATTTATACTGCTCTAGATGGGCTATGGCTGTTATGGGCCTGCTTTAGGGTCCAAGTGAAGGCCCAATTGTGCTTTAACCGTGCTTATCTCTTAAGTTGGCTTGTTTACCCCTAATTGTGTATTTAGCTTTGTGTCTTGTCGTCTTGTCGACTTTAGTCGTCTAGTCAGTCTTTCGACCATCGGGTAGTACAAGCACTATCCATAACATCGACCATCAAAATAGTATAGATAATTTAAAGTATGACAGTGATGATGATAGTTATAATAATTAACGATAATATTAAATAATGATGATAAGATAAGTTCAATATTTATTGGTATAATAATTGAGATGAGATAAAGATTAAAGTTTTTTTTCGTGAATGTTTTATAATTTAATTGTTATATATTATTTTAATTTAAAATTTAGCTCTTGTTAGATAGGAAATTAGTCTAAATTAGTATATATATATATATGTGTATGTATATATTAAAATGTGTTAAAAATTCAAAATAATTGTCTCAGTCTCAAATTTATCTAAAAGTATTACGTAAATTTTTCTATACTATACTTTTAGGTTGATTAAAATATTTTTCTTTGAATATTTATGATGTGTTCGGATTTAGGGGTATATTGTAGTTAAGAAGGAAAATAAGAGTAAGTCATAATAACTTGGATTTGTGGGAAGTTATCACTATAAAAAAATTATTAAATAATCTTCTCAGGTGAGTATGAAGATATTTTTTGTGGTAAGATAACCTAAATCTAATCGATGTTTATACTTAAACAAAGTCAAAATAATCGATTTTCAATATCTGTTTGGTGTATAATCGATTATGGTTGCTTATATGATGCACCATAATCGATTTGTTGTATGTGTTGCTTATATAATTGATTTTGTTACCTGTATAACAAGAGTGTTAATCAATTTTATTTTTATGTTTACTTAACAAGTATAATCTATTTTCTCCAATGTATATTAATCAGGTGAATCGATCGATTTTATCTGAACCCTCCTTAATCGATTTTGTTTTTTATGTAATAACAAGCTTAATCTATTTTTGTCAATCGATTTTGTTTTCTATGTAATAACAAGCTTAATCTATTTTTGTCAATATAGTAAGCATCATAATTAATTGTCTTTTGTGTATAGTAGACACCATAATCAACTGTCTTCAATTTATAGTAAGCACCACAGTCAATTTTGTATAACGCCTAAATCGATTTCATCCATTCTTGTATGTGTACAAAAATTGATTTTACCATGCAATAATGTATTTTCAATTTTTTTAAGGTCGTGGGAGTTGTTGCTCCTTTGTCTTGGTGTGTTGGATTTTTCAAATTGCGTATTTCCCATAAGTTAAAATAGTTTTGTTAAAATTTATTTGTGTCTGATCTTGGTTGTTATTGCATGTTAATTTTCCAGTGTTTACATTTGTTTTTTATTAGTTATATAATTTTGGTTATATTTTATTTCCTATGTTTAATATTTAAAAAATGATTGTTGTTATTTTTTATTTAATTTGTTGTGATGTTTGTTAATATATCTTAATTTATTATGTTTATATGAATATGATTTAGTTTATTATAATTTGTTATAATTTTATTTTAGTATTTTAATTGTTTATGATGGTAAAAAAAGTTAGGGTTGTTTGAAAAAAGTTATTGGTATTATAATAAATAAATAATTATGTTTTTCTTTTTTATTGGTAAAACTCAATGTGAGCTGCTACTCAATCTGTTGTTCATGGATGATTGGTCTAAGAAGATATATTTTTAAATATTTTCAATTTTTGTATATAAAAAATTATTTTAAATAAAAAAATGTTAAAATTGGTGTTAGTTTCTGATTTTTTGTGTTGATGTGTATAATAACGTTTGCCGTGAAAAAAAAAATAACTCTTTGGACAAAATTTCTTTCACTAGTTTCATAAACTTTAAGTACTCATGTGATCTAAAGTTTCATTTAGAGATTAAAATCAATTTCGAGGAATAGTTCATGTTGAACAACATATTTAATCATAAATATAAGTATGGATAAATAATTATAAATTTAAAAATATCTTAAAATAATTTATATTTATTTTAAATTTAAACAAACACATATAAAAAGGTAACATAAAAATTAAATACGATAAAAAAAATATGTGACACATAAAAATATATTGGTATAAATAATTGTGATGACATTTAAATTCACTCATATTTTAAACAGATATTAATTTTTTTATTTGAAATTGAAACAAACTAATTAAATATTAATTATTTTGTTTTATTCTTGTAAAATAATATTAACAAAATAAATTAAATTGGTATCAAAGTAATGATAATATTATGGACGTAAACCTGATTGAACTTTTGAGATTCAATCTTTATGAGAATTAGGAATAAGATAATGTTCTTTTGTTTTTCTTATCGTCTTTATTTAGTTTTTCTTATTTTTAGTTTAAGCTCTAATTTAATTGCTTATACTATTTTTTTAGAGTTTGTTTGCTTTTTTTTTTGCTACATGAATTTGTTTCAGTCCCTTAGTCTTTTTTTTTTATGTTATTTTTCACATGATAGTCATACTGATTAGCATGAATTTTATAAAAAAAATATAACTTTGTTGGTAAAAATTAAAATTTGATGTTCCACTATAATTTTGATTGTGCATGTGTTAATTGAAATGTTGAAACTTGGTATTGAATTAAATATGAAAATTATGAATTTTATTATGTATCGCATAATCCTCTAATGATATTGACATTCCTGCGAATTAGAGGTACTGAGCATGAATATCTAATTGTAGAATTCCATCTTGTAAGTGCCATTGCAACTATAGTGCCACAGTCAAGGGAGAAGGAAGATGATTTATAAGGGTGCTTGTTTTGGAATGTAGTTATTAATGTAAGCGAATTTATATATGATCATGAGTAATGTCAACTGCTAAAACTCAGATTATTTTGTGCATGTTCATTCTTCATTGTTATTTTTCTTTGGGTCTCCCTGTTTAATTAACAAGCCAGCATAAAAATGTAAATACTTGCTTTTTTTGAAAACTAACATGTATGAACATAACACGAATCGCTAGATGAGACAAGAACACATAAATTATCTATCCCAAGACTTCATTAACTGTGCATATGCCTTCTCCTTTATCAACTCCCTCGTGACAGAGTTCAAAGATGTTTCTATCCTGTTGTGAAATGGTAGGAGCGTTGAAGATATGAACTAAATCTAGACCCGTGCATAGAAAAATAAGATACCAACAATAAATAAATAGGTGGGGAGCAGGTTTGTGAAGACTAAAGCCAAAAATGAATCAAGATTTAATAAGCAAATTACACAGTTCTGCTATGTACCAACGTTAGGTGCCAGGGTTGACACTGGTGGACCACAAGAGTATCTCCATTGATCACAGGCAGAGCACTTCTCCAACTTCACATTGTTCTCCAACGTACAGAATTTGCAAGACCAAGTGTTGTATTTGGTACTAACATCTTTTGGCTGGTGAGTGCCACACAACTCACATATTGGAGCCAATTTCTGCAACGATCCACATCATTCACACACATTAGAAAAGTCTATTTTTTAACGCCAGGGATAGGTAGTGTGCTATCTAATCTAATTATATATTTTAGAAGAATGGTTGAAAATAATATACTTTCTAACAACGGAAAAAACTCTGCAAAATATTTGGATACTTACTTTGTTCAGTAGAGTACACATCGTACACTCCCACATTCCAGATTCATCAGAACGAAATGTTCTATTATCACCATATACCGACACACTTGATAAATTTGCCGAACTAGATCCTGCTTGAAAATTTGATTGAGAATGTGAAATGGTTTCTGATCCACAGCATCTTCGTTTAGATCCAGTTTTTGGTGTATCCATAGACAAATCTATAAATTCAGGACTACTAGATGATGAGCCAACAGGTAAACTTGAATCTGTATCCTGACTTCTTTTTCGAGATAACAGCTTTGATGGTAGAGTAGAATTGTCCGTTAGTCTTGAGGTTCCCACATTTCCCCCCTTATGCACAATGTTCTCAGCATCATCATCGTCAACATCTTTCTCATCCAAATGTGCGGAAGATTGAGAACCACACCATATTTCATCCTGTAATCTCTGCTCTGCAGCCATTGCAGCAGCTTGTACTGGAGTAAGGGCTTTCATTATAACACTATCACCACCAATACGTTTTGGTCCAGATGGAAGAAGAGATCCCAATCGTGCCCTCTTTTCTACAGCTTCTAGTGCAGTTTTACGGAGGGATGGAAGTGGAGGTTGCCGGGAATAACCACCTAAACGCCTTCCTGGAAGGTCAAACCCCTCTCCTGCACCAGTTATTCCCTTGGCCATCAACTCTTCACATTCCTGTGCATGATTAAAATCATATACACATGAAGGAGGTTCATAAATTTTATATGTTGCTAAGAGAAAAAAAAAACTTTCTTCTTAGAAATGTGTTGCTGCAAACAAGTATTTAGAACAATCATAAGCATTAGTTATCCAACTATTACTCTAATAAAATATTCTCCACTGTAAAATACCTTTTTTTTTTATTATAAGTAAACACAATTCATCAAAAGAGAATGTTAAATGGAGAGGATTCTGCAAATGTCTATCTTGATAGTAACCAGCAGTTCCCAGCATGACCAGAAGTTAAGGATAAGTTGCCGGGAAAATAAAATTCCGGCCTCCTATTACATTTCTTATTTATTTACTCATTTATATTATTATCATTTTTTGTTGGGAATCTTAGCTAATAAAAATGCTAAACAAACATATCTTCTCATCAATTAAAATTGACAATCTTTGAGTATGGTACACATATAGATCATAACAATCTGATCCTATATAGAACATAAATCCTGGCAATGAAATTCCTATGCCAAAATCTTCTAGTGTGGCAAGAAATGATAAAGTTGAGGACTAAACCAGTAAAATATTAGTTAAAAAATACACTTGAAAGTAAATATGACAAATAAAGGTCACATAAAATCCAGAAGGTATTTCTCAAATGCAAAAAGAGGGCATTTTAAAAGGCAGGAAATCTAAAGATCATTTACAGATTATAACAACATCACAGGAACAAGAAGAACCTTTCTAAGCTCATCCCAAAGCTTGTAGAAGTTGGCATTATGAGGGCCATGGGCATTATGGCAAAGCTCATGAAGCATCGTGTCAAGAACTTGATTAAATGGGTAGAATTCCAAATCCCTGTTCGGCCTCCGTAGCCGCAACTTCACATGTATACCAGCTCCAACATTCAACCCGAGGAGAGATGAATTTCCTGGGCTACAATAACATTAACCAGCTCTTCAGTCATTCCCCAAAAAATTAAAAGGTGAACAGATATAAATGAAGCCAAAATAAAAATCTATTCACCAAACGAAAAGCAATTTTCTCCTGTCTAAGCAAAAGCATAATTCAAACTAATCTTTTTAGGTTATTAGCAGAATCCAAAATCGTAATGCAAAAGAAAAAAAAATGGTCCAAATCTTATTGTAAAAACTTTCGATGAAATCAACAATTACATAATCTGTAATGCTCGTACTTCCAATCACAAAAGCTGTTAATTTAATTAGTAACATAACTTTAGTGATTAGAACAGTGGTATTTACTCCAAAAGGAAAACTCCACTCTTTCAAACTCCAATGCTTCATTTTACCTTCATTGCCCATTAACAGAAAACACAAAGGATAATTGAAATTTGTTATACAGTCAATAACAGGTATCATCCGTAGGAGATAACAAGTATCTTTCAGGGGAAACAATCTTCTTGGGTCCGAGTGTGATCACTATAAGCAGAAAACACTAAACCCTCCATCCAAGTATATTTAAATAAAGAAAAAACTCAAGTACTGGTTCTGCTTCTCTCCCGTTATAATAGAAGTTTCACTTCGATAACTTGCATAATCCATTCTTACAAACCTTTATTACGGGGTTGTCGAGCTAAAACTCCAATATGATCGGAGAACAGCAAAAACAGTGATACAAGGTGTAAGCATTCTCCTTTAAATAAATGAAAAATGAATGGCATTGCATACATAAACAAACAAATAAATAAATAATGAAAATGGAAAGTTGAAGTACCAAAATTCAGAAAGGAGCTTGACCCTCCACTTGTGTTTGCGCATGATGGGTTGGACCTGTTTAGCGATCTTCTCCAGCATCTTCGTCGCTTCTTCTGCCGCGGGTTTCCTCTTCAGAGCTCTGATTTCCCATACCTTGTTGAGGTCGCCCACATTCATCCTCCCAAACCCTGAAATCCCAAACTAAGCAAACCACAGTAATTGAGAGAGAAGGAGGGGAATTGACGGTGAAAATTGAAGAATTTGAAAACGACGATGATGATTGGTGAAGGATCGCAGAGAATTTGGTGTGAAGGGAGAACAAAAAAAGAGAGAGTCGAAACGACGACGCAACGAAAGGATTTGGTCATCCAAACTTAACGCGCGAGTCTGGGCAGCATTTTGAATCTGTCACACGTGTGACGGCCTTCTTACCTTTTCAGCACTTACTAAATTAGGACAGGGAACTTTCTCTTTTCACCCCATATTTTCTTTCTCTACCCTTACAAATATAAATTTTTTCATTTTATACTTAAAATATGATTATTATGTAGTTTAAAAATTATTTTTTACATAATTTTTTTATATTACACTGAAAGCTATTTTTTATGAAAAAAAATTTGCAAATTTAGAAGCCATTATTATTTTAGTATTTACGGTCCAAAAACTTTTTTGACTAATGAGTTGTACCATTTAAAAGTTATTTTTTATATAATTTTTTTAAAATTACATAATCAGGATGTAATTTTAAAAAAAAAATCAAATTATAATTTCAAGTGTTTTCTAAATTGTATAATTTAGACAGTCTTAATTTATTTATTTTAGATTATACAATCTAAAATGATATTTTTCTTATGTCAATACATAACACAATACATAGAGAAGAATAACAAGGATGATAAGGTGACGACAACAACAAAGGAGTGCCAATAACAGGATGGTAAGGGCACATGAAAGGGGTGCAAAAAGAAATTACCTCATACCACTTAATACGTAATTAGTTTAATTTATTTTAGAGAAATAATTAATTTTATAATATTTTTAAATATAAGAGAATTTTTTTTTCTATTTTTTATGAAAATATATGATCATTTATTAAATTAAAAAAAAATAAAAAAAAAATAAAAAATAAAAAAAAAAAATAAAAAATAAAAAATATATATATATATATATATATATATATATATATATATATATATATAAGAGTTTTAGTATTAAATAGGATTTTTTATTGACAAAAATAAGTTCAAAAAAATATTTACCAAACATTTAGAAAGAAGAATCTCTAAATTCAAATAGAAGCACTTCTAGAAGATACTAAACGCTAGATATATAAACTATATTAAGAATAGAAAAAAAATCTCTAAAAGAAAAATGGAGACAACTCCTAGGTAAATCAACTCATATATATATAAATGATCCTATGTGCTTTGTAGAATGGAAAGAAATAGAGATATTGGAATAAGCAGAAAAAAGGAAAAATAGAGGAATATGTAATAAATGAATGGAAAAAAATTGATTTTGTAGAAAAGTAATAAATAAAAAATAAAAATAGAGATATTTAATTGAAAATAAAAACTAAAAGGGAAGTACAAGAAATTTCTTTTGAATTATTGTTATAACGGTGAATAATTGATTACATGGGCTTGAAGTACACAAGAAAAGAGTTTTCATAATTTGTAATATAATAATTATGTTGTGTCTGTTCAAGAGTTTTCCTGTTTTTCTTTTCTCCGAATTTTTTTTATTTGTTTGTGATTTTATTCATTTATTTAAACAATGCCATTCACCTGTCTTTTGTATTTTCCTAATGAAGGAAAGTAAGATACAATATTACTGTTTTTGCTGTTTTCAAATTAAAGTTGGAGTTTTGGTACAACAATTCTTGTAATAGAAGTATGTATTTATAATATATGAACATTATAGAGGTGGAACTTTAATTATAATATAAGAAAAGCACAAGTAGCTAAGATACTATACCTAAGTTTTGTGTTTATTTTAAATTTAAATATTCAAATGGAGAGAGTTCAGAGTTTGCTACTTGCATACACAGCTCAAACAAGGATTTTCTCCTGAGAAAGATTGATGTTATCTCCTACAGAGGCAGAAATAATTATATTACCTATAATACCTATATTGTTTTCTCTTACCAAGTGACACTATGTGTCATTTTTCAAACAACTATATTCCAGTAACATAGGCCTGACAAGTATTTGCCTTTTCAATTTTCCTAGGGCAAAAAAAACCATGAACCTTCCAGATCACAATTTCATCATATGGTCGACAAAAGGCAGCTAAAATACTAGCCCATTTTTCAGGGAAACTTGCCTTCAAGAAAACTAACTTATTACTATCAAAAAACAGTGATAGGTTCCAAGGAGTCAAACAAAACTGCAGAACCATATTCTTAGGTTGTAATAAGCCAACAGTGAAAAACCAAAAAATCTAGTTGGTGACTAAACAGCAGCAAATACATTAATACACATGTCGATATGACAAATGAATCATAAAAAATGTCCACCAAGATGAAGATTGATGTCAATTTTTAAGTGCGTTCATTCTGTCCCTCAGATAATAGAGTTTAGCCCTTCTCACTTTCTTCTTGTCAAGCACCTTTATCTCCTTTATGTTAGGTGAATACCTATTATAGTTCACACATGGCACAAATCTCAAGCATTAACCATTATGTAATAAGACTACATGCACAACCAACTGAAAATTAAAAAACCCCAACAAAGAATCACATCAGTAGATAAACAATAGTAGATAAATCATGACAGGTTGAAATGAAGATAAACAGAAGATCCTTATTGTATTACAAACTCAAGAACTCATCCTAAACACAAAAAAACACCTTAAATTAAGCTCATGAAAGAGAAAAAATTACAGTCTGAATGTACACTGAAGCAAAGCATATCACTTTTTCCCTAAAGATAATGCTTGGGGCAAATTATAGATTGATCTGAAATTAAAAAATAAAATGTATATTCCAATAAGTCCTTTCCAAAAATCTAACTCTTTATTTGAATAAGTTTTGAAACAATCATGTTCACACTTTGTAGCTAATAAGAAAAACAGTAAAATTGCTTTTTCCATCCTTTTAGTTTTCTTCTTAAAACACTCATTAATCATAAATTTTTTAGACAATTTAATTAAAAGGGAGCTTAATAGTAAACAACACAAATAACAAGGCCATAACTAGAATTTCAAATAATTATCACCACCCCAAGTAATTATTTCTATCACCCCTTTATCTTTATGGTTACTGAAGCAATTTAACTACACCGTCCTCAAATGCCAACAAATGTTAAAAGATTGTTTTACCAGTTCAGATAGCTTGTATAAATACAGATTTACTTAAAATATGGGAAGGTCAACTTACAGAGGGAATAGAGATTCAATCCCAACCCCAGCCACCTGCCTCCTAATTCTGAAAGTAGTATTGAGTCCAGCATTGCGCCTTGCAATAACAATGCCTTTTATAATAGAAATACGCCTCTTATTCTCAGGTACTTCCTGTAATATCAGATGTTAGTAAACAAAAGATCATATCACTATCACACACAAACACCAAGAAAATAACAAATATGAATAGAAAATAAAAACTATCATACCACTTTAAGTTGCACAATATAACCAGGCTTTATGTCAGGTATCTCTCTTTGTCCTCTCACCTCCTCTACTGCTTCCTTGTCTAAAATCTAAAGGATATAAATACCAACCATTTTTACAAAATGGAAAAAAATGAAATTCTTATTAAAAAGCAATCCAGAGCAATCACTTGCCTGCATAATGTGCCGGCCAGTTTTGTCTAATCTCTTAAATTTGATGCGAGGAGGAACTTCAGGCTCCGGGATCAAACTGTCTTGAGAAGAAGAATCAACAGAAGGAGCCTCTGTTGACATATACCTGCTAGCAAAAGGTTGGGTGACCCCCCCAAAATGCTTACACGATCCCAGTTCAGAACTTCTCCAAACTGATGCTAAACCATAACCAGATTCAAATCTTGAGAATGCCTCAGTCTGAGGGAATTTCGTAATCTGCAAACGCAAGCACCCATAAGAGCTTATATCCCACATAATATGTGCTAAAGTCTATATATCAAGGTCACACTTTCAAGCTTGGCCGACGATAAACTTCTTCATGAACACTTTTAGGAACATAAAATAAGCATTTCCTTTCCATAAGCTAAAATCAGTTATGTGTAAGTTAAAAAATAGCTTTTGAAAATGTTAATGTGAGAACTTCTACAAATTTGCTTCCATATGCTAATTTTTAAGTTATGAAGAAGCTTATTTAATTTCTCCTTCTAGTTTTATTGTCCTACATGAGTGATGTGGAGAGATTTATTCAAACAAACCCCAAAACAAACCCCTTGAAGAGCTCTAGATACTATGTCATTTTAAATTCCTGTATTCATTCCACTCAATCTTGCATAATTAACAAGAACTAAACAAGAAAACTGAGAAGATCAAACCTGTAGTAAACAATATTATCGGTAACTTAACAAATCTCCCAATCACAGTTCAAGATTATATGATATTAATTGGTCTTCTTTGTTACTTTATTTATGTGTCCCAAAAACACAAATGAGACTGAGATTTGAGATTCTATACATAGAAACACACACAGTACTAAAAGAGATCATTCTTGTAAAATACTATTCAATGAATTAGATATATGCCACACTTACAGTGACGATTCATTCTTTATTTATGGGATTTTAAGATGTAAATTAATATATTAAAAAAACATGTATCTAATTTCAATATCAATACATTTAGGAGTATGTACTATTCTTTGTCAATTCTCAAGCATAGACAAACCAAACGACCGAAAGAAGTAGCTTTTGGTGAAAGAATGACATCGTGCTTAATTATAAGTATAGAAATGGAAAAAAAAAATGTACGAAAGTGAATGACACGAGGTGATGCTTATGGCGATCGGATAAACCTGACCTGAGAGGTAAACTTTGGGACAGAGAATGACCGGGAAGAGGCCGGAGCTTGAAATTGCGGCGGAGATCGACGGAGAAATGGTCGGAGGAGAGATGATGAGAGCCTTCGAGAAGCCATAACTGAAACGCAGTGAGTGAGAAGGGGAAAAGCCCTTTCGTTTAGGTTAGGGTTTATGACTTGGGCTTGCGCATATGATACGGGTCGGGGCGAAGAAACCGGTTTCCCGACCCGAAACCCTATTATTTTCAGTTTAAAAACAATTGTATAATGTGTCAAGATTAGTTTTTACTCTGATAATAGATTTCTGAAAATATGATCTCTCATTACACTTCAAAATTTATTAATATATGTAATTTAAGCGATAATAATAATAATAACATCTATTTAAAAAAAAAATTAAACATGTTGAAACAATTAAAAATTATAAAGAGTTAATTATAAATAACACCAGGGTAAATTGTTTCCATAGCGTGTTTGGTTACTCGTACGTTCCAAAACTTAAATACAGAATAATTAATATTGTTGCTTTAATGTTTTTCCAAACAAGCTATTAGAGTTTTTCTAAATTAACACCAACATTACCATTTTGCTATGAAACTTTATAGTATAACACGACCTAATATCAAAATAACATAAAACAGAATCAGATTAATATTTTTATTAAAATAAGTTTGTTTCTACTCAATTAAGTTTAAATTCGATTTTTTAGTTCATATAATTTAAAAAATATAAGTGATTTACTAATTTATTTTAATTTTATATTTTTTTATCATCAAATACTCAGCTAAGTAATTTTTTTTTCTTTTAAAGTGTTATTTAACCAGGTTTAAATTGTGAGAAAAATACTTGTGCTTCAAGGGTATAAATCTATTAATTACAATACAATTTTACTATTGTGATTATACAGATCCTAATAATTCCAACTTTCCAATATATACCTTTTTTTCAGAGAATTCAAATTAAATAAGCATTTCCTATATATTAGGAAACTTTTGTTTTTTTAAATAATATCATAAATTTAACTTTATAAAATAAGATTTATTTTATTTTTTAATCTATGTAGAACTTTTAACATATTAATTAACACTTTATTTTTTAAGATAATAATACAAAATTGAACAACCTCCAAAGCATCTTTCCCATATAACAAATGTTTACTTTTCAAACCTCAACATTACTAAATCATAACAATTCAACAACCTTTTTTTCCCACAAGCTTACATGAATTAAACACCATAGTGTTACTATAGCTTTGTATATATTCCTTCTCCGACCTTTGTCTCTCATGATTTCAGCTACCCCTCCATGTGAACTAACGTTAGTTCTCAATAGTTGCTCATCTTTTGCATCATTTGAGGAAATTTCTGCCACCTTTTCAACAGTAGGAACTACCCAACTTTTTCTATATCATATTCACCATCAACTAATGATGATGACTATAACAAATAAGAGATAAAAAGGAATAAGAAAAAGATTCTGCATATGCTGTACACAGAAGTTATCTTGGAACTCAAGCTATCATTATGTATGACTCCTACTTCTGAACAACCTTAGGTATCCCAAATCATCACAACTGCTATCACCCCCACGCCCAACAACACTGCAAAAAACTTGAAATAGGCTGAATCAACCTTTGTTGGGTTGTGGGGCTTGTATCCCTTTGCCAACAGATGGTTTACTGATACATAGATGAACACTCCACAAGCCAAACCCATCGATATGGCAAAGATCCAATCTGCCACATGACCTTGTGTTGTGGCATCCAAAATGATTCCAATGGCCACACCAATTGGACTGGAGATGGCAAAAGCGAAAGCATAGGCTACACATGACATAAGGGGACGGTTTGGAATCATTCTAAGGAGTGCAATTCCCATGGCTATGGCTGCAAATATCTTGTGCAGACAGATTGTCCATAAGGCCTTCCATGCATCTGCTTTTGTCTCAGCAACTCCTATTGCTAAGCCCTCAAACACAGAATGTGCACAAAGGGCAACAATCAACAGAATGGTGTCTCCAAGTGAATGGGCAGAGGCAAGTGCAGGGCTTGCGAAGTTGTGATCAGTGCTGGAAATAGAAAGGTTCTGATAGCACACAAAACAAGAAATTAGTACCAAATAAGAGGTAGCAAGCCTAAAATTACAACACCTTCTTCACCACTCATTCAACTGATACAAAACACATGAAAATCTTACCCGGTTTTGTGACTGAGAAGTGACACCGTTGGTACTTACTTTGCTCGTGTCACGCCCTGCACAATTAAAATAGAATGTAACTTTCTTTTCTTATATAAGTGAACTCAAGGATATTCAAATCCAATTTCATATTTGTCAAATTGATGTGCCATGATAACAAACACATATTCAAAAGTGCTACTACAATTCAATAGCCAATAAGCCTGTACATACCCTGTACACCACAATGATCATGCTGCAATAAAGCAAAAGGTGATCTTTGTTTTTTAATTTCTTTGTGGAATTCAACACCATGGATGAATAAAAAGAACAAAAATATTATTTTTACATCATAAAAAAAATATACCCAGCTTACAACAAACTTTAATAGTATAATAATACATATTATAATCCAAAATCACACCAGAAAAGTAGAGGACAAAAATTAGGAAAAAACTTGGATGAAAGTTCTTAGAAAAAAGCTTCATTACACCAATTACCAACAAAAACACCAAATTGCAAATTTTCAAAATTTTGCTACTAATCATCCTACTTTCTGATAAAAAAAGAACACTGTTATTCCTTGAAAAAACACATGATTCAACAGAGTAAAAAAACTAATAGTAGTAGCAATACTGACAGAATCACATTTTCGACAGAAGCAGAAGGCAAAGTACGAACCTTGGATTTCGACATCTCCTGCATCTCCATCACGCCCCGCCTTCTCTAAAATGGAGGAAATGACGGAATCAGCAAGCATGGTCATCAAATAGCCGGCACACGCCAGCATGAACGCGAAAGGGTACTCTTTGGTAGTCAAATCCCCGAAAGTCTCATTAGCATCACTGAGAAAATGCATCATGGCAGTTCCCAGAAACACTCCTCCGGCGAACTGGGTCCCCACAACAAGGAACCCCTCGTTCCATTTCAGCACATAGGGAGACACCCCCGACACGAAGGTCGCGAAGAAGATCACGATCAGACACCACACCTTCGCCAGGATCAAGGGCCTCGCGCGGAGGTCAACGGGGGCGTCGTTGGAGTCGGTTTCAGCGTCAGCGTCGTCGTCGTGGCCGCCGTGGGCCCATAGGTGGGAGAAGAGAAGGGTGAACGTGAAGAGGAAGAGGAGTGTGCGTGAAGAAGGAGACATTGTTGGAATGTGAGAAGTGAAGATGAGGACGAAGAGTGAAGGTGAATATGCGCGTGATTGAATGTGGTCTTTGGGAGTGATAAGGTTTCGAAGTTTGCTTTGTACTACACATAGGTGAGAGTGACACAGTTTGTACTACGTTGGACTAAGTCATCCTAATCATCTTTTCTTCTTTCTTCTTTTCTTTTAAATCTAAACAAAACTCAAATTTATCCCTAATATCACAATTTAATACTTATTAAATCACTATCAAATTAGTTCTTAAAAAATAATTTTAATCACGAAATAATTATTTTCAATTGATGCCGGAACGTGTAGTTAGTTAGTTCCAACTGAACCGGAGAAGGAAGAGCGCGTGTACTACGACATCTGACTTGAATTGAAAGAAAAGAAACAACGTATGTCACGGGTCTTTAGTCATTAGAATCTTAATTATTATATTAAAATGCAATTAGTCACATGATTTGATCTACAATTTTGTTTTTTTCTTTAACTTTGACATATAACTGTCTCTAAACCTAAATTAATTATCCTTTTGAAATAAATAAGATATTATTAATTTACATTTTCTACCTACTCATTATGGTACCTATTAAAATAACAAAATAGAGAGAAGTTTGTTTTCTATTTATAAAACATTTCTTCTATATTTGTTTCTCCGTAGACTCTACGTCGTTTTCTTTGGTAGACTTTAACGTTGCTCTGTTACCTTCTTTAGCGGCTGTCACCGTCGTCTCATTGATATTTTGTTATTCCAGACACCAAAATAGATGTTTGGTTTACGCAATTAATCATTAATTGATGATTGAGAGATATGGTGAGTGAGAGAAGACTCTGATTTAGTCTTCTGTTGTTATTTTTAATTTTACTTTCTCCTATAAGATATTTTGAACTTAATTACATATCTTAAATTAATGTTATAATTAATAATTTTAAAATTTTCTTCTCACTGTTTATAGTATATAATTTTCTTACTGTCAGAAGTTAACACTTGTTTTATGTACTATGTGTTAATCACGTTGCACTACAAACTAAGAAAAAGTGATGTTGGCAATAATCTTGTAAAACAAACAAGACAACCTCGTCGAAATTCTTGGCAAAATAGAATATTGTCAGCTTTTGGAACTGACATCACTTTTGACACGGGAAAACTAATGTCTCTCGTGTCCAAATGTCAACTTAATAATATTTGAATTTAAGTACTTTGTGTTAGTTATTTAAACTATCATTACTCCATTAATATTTTATATTCTAAGTATTCTTTTATGTTGAGCTATAATTATTTTAGTAAAATGTATTTTTTAACACAATACTTAATGTTAATAGTATATAATATATAAATTAAAAAAATATGAAAATTTATTCAAAAATTTAAAATATCATCAAAATAAAAAAAGTAATTTATTATTAATTATATAATTAAAAAAATATAATGCATAAATAATTTTATAAATTAATAATTATTTCAAAATTAATTAATTTAATTTTTTAAAATGAATAAAGTGATCAGAAAAAACATTAAGTTTCGTATAGTATTTTTCATGGTTAACTATAATTTTTTGACAAAATTTAATTTTTAATAGAAGTTCTTAATTTTAATAGTGATTAATATATAAGTTAAAAAAATATGGAAATTTATTAAAAAATTAAAAAAAAAATCGCTAAATAAAATCCATTTTTTTATTTTTAATTATATTGCAATTTAAAAATGTAATAAATAAAATATTTTAATTATATTTTATGTTGGAGCATAACCATAACAATAAAATAAAACATAGATAATAAAATAAACACCATGTCCTTTGAGTTTACAAAACTTGAAGTTTGTTTTTATGAAATAAACACCACTTAAGAATTTTACTTTAGTAATATAATAATGATTAATAATTCAATTTTTAAAAAAATATAAATAAAATGTTAATTTTTTAGTTGTTAAATGATTGATTGCTTATTATATATGTAATAATACTAAGAAATTGATAAAGTTTTAATTTATAAGGACAAACATATTTTTTTTGACATTTCAATAATTTCTTACAAACACTTAATATTGTTGATTTTGGTTTAATCCCGAGTCCTACATCGGTTGGTTCATTGTTTGGGAAAGAGGTTAGAGGGTTACAAATTAAACGCTCCTCCTCCACTGTTAAATATCCCAATTTGTAATATCTTTTCCCATAATAATAAGAGTGGGTTGTTTCAGCTGTGCTCAGAGATTAGGCTAAATTCGTTGAACTCTGTTAACAATTTTCTTGTGTGTTTTTTCCTCTTTATCTCTTTTATTATTCCGTTATGTTTATTCAATATTATTTGTTGGGTAGCTCTGTTAGGGTTCTGTTTTAGTGGGAAAATTACCCGTTTTTTCCAACAAGTGGTATCAAGAGCTGAAGGTTCGCCCTTGGGTTGTTTGAAATTATTTGTAATATTGAATATTATATTTTGAGTTTGTAATGGCAAATCAAGAAGAAGAAGCGAAGGATGTATCCAGAGTCTCGGGCTCCTCGTCATCATGGTCGAGGTTCCCGATGTCCACTTTGAAATTGGCGGTGGAAATATTTGATGGCACTGGACATTTTGGCATGTGGCAAGGAGAGGTCTTGGATTCTCTTTT
>Ga0123342_1004952_pt1 | contig 19830 bp, 12 predicted proteins | sample Turbeawhitnodule_FD_89960 | JGI IMG/M metagenome (GOLD analysis project Ga0123342, IMG submission 89960) | Root nodule microbial communities of legume samples collected from Mexico - Turtle bean Mexico white nodule | ecosystem: Host-associated > Plants > Roots > Nodule | place: Mexico: Nepantla... | reverse complement strand
TATTAAATAGAATAAACCCACATAATTTAAACTTGGACACTTTAACTACCTCATTGAACAAATCAAGAAGATCAACATAATATGGTTTTCCCCTGAAATGTTTCTTAAGAATGCGTGGAATATGGTTTCTTAGTAAAACTCCATCATTTGCTGCAATTATCCCAACCTACACGATACATTAATCAGAGATTAATAGATTATCGGTTATAATTACTTATAATCAGAACAGCAGCACAAAGATGGCATAATGACTCGTGTTTATTTTTCTACAAACCTTGGGCACTCTAAACCAGCATGGCTGACCCCTACGTGTGTGAGAATTGTCCATAATGTCATCAAGAACAAGAAAATACGCCTGAAGCTGCAAAACTCAACAACATACAACCTTAAGACCCTCCAATGTCATCACAGTCAATTCTGAAACCATTAGAACTAGTTTAATCATTTAAAACAAGAAAAAGCAAAAGCTTTCAATTGTCATACCCATTCAATACACCAACCAAGAGCACTAGCAAGGAAAATCTCGTCATCATTTAATTCATGTCCTTCTTTCAACAATCTGTAGCTGTCAATGACTGAGAGTCCCCGGTTCAATTTTCCTGCAGTTATAGTCCATATTTCTATCAATACTCTTTTTCTCTTTTTAACAATGCTTCAGAACAGAACCCGCTCTCCCCTCAGTTCTTTCCTAGCAAGGAATGCAACAACAGACCAACAAATAAACTAAAGAATCACTCAACACAGACACAAAATAAATTCTCAAGCCACACCTCCTGGCACATTGTAGTCCAGCATCTGCAATAAATTGTAATACATAACACTGTAAGTAACACAACAAAATTAATAACATACATTTCAATTAAATAGCAAACACCTGCAAAGTAACAGACACAAGTAATGGTATAACTTAAATATCCCACAACAACAAAACCTCTAAAGAGTAACTTAACTCCATTGAATGTGAGAAATTTTTAGACCCACATCACATCAACCTCAAATTAATCCAAATGAAACATTTTTCTAAACCACATATAATTCTTCAATAAATATAATTCTACTTGAACCAGATAAAAATAACTATGGCCGTAAAGCTCTTTTAAAATTTAATTCGAGATTACTGATTAAGTTGACTAAACTTATATTATATCGGCTGATCTACTACTATGGCCTTTTAATAATAAACTCCTTTGAATATGAGAAATTTTTAGACCATCATCACATCAACCTCAAATTAATCCAAATGAAACATTTTTCTAAACCCCATATATTCTTCACTAAATATAATTCTACTAGAACCAGATAAAAAAATTACTACGGCCGTAAAGCTCTTTTAGAATCTAACTAGAGATCACTGATTAAGTTGATTAAATTTATGTCAGCTGATTTACTACTATGGCCTTTTAATATTAAACTTCCGATTAGTGGTTAAGCTAATCAAGATTATGTCTCTTGATCTACTCACTCAGTAATTAAACCAAATCCACTCTCTTTTTTTGCATGTTTATCTACTCACTCAGTAATTAAACCAAATCCGCTCTCCTTTTTTGCAATGTAAATAACATAACTCTTCTCCATCAACCAAGATTAAACAAGAATGCGAAAACTCAAAAATCTAAAATGGGAAAAAAAAAATGCATACCCGGTCGACCCATTGGCGAGCGTCATCGGAGAATTCGAAAGCAGGGTCGTGAAGGAGTTCGGCTTTTAAAACGGAATAGACGTTGAGGAATGTAGACTTGAGATCCGCCATGGATCAGAAGAAGAATTAATCAGTTAATGGAGGTTTAAAATCAGAACGCAGAAATTCGGGTAGGTGTTTCAAAATTTGGTCTTGGAATTTTGAGATAATATAAATAGAACTGTGAGAAGATAGGAAGAGAGGACTTTAAGGAAGGAGGCGCTATTCGCCCTGCATGTGACTGTCTTCTGTCACACGTGTGTAATGCAACTATATAACCCACAACCAAACCAGGTACCCAAAAATTATTTCTTTATTTTTTAAAATACAAAACTAATTGGTGTTAAAATGACCTTTGTTTTGCTTTATTTAATTATTTTCTATAAATAAAAAATTATAGCTTAAATTTCCATAGTTTCATTGTTCCTCCTAACTCTCTTTCGTCTTTTTTGCCAACTACAACTACTTTGTTTTCTTCAATTCACTGTACCATAATTAAATCGCATTAAATTTTCCTTAATTAAGGAAGTTGCTAATGTGTTAGGTATAATATTTATCAAAAACAGGAATACCTCTCTTAAGAATAGCTATATATCCGTCTTTCAAATTTATGATTAAAAATATTAATTCAAATAGATAAAACAATTAACATAATCTATATATTCTATTTTTAGAGTATATTATCATAATCTATATTTTCAGTGTTTAATAACGCATTTTTTAATAGTGTTTTATATTAACATTTAAAAATAATCTCCTTAAAACAATAATGGAGTTCTTGCTGTTGAAAACAATTTTATTGCCCACGACGCCCTCGTTTGTTCCAACGTGAACCCCACGAGAACGGTGCGCGAATTGCGAGATGTGGTCCACTGCATCTCTAGAATTCTAAACCCTTAGATCCAACGCTGGAAATTAAGCTAATTCGTTAACGTTGGTGAGGTCAAGATGAATCTGGTGGTTGAGATCAAACCTGAGATATCTGTATTATTATATGATGAATATATTTTTTTACAACTGTTTTCGTGTTCTTTTTAGTTAGATAACTTTTTCTTCTTATATTTAAATTTAAATTGTTTTATAATTTGATAAAATATATATAATTGTACTTTTGTAATTAAAAGTAATTTCATAATCTTAATTAAAATTAAAAATAATATACACTTTGAAAAGAATATGGAGAACACAGTATTAACTAATTTTTTAATATTTAATCTCTCTGCGTATGGTTCACGTGGTATATTTATTAAATATATCTTTGCTGTGTATCCCGTGGCAATATCAATAGTTTTATATTCTGCCTATTTTGTTAAAAAAAACATTAACTAGTGCCTACGGATACAGATTAAAAAGTTGAAAAATAGCTATTTTATTAAAATGCATATAAATGTCCGCTTATATGACTTTTAATATATCTTCATAAAATATTATTAGCATAAATAGAACTGGTTCATATTAAATAAAAAAAACGTAATTAAAAAATCCAATAAAAATATAAGTCATATTCTCTTCACTATAAAATCTATACTTGGAATTTGTTTCATAACAAAAAAATATTTATTAATGTTAATTCTTCAAAGATTACGTAATATTGTAAGTGGACTATTTCTCTAATAACCCTGTATTTTTTTTTTTACATTGTGAGTTAAATGCTGTTATATTGACGTTGTTGGAATATTTATTTTGTTCGAGTAACTTTTCAAGTTGGAACTTAGATAGTAAATAGAATACAAGAAACAAAGAGTTCACAATAAAGTTTAACATTCTCTTTAAGTAATGAAGGCTTTAAACCAGACCAAAAGTTAAAATTAACAAAATTAGGAAGAAAAACAATTTTTATGACTACTATAAGGAAAAAAAATATAGAAAATAATTTATTTTAAAATAATGTGGAGGTAAAACTTCTATGAAAGTGGAATTAAAACGTTATTACACTAGCAACAAACTATATTCCTAAAGAACATACAAAATACTTGTCATAATAATATACTAGTTTTTAACTTATTTAATTTTCATTTTTTTACATTTTCTTATGTTTTTTATAATTTGTATATTTTTATTATTATTTTCCAATTTCAGCTTACAGTGACAATTTTTTATAATATAAATATTTATTTTAACTATTACCCATTTTTAATATTTATTGTACTATTTTCAACTTTTTTTATGTAGTTCGAATTTTAAAAAATCGAAGTAATTATGCAATGATTCATTATATAATGCTACCAATGATCACCCACTAAAAACTGTAAAAAAAAGCTCGGTATAATATTAGTTAATTAGAATATAAAAAAAATTAATTTAAATTCGATTTGTCATTACATTAACTAATTTAAATAAAATAATGTATACAAATAAAAAAATACATATAAATTTATAAAAATACTAAAGAGTTTAATAATTTACTTTAAAAAAATCTAAATTATAATTAAATAATAATATATTTTTCAAAAAAAATAAAAATTTGATTCATATAATAAATTTGTATTAATATAAATTAATTCAACTGAACTGATAAAAACATAACTTATGAAAATAGAATCTAATTGGAATAGTTCTTTATGCAGAAAATTTGTGGTATTAATTGTTGAGAATAAATTAATTATAGATAATACTTATGTAAAATAAACATGATGTCGAATACATTATAGAAAGAAAAAAATGTACTAACATGGATTCAATATTATTGAAATGTAAAAAAAATATTAATGTTTAATATTTTATCTTAATTGAATTATTGATGTTTCACTATATTTGAAATGGAAAAAAAAAGTATGGATAAGAAACATAATTACTCAATTTTTTTAATAACAATAAAAAAATAATAAATATTTTGATTGAATTATTTTATATTTAATTTTCAGTAACAAATTATTAAATTAAAAAAAAAAAAAAACTGTACAGGCAAAACAGAGGTATGCGGAACGAAGCAACCGGCATGGTCATCCCATTAAAAACTACAACATGTTTAAAGAAATGTAGAAATTAAAATATTATTAAGGAAATTTTATATTATTAATCATCATCAAAATTCAAATAATTATACTCATTATTTTTTGTTAGTGAGACTTGAAACTGTATTAAGAATGAATCACATTCCAAAATCCAATTAAAGAGAGAACCAATCTTTTTTGTAATAAATAGAATAGTAAATATAAAATCTATAATTATATTGGATCAACTTAGATTTTAGTTGACATTACAAATCGTTTAATCTTAACTTCAAACTCCTTGTGATCAAAAAAATTTGTCATTTTAATACTTATTTTGTTTTTTATCCTAAAAAAGTTTAGGATTTGACTTGTAATAAGAAATATAGTAATATCTCATTGAATAATGTACATTTTAAATGGAGTTTGTGTCACATTTTTCATATGATATATAGAAAAAAAAATAGGGGTGTAGATTCGTTCTGGTTCGACTCATTTTGATCTGGTCCGATTTGTTGTGGCCCGTTAAAAGTGGGACGAGTCGAATTGAGCCATTTACATCGTACTAATTGGAATTGGTTATTCATTCTTATACAATAAGTTGGTGTGTTGACTCCGTTTTTCAAATGTTTTTTTATTTATTTTTCTTTTCTTTGTAATTTTTTGTTTTGTCCCAAAACTATTTATTTGCTTGTATTCATTGATATCAATTTTTAACAATAAAAATGCAAAAGGAGAGTAATAAAATTGACATTCTATTCAAATAATGTTTAATGCCTAACAAAATAAAGTAAATATCAAGCATATGTATAACACAAAAAAAGTTTTATATAAAACATTAACAACCACTAATTCTAAAAAACATGATATTCTTATTTAAAAAATATAAAAAATAAATGAGGGTGGACTGGTTAATCACCACACTATTTATAGCTTAATGAATTGACGAGTTAGGCCATTCGAACCAATACAAACCGACAAATTTAAAAGATTGACCCATCCATTGTGACGAGTCAGTTCATGAGACTCAGTCCGCTTTGTCATCATAAGAAATCATGGTTTGCATTTGACTACTCCTAGACTTCAATTTTGAATTTTGAAACCATGTAATTAGGTATAACAATGATACTTTGATCACTTGAAAGATCATTTTACTTAAACTGAACTGAGAAGTATTACAACATAAAAAAAGTTAGAGAATTAAAAAAAAAAAACATAAGAAGAATACTTTGCCTCACAACCTAAAATTTCAAGATATTAAGTATCTTAGCACCTTGATTATGAAACCTAAAATTTCAAGATATTAAGTATCTTAGCACCTTGATTATGAACATGAACATTTAAACTATATAATTATAAAATTATATATACAAATGTTTATTTCAAGTACAAATCCACGTCAATTTAACATCACAGTAACACAACTTGAGTAGAGTTAAATAGAATACATTCTCTCACAATCTTTTATTCCACAATAAATGATAATATTCTCTTAGTCTCACATATTTGGAGTAAATTCCCTATTTAGAACCATTTACACTTTTATTTTCCTAACTAACACCCTTTTGTTTTTATTTCCCTATCTAGCACTCTTTTATTTTTATTTCCCTATTTAGCACCCTTTTATTTTTTATTTCCCTATCTAACACCATTTTAAAAATAAATCAAAAAATAATAAATTAATTTTTTTTTTGATAATTTTAATTTTGAATGCATTAAAAAATAAATATTTGTAATGTTTAAAATAGTTAGAAAAATAATTAATGAATAAAGAAATGTGTTTTTACAAAATAAAAATAAAAAGTAATAAATTTAAAATGTTTAGTTTAAAAATTATTTTTTAAGAATGAATCAAATAAAAAATTAAACTCTACAACAACATAAAAATTGAATATATAAACATAAATTAGTATTTATTTTTATTATTATTGATAATGTAATTATGTTAATTTCAAGTAAAAAAATACAGGACATAATTATAAAAAAACAAAGTTAAATAAGGACTGTTATGGACATAAAAGAATAACATAATCGGAAAAAAAAATGTTCATATTGTTAAACACCAAAACACACATAAAAAATATGTCCCAACATTACTGGATTGTGCACTTCTCGTCATTAATTATGTTTCATTTCGCACAAACTATTTAATGTACCATTAAAGGAAATATTAAATGAATTATCATCTTTAATTTATTTTCATTTTTATAATCAACTATCGTCTTATATTTCTACTATTTATCTTATTTGGATTTATTTTTATATCTTTTATCTTTATCTTATTTTGTTTTGCCTTTATTTTATATCTTTTATGTTTTTAGTTATTATTTTTTTTCTACCATTATTTTTTTTTTATTGTTGCTGTTTTTATTTTCTAGACTTTTTTTTTTCATTTTTTGCTTCTCATTTTTAAGCATTAAGTGTAACATTTGCATTAGTTTTTTTTAGGATTTTGCATTTATGATAGACACTTCAATATTACTTGTTTATCCACTATTAATTAATACTAATTGATTTTGGTTTTTTTGTAATCATGTCATGTATTTTTTATTTGAAATTAACATGATTACATCATCAATAATAATAAAAATAAATAGTAATTTATGTTTATAGATTCAACTTTTATGTTTTGTAGGGTTTAATTTTTTATTTTCTTTATTCTTAAAAAAATTAATTTTAAACTAAACATTTTTTATTTTATTTTATAAAAACTCATTTCTTTATTCATTAATTATATTTCTAACTATTTTAAACATTAAAAATATTTAGTTTTTAATGCATTCAAAATTAAAATTATAAAAAAATAAATAAATTATTATTTATTTATTTATTTTTAAAATTGTGCTAGATAGGGAAATAAAAAATAAAAGGGTGCTAGATAGGGAAATAAAAACAAATGGGTGTTAGATAGGGAAATAAAAACAAAAGGGTGTTAGATAGGGAAATAAAAACAAAAGGGTGCTAGTTAGGGAAATAAAAGTCTAAATGGTGTTAGATAAGGAATTTGCCCACATATATGTTCTTTTACTTTTCTAGTATATTTATTGAATATTGAATTTTTTCCTTCTTGAACTTTATATATTTTTTTATGGAATCTTTAATCATCTTCTTGAATTTTTTTCTCTTACATTTTTTAAATTATTTTAACTGTTCTTGAATTCTTGTTCTTGAATTTTTTTCTTCTTCTTGAATCATGTATTCTTTAATCTTCTCGTTCTTGAATATTTTCCTCTTGAAACTTCTTTGGATGTTTTGTTCTTGAATTTTCTTTTCTTGAATCATCTCTTATTACACTCTTTCGTGAAATATTTAATCGTCTTATTAAATTCTTTCTCTTAAATTCTTTTAATTATTTTGTTTGAGTTATCTTTTTTCTTGAATTATTTCTTCAAGAACTTGTTCTTGCTCTTGAATTCTATTTCGCTAGAATATTTATAATTTATTTTTTAATCTTCTTAATTCTTCTATTTCTTGAATCTTATTTTTCTTGAATTCTTCTTCATCTTGTTGAATGTTTTTCCGCTTGAATCTTTAATCATCTTCTTGGATTCTTCCGCTTAAATTCTTTTAATTATTTTTCTTGATTTTATTTTTATTTTTCTTCTTGAATCTTGTCTTTTTGAATCTTATAAACTGCTAAGAAAAGAGTTTACTTGAAGCTGTTGTGGTTTGATTCCTTCATTATAATTGTACTAAAAAGTTTAAATTGAAGCCATGGTTAGCCAAACCTCACACTACCAGCATCCTTTTATCAGGTTCACTATATTTATCACATTTTCTCTCTTTTTCCCCTTATTTTATTTTATCATCTAACTTCTTAATTTATTTTATACTAGTTTTGCGAAATAGTTATTACTTGTATCATTTTTTTCATTTGGACAAGTGCCTGAGAGACACGCATTGTTGTTGGCGTTTGAACTGGCAAAGCCACGAATTGCGCCTTTTTTTCATTCTCCATCTTCTTCTTCTGCTATGAGTTCCCAACCTCTGTCACCAAACAATTTCAGCGATCTCTTCGATTCCGTGGAAGCTTTTCTCTTCGATTGCGACGGTTGGTATTCTTTTACTTTCAATTCACATGTATGGAATCATTCCAATTCGCCCTCTTGCATGCGTTAGGTGTGATTTGGAAGGGCGATGAACTCATCCAAGGCGTTCCGCAAACTCTCCAAATGCTTCGCTCCAAGGGCAAGAAGATCGTTTTCGTCACCAACAATTCCTGGAAGTCGCGTTCTCAGTACGCTCAAAAGTTCCAATCCTTGGGAATTTCCGTTTCGCAGGTTCGCTCGTCTTCTTCTTTCGCTTACGATTTCAACTTCGATGTTCGCTGAAATCTTCTTGTAATCTTGTTCTTTTTGCGTTTCGCAGGACGAGATATTCTCCTCGTCGTTTGCGGCTGCTATGTACTTGAAGGTCAAGGATTTCCCTTCACAAAACAAGGTTCCTAAGTCATACTTTGTTTTATTTAATATCTTTCCGCGTGATTATTAGTTACTCGTGAATGGAGAATTTTACTGATGCTACTGTGTGCTACACATAGAGAGTCCTACATTGATTAGGAATTGACGTCAAGGTAGTTTATAGGCCTTTGTTTCTTAACTCACCAAGGTACTTTTTACGGAGGTTTAAAAAACTGTAAGGCACACACAAGAGTTAAAGTTTAAAATATGTTGCAGACTTGACATCACACCATTAAAACTACAAGGAGACAGGCCATACACGTGTGGGCCTCAAGGCCTCTACCCCTGACTGGGGGCTCTATTGTTTTTTTTCACAGAAACAGTCTTACATTACTTAAGTATCGAGACTTGACCAAGGGTCATTGCTAAACACTTCTGTTCCCTAAACAACGGGGCTCTTTTCAAGAACAAGACCATGAGCTCTAGGTAACACACAGTTGATTCTGTTAACTTATATGTAGAAACTCTCTCAGATTAATATCTCCAAAAATTGTTTTTTTACTTCTTTAATAAGATAAACACGCTAAGCACCGCCGTGGAATAATGAGATCCCAACTAAGTTGGCATCTTGTATTGAATTAACTTACTGACCAGCTAATTTCAGTTTCTGGAGAAACCTTTTTTCATTTTTTTTATTATTCTCTTCTCTTATTAAATACTTGTAGAAAATTTTATCCAAGCATTACCTCTGATGTAGTGATTGCTGAGTATGACAATGTTGCAGACTTAAAGCTGGAGCATCAAGATCTGTAATAGAACTTATGCTTGATAGAAAGATTATTATCATATAGAGTTGACTAATGAGATGGAAACATTCATTCCCTTTTTATACCTTAAATAGCATATTTGTTCAGGTGTATCTCTTTCACAATTAATAAAAGTTTGGAATCCTGACTTGTTAATTGGTACAATACTCGGCAATTTGAATTTTTCTTGAATGATATTCAAGAAAATAGTATTCTAAAAAAGTCATAGAATTTAAGGAACTGTTTTTCTTAGTTGGAATAATAGATGATGCATTGTTTTATTCTGTTTCCCGATTTTCAAATATGGTTTCAAATCAGGGATGATGGGAAACTGAGTCCAAGTTGAATGATCAACAAGCTTTACATACACTGCACATTTGGCGGTGACTGGTGACTGGGTAACAGCTAGGCTAACTGAAATAACGCTAAACTGACTTGACATTGTATGCTTTCCGATTAATTAAAATAAATAAGTTATAATTACCTTATTCATTTAGTATAATAGTTTTAAAAAAAATTAATTTGGTTCCTATGTTTTTTAAAATGTATCTAAATTGGTCTTTTCTGTTAAGTCGCACCTTATGGCGTCAAGTGTTGCTTATGTGGTAGAGAGAGGTGAGATTGAGAGATGTGAGGTGTCAAGTGGCGGCGTCCCCTAAAGTTGTTTGTGGCTTCTGCTCCAGTGACCAAGCCTCCAACAACGTCTCCTCTGGCTGCGGTGCCAATGAGCTCCCCACTGGCTCCATTTCCGGAGAGCTCTCCTCCTGTACTTGTGTCTACAACTGCTCCCGTGGTGGCGCCCATCACCCCAGAGCCCATGGAATCATTATTGTTCAGATTTAGTTTAATTTTCCAAAGTAAGTGGATGGGCTTAGATTCTAAGCTTAAGAGGCATTGCCTTTTGAGTAAGAAGCTCCATCTTTCCGAATGCACATATGATAACATCTAGGCACTTCAAAATGGATCAAGTGGGTTCTCCATAACTTCTATCAGTGGGTCCCCCTCAGTCAAGGTACTTGTTCCCCTTTTTCCTATATATCTTGATGGGTAACTTCATCTTTAACCCTCATTTTAAGATTTATTTGCCATGTTTAATGGGTACTTAGAATTCTTCACTTCAGAGAAATTATAGAACTCAAAAACAATCACATGAAGACCAGAAAACTTGAATCCAATAGATGTACATGGAAATTGCTAGTCAACATACTTCCCTCGGCAGGCAGGTTGATGAAAGACCCTAAGGACAAAAAAGACAAAGGCTACAGCCATGTTCAAGCAGCCTTCAAATAATAGAAATCTCAACCCAATCACATTTTCAACGAAAAGCATCTCCAAACAAACTCTGGGCCACTTTGTCATAACTGTACCTTAGCAAAAAAAGGGGACAAAGCAGCCACAAATTTTCAGATTGAAAACAATCATTCAACATGAAACACTTTGGAAAATTAAAGCCAAATCTGAACAATAATGATTCCATGGGCTTCGGGGTGATGGCGCCACCATCGGAGCAGCTGTAGGCATAGGCGCAGGGGGAGAGCTCACCGTAATTGGAGCCAGTGGGGAGCTCACTGGCGCTGCAGCCGGAGGAGACGTTGCCGGAGGCTTGGTTGCAGGAGCCACAACGGTGGGAGGAGATGCTGCTGGTGACAATACGGGGGTTACGGCCTTAGGGGACGCTGTCACTTAACACATCACATCTCTCAATCCTACCTCTCCCTGCCACATAAGCAACACTTAACACGGTAAGGTGCGACTTAATGGAAAAGACCAATTTGGATACATATTAAAAAAACATTGGAATCAAATTGAATTTTTAAAAAATCACTGTACTAAATTGAATATTGACCTTAAATATAAGGATGAATAAGGTAATTATACCTTAAAATAAAATCAGGCTGACGATTTTGTAATTTGCAGTGAAAACAAAGAATATTTTCTTTACATTACATTTTCACTTTCCTCTCATTTGATGAGACTTTTGCCGTCATTGTAAATCACCCATTTGCATACAGTTATGTGATACAATTTCCATTGGTGTTCTTTATTTTCAGGTTTATGTGATTGGTGGGGAGGGTATACTGGAGGAGTTGCGACTTGCTGGCATTACAGCTTTTGGTGGACCGGTAAGTTGTGCTCATTTATAAGTTATAACCTGTCTCCCTCTTTTTCTTTTTCCCTCATTGAAATTGAAATTCATGTTGTCCAAAGAGTTTTTTAGGAGGCTCGCACTGCTGTTCTACTAGATTAGTTTTCCTGTTCATGTTCTCTTTTGATTATAAAGTTTGTTGGTTTGGATGATTATTCACCTTGATCGAGTAGAAAACAACTTGGGGATAAACAAGCACTTGTGCTTGTGTTATTATTAAAAAGGAAACCCTTACACTAATGTTTGGTTCAAGTGATCATAGTCAACTCTATTATTAGCCTACATTTTCTTAAAGGCAATGTAAATTTCAAGCAACACAATAACAGAGTGATGTGAATCACATGATCGTCACTGAAGTTATTCTCACTAAAGCATTCATTGGTGCAGGAAGATGCAAATAAAACAATAGACCTGAAGCAGAACTGCTTTGTTGAACATGATAAGAGTGTAATGACACCTTTCTCATTGTTAATTTTTTACTTTGAATATCTTCATTGAGATCAGTGCTTGTAGTTAACTAATGGGTTCCTTTCAGGTTGGAGCTGTAGTGGTTGGTATAGATCCAAACATTAACTATTACAAGCTTCAGTAAGAGCATCTATTCCTTTCCTTTTTATTTAAAATGTTACCTCCTGGTTCATATGTCCTCTGACTCGTGCCTCCAAACAATTTTGAAATTAGAACCTTCAATGACTTTCATATATAGGAGTTGTGTATATTATGGGCATACACACACTTGTCTAATTATAATTTATGTACAGGATAATTAAAGGTAACAAAAAAAAATCCCTACATATCTGCTAAATATATCTTATATCCCTTTACGTTCAACCTAATCAATCAGATCATATCTTCAACATTTCCCCTCTAGCTAGAGCATATATGTCATATGTGCCAAACTTGTTACAAATACGATTAATGTGAGACCACATGAGAGATTTTTGGAACATATCTGCTAGCTGGTTACTAGAGTTAACAACATCAATAGTGATTTTTCCTGGGAGCACTTCCTCTCACAAAAGGACAGTCTATCTCAACGTATTTAGTCTGTTCATGGAAGACTGAATTAGAAGATGCAATACGATGAACATCTAGATCGCATATAAGCTTAGTGCCCTGAATCTCCCCCAATCGGGGCTGCTGAAGGAGTTGTCATTGCCATGTAATTTCACTTGCAGATGCTGCCGTGGCACAATATTTGGCTTTAACACCTGATTTGACAACTATATTCTGGTACTTGCTCCTCCATGAGATTAAATTACTTCCAATGAGAACTCATTAACCTAGAGTGGATTGTCTGTATGATTGTGATTCTGCCTAATTTGCATTAGAGTAACAATCAATTTAGGAATTGCCTTTGTTCTCATATAAGCATTCAGGACCTGGTGCATTCTTGATGTAACAGAGGATGCACATCACGACATTCCAATAACTATCACAATGGGCATTGAGGAATTGACTTACTTACTGTTGATGTGATATTGGGCCTAGATCCTGAGGTAATTGAGTCTGCAAGTGACTACGATATCTTTTCGGGTCTTCCAAAAGGTTTCCTTTGCACGAAAGAAGTTTAAGGTGATGATCCATAGGGGTACCACTAGGACGACACTCAAGCATGCCAGTCTCGATGAGGATATCCAAAGCCTATGTCCATTGGGAAATGACAATACCTGAAGTAGATTGAGCAACCTCAATGACCAAAGAATATTTGAGCGATCCAAAATCCTTTGTTTGGAACTCATTTTGAATGAAGACTTTAGTCGGTTGATACACCTCAAAATCATATGAAGATATACCACCAAATAAAACCATAGGCCAAAAATGAAGAATGAAGGAAGAAAATCAAGTGATCAACTTTGTAAAAGGTCATACCAAACTGAACTAGAGCCGAGCTAAAATAGCCAAACTAGGCACAAGGAGATTGCTTCAAGCCATAAAGGAGTGTCAGAAGTGAAGTGACAAACAAAATGAGAGCCAATAGAAGCAATAGATATTGGGGTTGATCCATGTAAACCATTTCCTGTAGCTCACCATGTAAGAATGCATTTTTAGTATCTAATTGGTGAAACAACCAATGACAAATAACAACCATGACTAGAAATAGACTAACCAAAGTAATTTGAGCATAGCCTTTTTCCACCAAACAACCTTTGAATGTAAGAATGCATTTTTAGTATCTAATTGGTGAAACAACCAATGACTGACAAATAACAACCAGGACTAGAAATAGACTAACCAAAGTAATTTGAGTATAGCCTTTCTCCACCAAACAACCTTTGAACTGATCAATATTACCATCCGATCCAACCTTCTTTGACCCGATGAAAACCAATAATAGTCTTATTTGGAGGTAATTGGACTAGTTCCCATATGCCACTGGTATGTAAAACAATCATGTCATATAATACCATTTTTTGCCAACAAGGATTAGCCATACCTTCACTTATAGACATAGGAATAAACATAGGATTAGCCATTTTTTGATCCTTTGTTCTCTCTTTTTTCTTGTGCAATTATTGTCCTTTGTGGTGAATAATATAGTGATTGTTTCTTTCAATCAAACAACATATGTATAGTTGCCATTTCATCGCCCCACCCCTCTCATCAAACAACATATGTATTGCTCATTCATATGCTGCCCCATGCACCACTACGTGAACCAGTCTTTGTGCACTTGAGGTACATGCGCATGTCCTTATTCGTGCAGAATGATTTCTGGAGTGATCCACCGTTTGACTACCATGTCCCCCTTGCTCCAACGAACCCTTGTTTGTGTTCATTTGGATGTTGTTTGATTTCCATTGCCCAATAGATATATGGGCCACACTGTAAGAATTGAGATAGTGATAAAATAGGTAATTACCGCACATGTTTGTCAAGCTAGGCGAGCTTACCAGAATAGGTAAATATTACCAATATGAATTATTAGCTCTAATACCATGTAGGTTTACAATAATTATGTGTTATGGGCATACACACACTGACCTATTTATAATCATATGTATTGGATGAAAGGTAACAAAGTAAAATAAAATCCCTACTTATTTGCTAAATATATCTTATATTCCTATTTACATTCAACCTAATCAGATAATATATTCAATATCATATCATATTTTCAACATATAGTATCAAAAGAACTATATTGTATTTGTTAGTATGATCTGAAGTATCCATGACATTGCATGAAATTTTGAAGTTTCTTTTAGATGTTTGAGTTGTTATGTAAATCTTCATATGGGTCTTGAAGCCCAAATCTTGATGATATTGTCTTTGACATCAACATAGTTGCAGATTACCTACAAAGAACTGTGGTGCTTAAGTTAACAAAGGTATTGCAAGTGAGATCCTACATGGGTGGGCGGGTTGCCCCTTTATATAAAGTGAAATCCTTGTGAAACAAAAAGTTAGGATCTTCTATAGTTACAAATAGTTATCCTCTAAGTGAGGGAAGTATGTGATTTTATCCTCTTAAGAGTGGTAAGATCTTTGTGGTCAGATCTTTAGAGGACTTTAGTTGACAACAATTTGTTTGCATTAAAGCTTTGTCTTACAATTTGGACTTAGGGCCTAACTTTAGAGGTGAATAGTGTCCAAACTTTATAAGCTCTATTTAAGTCATATCCCTAGTTGATATTAAACTACCTCAAAACAACTTCTAAAGAAGGTGAACTAAGACAAACTAGGGGTGATTGCAATTAAAGTGGCCTTGCATCACTCCTCCTCATGTCCATGGCTACTATCCTAATGCAAGCTATCCAACAATAGTTCTAAGATAATATTTGATAACGTTTTGGAATTTGGATTAAAGGTCCAATTCAACTCCACAAAATTAGCATGTAAGGACGATTGTCTTAGCTTTATCAGCTCTATTAAGCAATATCTCAAGTCAATGTGAGATTAAACTACCACTGCTACAATTAAGGTATCCTAAAGAAGCTGCAACTAAGGCAAACTGGTGTACTAGGTGTGACTGTAATTAAGGAAGTTTTCCAACTATTTGTATGGATGCATTTGTAGACTGTTGAAATGACTAATAAGTTCATAATGCTGTGAGAATGATTTAATAAACAACTACATTTGTTGAGAACATTAATGGTGTGGTAAGTGGTTTTTTAGTTAATTAACCCAAAGCAGAATAACTAAAATTAGGCTCTGCATATTAATTTTATTATGCTTTAGGTGAATGGCATATATTTTTTGTTTATGTTATTACAAAATAGGTGGATAAAATCATCAAAGTCTTAGTTATATATGCCAACATTATCTTATATTCTAGCCATATATATTTAATTACTTGCCTTTTTAGTTGTTTCATATTTTGTTATTTCAATGTCATCTGATAGGTACGGAACACTTTGCATACGAGAAAATCCAGGATGCCTTTTTATTGCCACCAACCGTGATGCAGTTGGACATATGACAGCTTTGCAAGAATGGCCTGGTCCTTTATTCAACTCCAATTTACTCTTAAACAGTGTAGAATTAGTATGCAACTTGATTTTATGTCCTCATAAGAAATCTTGGATTTCAGGTGCGGGATGTATGGTTGCTGCTATATGTGGATCAACCCAGAAGGAGCCTGTTGTGGTGGGGAAACCATCAACCTTTATGATGGAGTTTTTACTTAAGAAGTAAGAAAGTTAAATGCTTAACTCTTTGGTCTTTCCGTAAGGTTTTGTCTTTTATGTTATAGTTTTGTCAGCATATATAACTTACTCTTTTTTGGGAAGATTCAACGTAAGTTGCTCCAAGATGTGTATGGTGGGTGATAGACTAGATACGGATATTTTGTTTGGACAAAATGCTGGTTGCAAAACACTTCTAGTTCTTTCAGGTAACGGGCCTTGTCTTTTTCTTTATCATATATGTTACTAGAGAAGTCGTTCATAACATATTGCGATTATTTGTATTGTGCAAACAGGTGTCACAACTCAGTCAGATCTACAGGACCCTTCAAATAATATTCAACCTGATTACTATACAAATAAAATTTCTGACATGCTTGACTTATCATAAGCATGAATGGGTTCTTTCCAATTTAGACACACTGTTCTTCTATTTAATTTTTTCACAATCTAATTAAGCTTATATCTGAATCTCTGTTACATCACTTCGTTGTGAGGTGTTTTTCTCCAAGCATTAATAGAAGCGATATTGGTTCTCCTTTGTGAATCAGAATTATTTTATAATTGCACTGTATGCTCATCTCGTTACAGAATATAAAGTCACGACGAGGGGAAATTACTCGTTCTGGCATTTCAATAAAGGAGGCATGCAATTTTTTATATTTCTAATGCTGCTGTACTTCATTTAATTTTTTTTGGCTATTTGTATAACACTAGCTCGAGTGCTTCATAAAGTATGTTTTTGCTGCAGGGGTTCTTAGAACATATAATTTTGCTCAGAATTTGCAGCGCCTATTATTTATCTCATGTATTAATTGCAGTTTAAGCAGCACTTGCAAGTATACAATTTTCATGAGTGCCTGATGATATGAAAAAGGAGAGGAAAAAAGATGAAAATGAGAGAAGGTTGGGTTGGTAAACTTCCTTGAGAATACATAGGTCACCTTTCTTTGATGATTGTGTTATACTAGTCCTGTACCCGTGCACAGCACGGTAATTTTATAAAGAAAAAAGAATTACAATAATTCCTCTAAGTATATGTGAATATGAATGAATAGTATGTAAATGATTATTGATTTTTTTCCCGATGCATTCTTTTAAGAAAATAAATAAATAAATTAAATATTATTATATAAAAAATAAACATCAATGTATACGAATAAATAATTATAAATAATACACATAAAAAAATAAATTATTTAAGTATTAAAAAATTGACATAAATTTATATTGAGGATAAAAAAAATGATTTATTTTAAAAGGCAAGCAATTTGAATTTTATTATTTGGTATGTTAATATCTCTTTTAAAAATAATTTTATCGTGTTCTTTGAAGTTATTTAACCTACAGAAATTCTTCTTCCATCCCATTCTAAGTTTTGTTAGTTTTATATAACTAAATATATGTGTATATATATAAATGTAAATGAATATGATAAAATAAATAAAAAAAAAATAAAAAAAATATTAATATATAAGAAATAAACATTGGCATTAGAAATAAGTAATTTTAGAAATTTATTTCTTTAAGATTATTATTTAACTATGAAATAAAATAATTTAAGATTTTTATTTATTTAGGATTTTAAAAAACTTAAAAATTTATTAATTTTAGATTTTTATGTAAGAATGAAATTAAATAATTTAGGATATGGATTTATTTAAAATTTTGATTAATTTAAAAATTTTATTGATTTTCGATGTGTATCTAGGAATGAAATTACAAATTTTTGGATTTTTGTTTATTTTAGAATTTTGAAAAACATAAATTTTTTATTTATTTTATATTTTTATTTAAGTAGGAAATAATATAATTTTTGATTTTTTATTTATTTAAGATTTTTAAAAACTTTTGAAATTTTATTTATGTATGACAAAATAAGTTATGATTTGTGTTTTTTTAGGATTTGGAGCTTTTAGAAATTTTATTTCATTTCAAATTTTCATTTAAGTAGGGCATTAAATAATTTAAAATTATTATTTAATATTATTTTAAATAATTTAAGAATTTTATTTATTTCAAATATTTTATTTAAGCAGAACATTAAATGATGTAGGATTTTTATTTGTTTAAAATTTTAAATAATTTAGAATTTTTATTTTGAATAATTTAGGAAATTTATGTATTTGTAAAATTTTTATTTAAGTATGACACTCAATAATTTAGGATTTGTATTTATTTATAATTTTAAATAATTTATGTATTTTATTTATTGCAAATTTTCATTATAATTTAGGGTTTGTATTTGTTTAGAATTTTAAATAATTTAAGAAATTTTTATTGCGATTTTTTATTTTAGTATGACATTAAAAAAATTAGGATTTCTATTTATTTAGAATTTTGAATAATCTATGAATTTCATTATTTGGTATGTTAACATCTGCTTCAAGGAGTATGTTAAATGACTTTTTTTTAAAAGTAATTTAACATACAATTTTTTTTCATCGCGCTCTAAGTTTTGTTTATTTATTTTATGCATTTTCTTACACTATTTTGTATAAAAATATAATTTACATAATTAAATATTAAATATATATATAAGTGTAAATATAAATAAGAAATTAAATAAAAAATTACAAAACAATGTTAGTATATAAGAAATAAACATCAGCATATCTAAATAAATAAAATAACTAATCATACTAAAATTAATATAAACAATGCATAATTATAAATAATACACCATAAATAATAAATTGTTCAACTATCAACAAATTAACACAAAGTTTGAGGAAAATAAGTAACAATAAACAATTATGTATAGCATTTTTTGAAATCATTTCACATACTTAAATTATTTCTTCCCGCTCCAAGTGTTTTTAATTTATTTGACGTGTTTTTTTAACTATTTTGTATAAAAATATAATGTATATAATTATATATATATATAAATGTAAATGTGAATAAAAAAATAAAAAAAATACAAATCAAATATTAATATATAAGAAATAAACATTAATATATGCGAATAAATAAAAAAATTAATATTACTAATAAAAAAACTAAAATTAATATAAATAATATATAAAAATAAATAATATAAGTAAATAACAGAAGACTGGATAGGGCTTTATGTAATGGAGTGTTTCTGGATGAATGGGAATCTTGTTCTTATCAGATTCTTGTTAAAAATTGTTCTGATCATTCCCCTATTCTTGCTAGTCTTGCTAGTAATTCTTTGCGGAAGGTTAGCAATTTTCGTTTCTTTTCGATGTGGCTTCAGGACACTTCGTGTCTAAAGC
>Ga0123342_1004951_pt1 | contig 19832 bp, 6 predicted proteins | sample Turbeawhitnodule_FD_89960 | JGI IMG/M metagenome (GOLD analysis project Ga0123342, IMG submission 89960) | Root nodule microbial communities of legume samples collected from Mexico - Turtle bean Mexico white nodule | ecosystem: Host-associated > Plants > Roots > Nodule | place: Mexico: Nepantla... | reverse complement strand
TGAGAAACAAGCAACATCGAGAAAGCTACTTTGCTCAACAGGTTATTTAGTTCATGCACAATTATTGGTTTTGACATGCTATTATTGTTAGCTGAGAATGGATGTAGACACTTATTTGTTTTTCTCTGAACTTAACCAACAAATGACATTTTCAAAATATCTGTCATAATTAATTTCTACGTTGCCATACAGAAAAAATCTAAAGGAATGAAAAATTTGTAATTCCAATTCAATAACTATCTCAATAAGTTGCGCTTGATATTCTTTTTCTCACAATTTTTCGTTCATTGAATTTGTACTTAACTACTTACCTATTCCTATACAAAAATTTCAAATTCCCAAATCCAATTCATAATTATCCAAATTTATATTATTTTAAATCTATTTAAATGGATTTATCTCAAATTTAAATCCATACTTTTGGATTTCAAGTCGAATCCATTTAATTGAATATGGATTACATATAAATTAGATACATTTTTGGATTATCCAAAATAGATTTTGAGTTGACCCGGATCTAAGTTGAATTGAGTCAACTTGAGCCTAGGTTAAGTTAAGTTGGTTCAAGCCAAGGTCTAGCCGAGTCGACCCAAGTCGATCTAAGATGACATGAGACAAGGTCCAGCCGAGTCGACCCGGGCTTAGGTCGATCTGAATCGACCCGAGCCGGATCGAGTTCAAGATGAGTTGAGTCAACTCGAGCCCAAATCGAGACCAGTCAATCCAAACTTATGTCGAGCCGAGTCGTCCTGTACCCAAGTTGAACTCAGTTTGCCTTAATCCAAGTACAATCGAGTAGGCCCGTGCCCAGGTCGAGCAGAGTCAAGTAGGCATGGGTCAGGTCAAGTTGAGTCGGCCAGGTACCAGATCGAGTTGGCCAGATCCAGGCAGAGCTGAGTCGGCCAAGGTCCAGTCGAGTCGAGTCGGTCTAAACCAAAGTCGAGCTGAGTCGGTTCGGGCCCATGTCGAGCTGAGTCGATCCAAGCTTCGGTCAAGCCTAGTCGACTCGTGCCCATGTTGAGTCTGCCTCGTCCCATTTTGATTCGACCCGGGCCCATGTGAAGTTAAGTCGACACCGGGCCTAGATCGAGCCAAGTCCACTCAGGCCATGGTCAAGTCGAGTCGGCCTCGTCCCAAGTTGAGCCGAGTTCGCATGGATCCATATCGAGCTGAGTTGACATGGGCACATAGAGAACTGAGTCAACTGAGTGCCATGTTAAGTCGAGTAAGCTCGAGCCCATGTCGAGATTAGTGGGCCCAGGTCCATGTCAAGCTGAGTCGGCCTGGTATCAAACGAGCTGGCTTAGATCTAGGTTGAGCTGAGTCGGCCCAAGCCCAGATCGAGCTGAGTCGGCATGAGCCCATATCGAGCCTAGTCAACCTAGGGCCATGTTGAGCTGAATGCGCTTGGGTCCATGTCGAGTTGAGTGGGCCCAGGTCCATGTCGAGCTGAGTCGGCTTGAGCCCAGGTACAGTCAAGTTCGCTCGGATCCAGGTCGAGTTGGCCAGGTCCAAGCAAAATTGAGTCGGCCAAGTTCTAGGTCGAGTCGACTCGGCCTAAGCCAAGGTCGAATCGAGTCGGCTTGGGCCTATGTTGACCAGAGTCGGCTTGGGCCTATGTTGACCCGAGTCGTTCCGAGCCTAGATTGACCTAAGTCGTTTTGGGTCTAGGTCGAGTCAAGTCGAGTCGGTCCAGGCCCATGTCGAGCCGTGTCGGTCATGGCCCATGTGGAGCCGAGTCGGCCCGAGCTTCGGTCGAGCCTAGTCGACTCGTTCCTATGTTGAGGCTGCCCAGTCCCATATTGATTCGGCCCATGTCCATGTCGAGTTAAGTCAGCACCGGGTCTAGATCAAGCCAAGTGCACTCAGACCCTGGTCAAGTCGAGTCAGCCTCGGCCCAGGTTGAGCCGAGTCCGCATGGATCCATATCGAGCCGAGTTGAAATGGGCACATATAGAACTAAGTCAACCCAGTGGCATGTTAAGCCGAGTAAGCTCGGGCCCATGTTTAGATGAGTGGGCCTAGGTCCATGTCAAGCTGAGTCGCCCTGGTACCAGACGAGCTGGCTCAGATCCAGGTAGAGCTGAGTCGGCCCAAGCCCAGATCAAGCTGAGTCGTCAAGAGCCCATATCGAGCCTAGTCAACCTAGGGCCATGTTGAGCCGAGTGGGCTTGGGTCCATGTCGAGTTGAGTGGGCCCAGGTCCATGTCGAGCTGATTCGGCTCGGGCCTAGGTACAGTCAAGTCTGCTCGGATCCAGGTCGAGTTGATTCGGCATAACGATATCAAGTTGAGTCGGCATGGATCTAGGTCAAGCTGAGTCAACTAGGTACCAGGCCGAGTTGGCCAGGTTCAAGCAGAATTAAGTCGGCCAAGGTCTAGGTCGAGTTGACTCGGCCTAAGCCAAGGTCGAATCGAGTCGGCTTGGGCCTATGTTGACCAGAGTCGGCTTGGGCCTATGTTGACCTGAGTCGTTCCGAGCCTAGATCGACCTAAGTCGTTTTGGTTCTAGGTCGAGTCAAGTCGAGTCGGTCCAGGCCCATGTCAAGCCGTGTCGGTCATGGCCCATGTGGAGCCGAGTCGGCCCGAGCTTCGGTCGAGCCTAGTCGACTCGTTCCTATGTTGAGGCTGCCCAGTCCCATATTGATTCGGCCCAGGCCCATGTCGAGTTAAGTCAGCACCGGGTCTAGATCGAGCCAAGTGCACTCAGACCCTGGTCAAGTCGAGTCGGCCTCGGCCCTGGTTGAGCCGAGTTCGCATGGATCCATATCGAGCCAAGTTGAAATGGGCACATATAGAACTAAGTCAACCCAATGGCATGTTAAGCCAAGTAAGCTCGGGCCCATGTCGGGATGAGTGGACCCAGGTCCATGTCAAGCTGAGTCGGCTTGGTACCAGACGAGTTGGCTCAAATCCTGGTCGAGTTGAGTCGGCCGAAGCCTAGATCGAGCTGAGTCGGCATGAGCCCATATCGAGCCTAGTCAACCTAGGGCCATTTTGAGCCGAGTGGGCTTGGGTCCATGTCGAGTTGAGTGGGCCTAGGTCCATGTCGAGCTGAGTTGGCTCAAGCCCAGGTACTGTCAAGTCCGCTCGGATCCAGGTCCAGTAGAGTCGGCCTGACCATATCGAGTTGAGTTGGCATGAATCCAGGTCAAGCTGAGTCGGCTTGGTACCAGGCCGAGTTGGTGAGGTCCAGGCAGAGCTGAGTCGGCCAAGGTCTAGGTCGATTCGAGTCGGCCTAAGCCAAGGTCGAACCAAGTCGGCTTGGGCCTATGTTGACCCGAGTCGGCTTGGGCTTATGTTGACTCGAGTCGTTTCGGGCCTAAATCGACCTAAGTCATTTTGGGTCTAGGTCGAGTCGAGTCGGTCCGGGCCCATGTCGAGTTGTGTCGGTCCGGGCTCATTTCGAGCCGAGTCGGCCCAAGCTTCGGTCGAGCCTAGGTGACTCATTCCCATGTTGAGTCTGCCCAGCCCATATTTATTCGGCCCGGGCCCTTGTCGAGTTAAGTCAGCACCGGGTCTAAATCGAGCCAATTGCACTCAGACCCTGGTCAAGTTGAGTCGGTTTGGGTCCAGGTTGAGCCGAGTCGGCATGGACCCATATCGAGTTGCGTTGGCATTGGCACATATCGAACCGAGTCAACCTAGTGCCATGTTAAGCCGAGTAGGCTTGGGCCCATATCGAGATGAGTGGGCCTAGGTCCATGTCGAGCTGAGTTGACCTGATACCAGACGAGTCGGCTTAGATCCAGGTCGAGTTGAGTCGACTTGGGCCCATATCCAGCCAAGTCAACCTAGGGTCATGTTGAGCCGAGTGGGCTTGGGCCCATCTCGAGTTGAGTGGGCCTAGGTCCATGTCAAGCTGAGTCGGCTCGGGCATAGGTACAATCAAGTCCGCTCGGATCCAGGTCGAGTCAAGTCGGTCTGACCCATATCGAGTTGAGTGGGCATGGATCTAGGTCGAGTTGAGTCAGTCCAGGTCGCCATGGTGAGCGTAGTCCGCCCAAGTCCAAGTTGAGATAGGTTGACCCAAACCCAAGTCAGGCTGGGTCGAGCCAGGTTCATCTTTAGTCGAACCAGTACAAAATAACTCATTAACGACAGTTAAAAATGTAATATAAAGACGGTTCGCGAATCGTCGTTATTGTGGGTATCGTTATAAATCAATTGTTTATAACGATGGTTGTAGACCGTTGTTATAAATCCACATTAACGTGCAAAATTAAAAGAATAAAAAATAAAAAGTACACTTATAACGACAATTCTAGTATGAAACCGTCGTTATATATGCCTATAGAGGACTTTTAAAGACGGTTCTAGTGGAAACCTATAAGTGCACTTTTTAATTTTTTTTTATTATATAATGTCTCTAATTCTGCATAAAATATCAAATTTCTAAAACATCCAGAACATATCAAATTCCCAAAACAATAATGCACGTAATATCATAATTTAATATCAAAGTGTACAAAAAGTTCTATAACTATACGAAAAAGTTTCATGTCATTCTAAAGTGTTATATAATTATTTTGGAATGAAGATGAGACACAAATATTGAAAGTTGTCTTCATCATTGACAACTTTGTAAGAAGTTGTCAAATTTGCATTCACCATTGGCAACTTCTATTGAAAGTTGCCTTTCATGGTTGACAACTTTGCATAGATACCAAATAAAAAAAATTCACTTCATAAAAAGTTTATTTATCAAATTAATTTCAAATATTACATTATAATTGTAATTATAATTAAATAATTATAATATATATATATATATATATATTTATTCAAAAACAATAATTTAAAAAAAAAATACTAGAAGGAAAAAATAATGTATCCGACAAACCTTTTCCTTAATTTTTTTTTACTTTGATTCAAGAATTAAGGGAAGAAAAAGTGTAAAACAAAGGGCGAGTAAAAGTTACAAGACTTCATTGTTGTTCCATTATATAAAAAATATTGAGTTTGAATTAAATATAATTCTAACATAATTATTGAAATTTTTATTGATATGTCAAATTCTCATATACGAATATGATTTTTTTTAACATATAGAAAACCATCACGTCATACTTTAGTTTGTTTCGTTTATTTTATTTCAATTTCATAATAATGAAGTTGTCTTCACCATTAGCAACTTTGGAAGAAGTTGCCAAAGTTGCATTCACCAATGACAACTTCTATTGTAGGTTGTCTTCTTGGTTGACAACTTTGCAGAGGAAGCAAATAAAAAAAGTTTCACTTCATAAAAACTTTATTTTTCAAATTAATTTCAAATATTACATTATAATTATAATTATATATATTTATTCATAAAGAAGAAATTTTTTAAAAATATAGTAGAAGGAGAAAATAATGTATCCTACAAACCTTCTCTCAATTTTCTTTTACTTTGATTCAAGAATTAAGAGAAGAAAAAATGTAGAACAAAGGACGAGTGAAAGTTATAAGACTCCATTGTTGTTCCATTATATAACAAATATTTAGTCTAAGTTGAATATATTTCTAACATAATTATTGACATTTTTATTGATATGTCAAATCCTAATATTCGAATGTGACATTTTTTTAATGTATAGAAAACCATCACACCATACTTCATTTTGTTTCATTTTTTTTTTTTTTCAATTTCATAAAAAGAAGTTGTCTTCACCATTGACAACTTTGGAAGAAGTTGTCAATATTAAAAGTTGTCTTCACTATTGATAACTTAGGAAGAAGTTGTCAAAGCTGCATTCACCATTGACAACTTCTATTGAAGGTTGTCTTCATGGTTAACAACTTTGCGTAGGAACCAAATAAAAAAATTTCACTTCATAAAAACTTTATTTTTCAAATTAATTTCAAATATTACATTATAATTGTAATTTTAATTAAATAATTATAATATATATATTTATTTAAAAACAATAATTTTTTTAAAAAATTACTAGAAGGAGAAATTAATGTATCCCATAAACCTTCTCCTCAAACTTTTTTTACTTGGATTCAAAAATTAAGAGAAGAAAAAGTGTAGAATAAAAGACGAGTGAATGTTACAAGACTGCATTATTGTTCTATTATATAACAAATATTGAGTATGAGTTGAATATAATTATAACATAATTATGGAAATTTTTATTAATATATCAAATCCTCAAATACGAATGAGACTTTTTTTAATATATAGAAAACCATCACGTCACGCTTTACTTTGTTTCATTTTTTTTTTTAATTTCATAACAAAGAAGTTTCCTTTACTATTGACAACTTTGGAAGAAGTTGTCAAAGTTGCATTCATCATTGGCAACTCATATGGAAAGTTTCCTTCATAGTTGAAAACTTTGCATAGGCACCAAATTAAAAAGTTTCACTTCATAAAAATATTATTTATCAAATTAATGTCCAATATTACATTTTAATTATAATTATAATTTAATAATTATAATATATATTTATTAAAAAACAAGACAAATTTTAAAAAAATATTAGAAGGAGAAAATAATGTATCCCACAAACCTTTTTCTTAAATTTTGTTTACTTGGATTCAAGAATTAAGCGAAGGACGAGTGATGGTTACAAGACTCCATTATAGTTCAATTATATAAAAAATATTTAGTCTGAGTTAAATATAATTCTAACATAATTATTGAAATTTTTATTGATATGTCATATCCTCATATACGAATGTGATATTTTTTTAATGTATAGAAAACCATCATGTCATGTTTTAGCTTGTTTCATTTATTTTTTTGAATTTCATAACAAAGAAGTTGCCTTCAACATTAACAAATTTGAAAAAAGTTGTCAAAGTTGCCTTCACCATTGATAACTTTGGAAAAAATTGTCAAAGTTACATTTACCATTGACAACTTCTATTGAAAATTGACTTAAACTATTGACAACTTTAGAAGAAGTTGCCAAAGTTGCATTCACCTCATCATCGTTGACAATTTTGCGTTGGAACCAAATAAAAAAGTTTCACTTCATAAAAAAATTATTTTTCAAATATAACATTATAATTGTAATTATAATTAAATAATTATTATATATATTTATTGAAAAACAATTTTTTTTAAAAAAAAATACTAGAAGGAGAAAATAATGTATCCCACAAACCTTCTCCTCAAACTTTTTTTCCTTGGATTCAAGAATTAAGAGAAGAAAAAGTGTAGAACAAAGGACGGGTGATGGTTACAAGACTCCATTGTAGTTCAATTATAAAAAAGTAGAGTCTGAGTTGAATATAAGTCTGAGTTGAATATAATTCTAACATAATTTTTGAAATTTTTATTGATATGTCAAATCCTCATATATGAATGTGACATTTTTTTTAATGTATAGAAAACCATAACTTCATGTTTCAGCTTGTTTCATTTATTCTTTTTTAATTTGATAACAAAGAAGTTGCCTTCACTATTGGCAACTTTTGAAAAAAGTTGTCAAAGTTGCCTTCACCATTGATAACTTTGGAAAAAATTGTCAAAGTATTCACAATTGAAAACTTCTATTGAAAATTGCCTTCACCATTAACAACTTCTATTGAAAATTACCTTCACCATTGACAACTTTAGAAGAAGTTGCCAAAGTTGCATTCACCAATGACAACTTCTATTGAATGTTGCCATCATCGTTGACAAGTTTGCGTAGGAACCAAATAAAAAAGTTTCAATTCATAAAAAAATTATTTTTCAAATATTACATTATAATTGTAATAATAATTAAATAATTATTATATATATTTATTGAAAAACAAGATTTTTTTAAAAAAAAATACTAGAAGGAGAAAATAATGTTTCCCACAAACCTTCTCCTCAAACTTTTTTTCCTTGAATTCAAGAATTAAGAGAAGAAAAAGTGTAGAACAAAAGACGAGTGAAGATTACAAGACTGCATTGTTGTTCCATTATATAACAAATATTTAGTATGAGTTAAATATAATTCTAACATAATTATTGAAACTTGTATTCATATGTAAAATCCTCAAATACGAATGTGACATTTTATTAATATATAGAAAACCATTACGTCACGCTTCACCATTGATAACTTTGGAAGAAGTTGTCAAAGTTGCATTCACCATTGGCAACTTCTATTGTAAATATGTTTTTTACAAAATATGGTAATGCATATAAAGGGTTACAAGAAATATTGTGTCCTTATAACTTGTATATATGTGTGCCTGATATTCATTCCAATACAATAATAAAATTATTCATACTCACATTAGTAGTCATCCAAATATTTATTAATCATTTTTTTTTACAAAGATAAAACTTAAAAAAAAAACTAGATATTATCAATCATTTGATGTTAAAAAATACTTTTTATTATATTCAATAATATTTCTATAAATAAATTATAATTGCATAAATTTTCAAACAACAAAACAAATAAATTAAGAGTGTCTTATTAAGAAAATAATAATTATCAAATCATAGCCAATTATTTTACGATATTGTACGCAATTATATGCAATTAATTTAATAATGATAGACTCTTATGATTAGTGAATCTCTACCTAATTAGCTTGTAAGTTGGAGAGAGAAAATCTATATCCACTCATTAAAAATAAATCAAAAGTGTCTTATTAAGGAAATAATTATTATTATGAAATTATATGCAATTATTATATGCAACTATTGTACGATATTGTACAATATTGTATTGTACGCAATTATATGTAATATATTTAATGATAGAATCTCATGATTAGTGGATCCCTACCTAATTAGCTCGGGATTTGGAGATAGAAAGTCTCCATACACTTGTATATATTTTTGTCTCATCTTCATTCCAATACATCAATACATGTTCTTGATGTATTACTATGCCCATATGCATTATCTTCTCATGAACAATATACCTCAAAATCACATGGTTCTAAACTTATACAACTGAAGAATAAAAGTTTAAAATTAGTAAGGTCTACTACAAGAATACTGATAATATATTATATGAGTGAGACAACAGGCACTATAGTGATATATTTGTACATAGGTTTCACCCACAACCACATGGTGAGACCTGATATTCTATTTATTATAAGATATATGATTTTATTTATGAGGGAGACATTCCTCACTCACATCCACATGGTGAAACCTCGGGTGGGAGCAACACTGCAGACACTTAAATGAAAATATTCATACTGACATTTGTCCGCATCCACATATTTATTAATTATTTTTTTACAAAAGATAAAACTTAAAAAAAAAACACGATATTATCAATAATTTGATGTTAAATTAAAACTTTTTATTATATTGAATAAGAAATATAAATAAATTATAATTACATAAATTTTGAAACAACATAACAAATAAAACAAAAGTGTCTTATTAAGGAAATAATAATTATTTAATTATATGTTATTATTGTACGATATTGTACGTAATTATATGCAAGCAATTAACTTAATAATGATAGAATCTCATGATTAGTGGATCGATACCTAATTAACTTGTAATTTAGAGAGAGAAAGTCTCCATACACTTGTATATATTTATGTTTACTCTTCATTCCAATACAATAATGAAAATATTTATATTCACATTTGTACGCATCCAAATATTTTTTTTTTACAAAAGATTAAAATTAAAAAAAAAGTATATTATCAATAATACTTTTTATTATATTCAATAATATTTATATAAATAAATTATAATTGCATAAATTTTGAAACAACAAAGCAAAGCCCAGATTCTATTTATTATAGCATATATGATTTTATTAATGAGGGAGGTTTTCTTCTTAGTTCAAAAAGGAGGAAAAGGCACTACTATGTTAGCACAACTGAGAGTCAGTCATGACAGCCAAAAGTTTCTCCAAATCTTTTTAGGAAAGGCAATTTTGAACGAATATACTTCAGATATGAGATAAGAGTTCAAGGAAGTATTTCGGCAGCAATGACACTAGGGAAGAGTTATACTCCATTTGCTCGTCAAGAAGATATTTGTGTAAGAGTTATACTTTAATCAAATAATGAAAATATTTGTAAAAGAATGAAAATTTTCATAGAAATAGTTAATATTAAAAAAATGAACTATAAAAATTAGAAAATTAACGTTTTAAAACTAATATATGTAATATATATTTATTTTTAATATATCAGTACAAATATATATTTAGTATATGAAATAAGAACAGAAAAAATAACATTGTAACATATAAAAAGGACGAAAATATAGATCTATAATGTAATATTGAAAATATAATAACGATATATACTAAAAAAATTATTGTTGAGCTACTTTATAAAACATTTTCCTTTATAAATACCCTTATTCTAAAGCTCTTATTCACTGATTGCAATGGCTGACGCTGATCAAGTAAACATTCCACTCCTTCCATTTTTTTCCTTGTTATTTTGTTACTGCATCTCTCTGTAACTATAAAGAAATTGTATATAAGAAGATGTTAAAAAAAAAATGAAGATTTCTTATTCTCTTATGTGTTATTATTTCATGCATGTATAGGAAGTATAACTGTATTTCTAGACTTTCTTTTTAGATGTAGTAATACAATAATCATGGGAAACTATCATTATCAAATTAATTGCGTACAATAATTAAAGTTTTAAAACTTATATATATAATATATATTTATTTTTAATATATCAGCAGAAATATATATTTTTTGGTATATGAAATAATTTTCTCCCTTAACTTATTCAAAAGAAATCAATCAATTTTTTTGCAAATATTCTAACAATACAACTCTAATAATTTGTCTTTTACTACCTAACGTATAGGTGTCAAATGTATTCATCCTAGCTTTATAGACACACCAATTGGTAACAAAATAAAAGCAAAATAAAATTAGTTATTAAACAATGCAAGAATAATGAGTTAAAATTAAGCAACTTCCAAAAGTATCTAACTTTTTAAGCATCGACACATTTTTATTTTTTCCAAAATCTAAAATAAAGGATCACTTTTTCACTTTTTCATATTTTTGTTGTTGTTTTTTATTTATTTTGATATATTCAATTGATTGTGGTCATTAATATTATTTTTTTATAATAAAAAGGTAAGGAAGAGCAATCAAATTCATTCAAACTTCAATATTTTACTAAAAGAATGTTTAATGTCTAACAAAATAAAATAAATATCAACCATGTTCCAATGAATCAAATGATATATAAATAAATTAATGTAAATAAAGTTGTATTTAAAATATTGATCATCACTTATTTTAATTCCAAAAGAATAAAATCTCACGGGCTAGTCCGTCCTACCCAACATTTGGACTGTCGGATTAACGGGTTAGACGGATCGAACAAATGCAGATTAAAAGGTTAAGAAATTTAATTTGACCGACCTAAATGAGACTTAAATCTTGAAGGACGAATGACTACAGTAAAACAACAACGTGCAATAACTAGCGTACAAAATTAACGTACAATAATTATGTATAATAATTGCGTACAATTAAAATGATCAGCTCATCTTTTCCATGTTTTAAATTTAGTTAAAACAACAAAAAAAGTTAATTTATTTTCATATTCTAAAAATATTTGAATCGCCGCTTGATAAAATAACACAAAATAGTGTCTTACAGTTATTGTCTTGCAAATTACAGAATATCGAACTTTGCCTACCATTAATACAAAATAAGCTAACAAGATTAAGAAATTGAGTAAAATTCAAGTAGAAATAGTTAATATTAAAAAAAATAAGTATAAAAATTAGAAAATTATAGTATATATATATATATAATATTTATTTTTAATATATCAGTATAAATATATATTTAGTATAAGAAATAATTTTCTCTGTTAATTTATTCAAAAGAAATCAATCAAATACTTTGACAATCTTCTAAAAATACAACTATAATCATTTGTCTTTTACTACATAACCTTGGTGCGAAATGTATTCATCATAGCTTCCTAGACACAGCAATTAGTAACAAAACAAAAGCAAAAGAAAATTAGTTATTAAACAATGCAAGAATAATGAGTTAAAATTAGGCAACTTCCAAAATATCTAATTTTCTGAGCATGGACACATTTTTATTTTTCTCAAAATCTAAAATAGATGATCACTTTTTCATATTTTTTTTTATGTTGTTTCAAAATTTATGCAATTATAATTTATTTATATAATGATTATTGAATATAATAAAATGTATTATTTTAAAATCAAATAATTCGTAATATTATTTTTTTTTATTTTCATTATTGTATTGAAATGAAGAAGAGAAAGAAATATATACAAGTGTATGAAGACTTTCTCTCTCCAAATTACAAATTAATTGCATATAATGGTGTATAATATCGTAAAATAATTGAGTATATTTGATAATTATTATTTCCTTAATAAGACATTTTTTATTTATATGATATGTTATTGCATGTTTTTTTTAAGACTTTCTCTCTCCAAATTACAAATTAATTGCATGTTTTTTTTAAGTTTTATCTTTGTAAAAAAATGATGAATAAATATTTGGATGCATACTAATGTGAGTATGAATATTTTTATTATTGTATTGGAATGAAGATGAGACACAAATATACACATGTGTATGAAGACTTTCTCTATCCAAATTAGAAGCTGACTAGGTAGAGATCCACTAATCATTGGAGTCTATAATTATTAAATTAATTACATATAATTGCGTTAATATTTTGCATAATTGCGTACGATATCCTACAATAATTGCTTTTAATTTAATAATTATTATTGTATTGGAATGAAGATGACACACAAATATATACAAGTTTGTATGGAGACTTTCTCTCTCCAAATTACAAGCTCACTAGGTAGAGATCCACTAATCATGGGATTCTATCGTTATTAAATTAATTGAATATAATTGTGTACAACATCATACCATAATTACGTATAATTTGATCATTATTAATTTATTATTAAGACACTTTTAATTTTTTTTCTATGTTGTTTTAAAATTTAAACACTTATAATTTATTTATATATTTATTATTGAATATAATAAAAAGTATTATTTTAACATCAAATTATTGATAATATCATTTTTTTTTAATTTTATATTTTTAATAAAAATATTTAATAAATATATGGATGCGTACTAATGTGAGTATGAATATTTTTATTATTGTATTGAAATAAAAATGATATACAAATATATACAAGTTATTAGGAAACCATATTTCTTGTAACCCTTTATATGCATTACCATATTTAGTAAAAAAATAATTAATAAATATTTGGATGCGTACAAATGTGAGTATAATTTTTTTCATTATTGTATTAGAATGAAGATGAGACACAAATATATACAAGTGTATGGAGACTTTCTCTCTCCGAATTACAAGCTAATTAGATCTACTAATCATAGGAGTCTATCATTATTAAATTAATTGCACACAATTGCGTACAATATGGTAGGTTTAATTTGATAATTATTATTTCCTTAATAATACACTGTTGATTTATTTGCTATGCTGTTTCAAAATTTATGCAATTATAATTGATATATATATATATATATATATATATTATTCAATATAATAAAAAATATTATTTTAATGTCATTATTTATAATTTTATGTTTTTTTTTAAATGAAGAAGAGAAAGAAATATATACAAGTGTATGAAGACTTTCTCTCTCCAAATTACAAGTTAATTAGGTAGACATCCACTAATCATGAGAATCTATGATTATTAAATTAATTGCATATAATGGTGCATAATATCGTAAAATAATTGAGTATAATTTGATAATTATTATTTCCTTAATAAGACATTTTTTATTTATATGTTATGTTATTTCAAAAATTATGCAATTATAATTTATTTATATATTTATTATTGAATATAATAAAAAGTATAATTTTAACAATAAATTATTGAAAATATCTTGTTTTTTATTTAAGTTTTATCTTTGTAAAAAAAATATTTAAAAAATATTTTGATGCGTACAAATGTGAGTATGAATATTTTCATATTATTGTATTGGAATGAAAGCAAGACACAACTATATACAAGTGTATGGAGACTTTCTCTCTCCAAATTACATGTTAATTAGTTAGAGATCTACTAATAATTAATTTGATAATAATTATCAAATTATACACCATCATGGAATTCTATCATTATTAAATTAATTACATATAATTGCGTACAATATCATACAATAATTGCGTATAATTTGATAATTATTATTTCCCTAATAAGACACTTTTGATTTGTTTGCTATGTTGTTTCAAAATTTATGCAATTATAATTTATTTATATATTTATTATTGAATATAATAAAAATATTATTTTAACATCAAATTATCGATAATATCATGTTTTTTTTTTTTAAGTTTATCTTTGTAAAAAAATATTTAATAAATACTTGGATGTATACATATATGAGTATAAATATTTTCATTATTGTATTGGAATGAAGATGAGACACAAATATGTACAAATTTGTTATACTAATCATAGGAGTCTATTATTATTAAATTAATTGCATATAATTCCGTACAATATCGTACAATAACTACATATAATTTTATAATTATTATTTCATTAATAAGACACTTTTGATTTATTTGCTATGTTGTTTAAAAATTAATTCAATTATAATTTAATTATATATTTAATTATTATTTTAACATCAAATTATTGATAATATCATTTTTTTTAATTTTATCTTTGTAAAAAAATATTTAATAAATATTTGGATGCGTACATATATGAGTATAAATATGTTCATTATTGTATTGAAATAAAGATGAGACACAAATATATACAAGCTCTAAGGAAACCTTATTTCTTGTAACCCTTTATATGCATTAACATATTTTTTGTAAAAAAAATGTTTAATAAATATTTGGATGCGAACAAATATGAGAATAAATATTTTCATTATTGTATTAGAATCAAGATGAACCACAAATATATACAAGCGTATGGAGACTTTCTATCTCCAAATTACATGCTAATTAGGTAGAGATCTACTAATCATAGGAGTCTATTATTTTTAAATTAATTGCATATAATTTCGTACAATATTGTACAATAATTGTATATAATTTGATAATTATTATTTTTTAATAACACACTCTTAATTTATTTGCTATGTTGTTTCAAAATTTATGCAATTATAATTTATTTATATATTTATTTTTAATATTAAATTATTGATAAAATCATTTTTTTTTTAAGTTTTATTTTTGTAAAAAGAATATTTAATAAATATTTGGATGCTTACAAATATGAGTATAAACATTTTTATTATTGTATTAGAATGAATATGAGACACAAATATATACAATATATACAAGTTCTAAGAAAACCATATTTTTTATAACCTTCTATACGTAATTATATGCAATTAATTTAATAATGATAGAATCTTATGATTTGTGGATTTCTACCTATTTAACTTGTAATTCGGAGAGATAAAGTCTACATACACTTGTTGTATATATTTGTGTCTCATATTCATTCTAATACAATAATAAAAATATCTCATAACAGTAATATGTAAGTTCAGAAGCTACTACGATAATTTTAGTGGTAACTTTGGTTTTCATGAGCTATAGACAAAGGTGATCACAAATACATGGTTTTTCAGCCTTTAGGAACTAAGAGGCATGCCTCCCTCTGGAATAAAATCATATAAATTGTAATAGACAGAATCAGGAGTTTCATATTTTTTTATTCCTATAATAAACTTTACTTAACTTTTCTTCACCAATATTAAAATTCTTGATTTTTTTCCACATATCTATCGGTATACTCATTTTTTCGTCTTTCATATGTAGTGATAAAATAAATAATAGAGCTATAAGAATTAAAAAAAAAATCTTATAACAATTCTTATATCTATTTATTTTCTTTTATTTGTTATTTTTTATCTTATTTTCTTTTATCTTATTTTTTAATTTATCTAACAAAGTGTTATGTCTAAAAAAATACTATGGTTACTTAGATTGGGTATTTTGTTTTGGACGATAAATTCCAATATAAATTATTACCGCAAACTTGCATTTTAGTTTAGTATTAAATTGCTAAAGTAATGTAAGTTGAAAAATTTATTGAGATAGTATAAAAATTCAAGCTTTATTGAGATGTAATTGTACGCAATTATACGTAATTAATTTAATAATGATAGAATCTCATTATTAATGGATATTACTCTTATATATATTTCTTATACATGGAGTGATGTAAATTCACACAACATAATAAAAAAATTTCATTTTTCTTACTCTTGTATGTATTTCTTTTCATTTTTTCGAGATATGTGGACGAAAAGCAACCATGTTAATATTGGGGAATGAATGTTAAGGAAAGATTGTCATGGGTATATTCATAGTGTTTAGATGGACACAAGAAGTTATAAAAATATATTTATAAATACTTGTTTCTAGTTAATATTTTTTCTTTTCTTTTATTGTCTTCACCTCCCTGCACAATATAATATTTAATAGGTAGTAATTGATAATATGAGATAATTATAAAAATTAATATATCATAAAATGTAATCTAACATTGATTCTGGTGATTTCAGTGTTGCTATATACATAAAATATGATCGAAAAAAGTTACGTGCTATTCCGGGAAAGCAAACTTCCTCTTGACGAGAAAATGGAGCATAACTATCTCCAAGACTAAAAACAACTGAAATTCCCCCTAATGCAAATATCTCGTAACCGTAATATGTAAGTAAAGAAGTTTCTCCGATAATTTTAGAGGTAATTTATAGTTTCCAAGAGCTATTGACAGAGGTGGTCACAAATACATGGTTTTTCGGCCTTCCGGAACTAAGAGGCATGTCTCCCTCATGAATAAAATCATATAATTTGTAATATACGGAATCAAAGGTTTCATCTTGTGGTCGCCGTTGAAATCCATTTATAAATATATCACTAAAATTTCTAGTGTCCCACCTAAATAGTCGAGTATGACTATATTTAGTTCTATAGTAAACTTTACTTAATTTTCCTTCCCCAATATTAACATTATTGATTTTCGTCCACATATCTATAAAAAATACTCATTTTTTCGTCTTTGATATGCAGTCATAAATTAAATATTAGAGCTATAAGAATTAAAAAAACTCTTATATCTATTTTTTTTTATCTTATTTTTTAATTTATCTAAAAAAGGGTTATGTCTAACAAAATACTATGGTTACTTAGATTACGTATTTTGTTTTGGACGATCAACTTTCTAATTTCAATTTTACAAAATTTTAATATAAATTATTATCGCAAACTTGCAGCTTTTTGAGTTTGTAACAATATTTATGAAGTTTAGGATTAAATTACTAAACTATGACAAATTGAAAATTGTATTGAGATAGTAAAATTTCAAGCTTTATTGTACGATATTGTATGTAATTATTATACGATATTGTACACAATTATACATAATTAAGAATCCCATGATTATTGGATCCTACTCTTGTATATATTTCCTATACATGGAGATATGTAAATACACACAAAAGAATAAAAAATCTTTATTTGTCTTACTCTTGTCTGTATTTATTTTAATTTTTTCGATATATGTGGACGAAAATCAACAATGTTAACAGTGGGGAAGGAGAGTTTAGGAAAGTTTGCTATAGGAATATTGATCATCATTCAAAGTATATTTTATTACTATTGCTTCGACATAATTCTTTTCATGTTTTTATTGTTCATTTGTGTAAATTAAAATTAATGATTTAACCAATTTGATCATCGTATAAAATAAATGTTCATCGTACAAAATAAATGGTATTCTTTATGTTTCTTAAGTTTTTTAAGTTTCTTTAAGTTTCTTTGGTGAAATTTAAGGTATGTGTTGTAACATGAATTTCAATATTTTAGTTCAATGTTTTTTCCTTTTATCAATAGTAATTTTTCAACTTGTTTTCATAATTGATTAAAACTAAGAAATGAAGTTTAAAAAATATTGATTTTTTATTGATAATACAACTAACTAAATAAATAATGAAATAAAAAATAACTAAGTGTATAATTTGATAATTATTATTTGCTTAATAATATTGGTCATAACTATCTTTTAGACTATGCATAACTAAAATATCACCTATCGCACAAATCTCATAACAGTAAAAGCTGAGTGGAGTTTCTACTGTGGGGATTTCAATGGGAATTCTTAGTCTCCAAGAAAGGTTGTTAGTTACGCCGACAAAAACATGTCTTTCAAATCAAAGCGTATCGAAATTAAGTGGTTTGCCTCCGTGATAAACTTTAGTCATACAAGTTATAATAAACAGAGTTTGAAATTTCTCCTTGTGACCATGATTTAAATCCATGTATCAAGATCTGTATAACTCCTGGTATCCCACTGAAACATTGTAGCATCAATATCAATCCTCATGTAGGAAACTTCTTTCAAGCTTCCTTGCACAACATTGACATTGTTTATATTAATCCACATCTCTAGAGCTTTGGAAAATTCTTCATCTTTTAAGGCAATGAGAATTGTGCTAAACCAGAGGTTGTTTAGACCGTTGCTCTGATACCATATAAGAAACTCGTAAATTGCATATAAGAAAATGGTAAGAAAAATGGAGATAACTTTATTCTGTTATGTGTAAGAAATAAGTGTATGGAGACTTTCCCTCTCCAAATTACAAGTTAATTATATAGTGATCCACTAATCATGAGATTCTGTCATTATCAAATTAATTGCATACAATATCTGCGTACAATAATTGTGTATAATTTGATAATCATTATTTCCTTAATAATATTTTCCATAACTATCTTTAAGACTATGCATAACTGAAATATCACCTATCACACAAATCTCATAACAGTACCATCTGAGTGGAGTTTCTCCTGCGAGGATTGTAGTGGGAATTCTTGGTCTCTAAGAAATATTGTTAGTTGCGCTGACAAAAACATGTGTTTCAAATGGAAGACTATCGGAATAAAGTGGTTTGCCTCCATTACGAACATAGTCATACAAGTTATAATAAACACAGTTAGGAGTTTCTCTTTGTGACCATGTTTGAAGATCCCTTTATAACTCTAGGTATCCCACTAAAATTCTATAGCATAAGTATCAATCCTTCTATAGGAAACTTCTCTCAAGTGTCATTGCACAACGTTGACATTGTTTATATTAAGGCAATGAGAATTGTGGTAAATTAGAGGTTGTTAGATTTGTGCTCTGATACCATATAAGAAAATTGAATATAAGAAGATGATTAAAAAAATTGAGTTAATTCTATTCTCTTGTGTTTAGGAAATAACTGTATGGAGCCTTTCTCACTCCAAATTACAAGCTAATTATGTAGTTACGCTGACAAAAACATGTCTTTCAAATTAAAGCATATCGAAATTAAGTGGTTTGCCTCCATGATAAACTTATTCCTACAAGTTATAATAAACAAAGTTTGGAATTTCTCCTTGTAACCATGATTTAAATCCATATATCAAGATCTGTATAACTCCTGGTATCCCATCGAAACATTGTAGCATCAATATCAATCCTCATGTAGGAAACTTGTCTCAAGCTTCCTTGCACAACATTGACATTGTTTATATTAATCCACATCTCTTGAATAGATGGAATATGGGGTTTGATCTAGGAATATATTTATACCGTTTTCTTTGTAATTTTTTGGCACCGAGAAAGTAGATGGAATTTCAACTTTAAAATGACCACGGGGTATAAATTTTGTTTTTTATTAATCTTCTTTTTATCCTTTGTTGCACCTTCATCCCTTGATTGACTCTACGTGTGATTATAAATATTTGACAACATTGTACATATTGAGGTGCTACAACTTCAATAAAAGACACCTCATTTTGAGAGGATAGTGTTAATCATCCATAAGATTGTTAGTAACTGAAATAGCACCAGGAGTGTATATATATATATATATATATATATATATATATATATA
>Ga0123342_1004950_pt1 | contig 19838 bp, 11 predicted proteins | sample Turbeawhitnodule_FD_89960 | JGI IMG/M metagenome (GOLD analysis project Ga0123342, IMG submission 89960) | Root nodule microbial communities of legume samples collected from Mexico - Turtle bean Mexico white nodule | ecosystem: Host-associated > Plants > Roots > Nodule | place: Mexico: Nepantla... | reverse complement strand
TTTTTTTTTTTTTTTTTTTTTTTTTTTTTTTTTTGTTTGGTTTTTTTTTTTTTTTTTTTTGTATGTTCTTTTTTTTTTTTTGTTTGTGGTTTTTTTTTTTTTTTTTTTTTTAATCAACAATAAAGAATAATATATAATATAAATAGGAATACTATGTTCTCTGAGCTAGGTATAATAAGTCTAGTTTTTAACCAAAATTTGTACATATGTTTGTTTTTTTTTAGGTTATTCTGCTTAACATAGGTTGTTCTGCAGCTTAATTGGGTAACAAAGTTAGACATTCATGAACAATTTTGTATATATTGTACAAGTCTCTTATGTCTTTCATTCCAGCGGTAAGATGGATAGATTTTGTGAGATGTTCGCTTTATTTAATATTTTTTTATAATAAAAAATATTCTGAAAAACATAGTCCACATAATAGCCAACATAATAGTTACATAAATTTACAAATATAACGCAACTCTAACCTAGGTATAATAAGTCTAGTTTTTAACCAAAATTTGTACATATGTTTATTTTTTTTAGGTTGCTCTGCTTAACATAGGTTGTTCTGCAGCTTAATTGGGTAGCAAAGTTAGACATTCATAAACAATTTTGTGTATATTGTACAAGTCTCTTATGTCTTTCATTCCAACTGTAAGATGGATAGATTTTGTGAGATGTTCGCTTTATTTAATATTTTTTTATAACAAAAAATATTATGAAAAACATAGTCCACATAATAGCCAACATAATAGTTACATAAATTTACAAATATAACGCAACATGATAAATTTACAAACGTCATGCAATAGGATAAATTTACAAATGTCATAGAATTTACATCGTCAACATTATAGTTAAGCATTGGGTGTCTTAAAAAATTTAGTAATAAAATATAAACTTGATATATATATATATATTTTAAAGAAGAAAACAATAATTTACAATGTCATGTTTTTTACTGTTATAAATTCTTAGAGACCAAATAAAGATTGATATTCAATATGTCTTTAATTTTACTTCTCATTTAAAAGAAGTATAGTATTTATGTTCAATGGTCATTCTTCGTATTCTATTTGTAATATTTAGTCTCTAAGTTTGTCTTTCACGTTCTAGTGTTAATCTTTTATGACTTATATTTTTTATTTTGTTATATAATCTATTAAAAACTAGAAAAAAAATAAATATTGGAAACATTATTTAAAAAATTCTAAAATATAAATATTATTAATGAGAGTTTCGTAAGAAAAATAATAAATAAAAAAACAATTATTAGTGTATGTGTATAATATTTACTAAGCAGTAAGTTACAATAATGTCATGGTTTTGCAAGATACCAATTAAAGATTGGTAAAGTATTTGTTTAATGGTTTGTCTTTTCTCCTCTTTTATCACTTATATTTTTCATTTTATTATGTAATCTATTAAAATCTAGAAAAATAATAAATATTGGAAAAATTATTTAAATTTTTTTAAAATATAAATATATTAACTAGAGTGGTAAAGTAAAGGTTAAAAAAAATATCATTTTAATATATACGAATATATTATATCCATATATAAAAATATTATTTTTTTATAAATAAATTTTAAAAATGATATTATAGTTTATTTTGGTTTTAAAAACCGTTTTCCCAAAACAAAATTATATAAATTATTTAGCTTTTCTTTTTTTCCTGTTGAAAATCTGTGGCTCACTAAACAACTTTTTGTTTTTTCTTCTTCCACTCTCATTATGTCTTTTTGTTACTTTTCTCTTTATAAAAAACTTTCATGTTAGACATCACTATGTTACTTGACATCTAAGCTATCTCAAGTAACAACAATCATCTGTTATCACATGAAAAAGTATTATTAAAAAAAAGAAAAAGAAAGAGAATACAAAAATATATGGGACTAGACCAAAACTCATATGTTAACAAAAATTATACATAGATAGACTATACTTATTAATAAAGAAATCTAAGAACATAATAGATGAAAGCCTATTATACCAATGAAAGGATTCTTTATGAATAAATCATAAATTAGACAACTTATCAACACACGCATTCCCTTCACGAAAAATATGAGTACCCCCTAAACCTGATTTTTCCATAGTAATTAAGACAAGTATTCCATCAATTACAAAACATCCAATGAACATTTTTTCTAGCAGTAAACGCAACACAAACCAAGGTAGAGTCACATTCCAGACAGACGTTAGTAAGTCCCAACTTTTGAGATCCCTCCAAAGCATATATAACTCCATAAAATTCAGCAACCAAAGTCGTATGAACGTTAAGAAACGCAGAGAAAACTCCAATAAACACTCTCATAGTAGTCTCACGGAAAATACTTCCACAAGTGGCAAGACCTGGATAACCCCTAGCAGCTTCATCAGTGTTCATTTTAACCCAACTTGGTGAAGGAAACTCCCATCTAACAAGAAGAGGACAAAGAACTTTACCAGTATGAGTATTCATACCAAAAAACTTAATCACATTGAAATCCATCATATCATTCTTCATTGAAGCTTTAGACGACTTTCCCACTAGACAAGTTTGTTGGTTATTAATTCAGATTTTATTATTATTAATTCTAATTTTATTAACCTTAAACTATTTTACCATTATATTGCATTAATGGTCAGTTTACAAGCCTGTTAGTATTCCTATTTTATTATATATATGATTAAGTAAATCAAAATGAATAAGATCAGTTTGGTAATTTTATGCAATTACGTTCAATCAGTTGCTACAACCTTTTGTCTTCTCTTATTTCCTTCAATTGGTATCAAGAGTCCGTCTGTTATCATGAATTCTACCCAATTATCAGTCCCTATCCTTTATGGAAAAAATTACAATCGGTGGTGTGTGCAGATGAGAGTTTTGTTTGATTATCATGAGTTGTGAGATGTCGTTGAGAGTGGAGTGTTTGCATTAGCTGCTAATGCAACTGAGACGCAACGAGTAGCGCATCTTGATCAGAAAAAGAAGGACAATAAAACTTTGTACCTCATCCATCATCAAGAATGAATGACGAAGACGTTAGAGCATATTGAATGAGCATTAAAAATCCTAATGTTATATCTTAAATCAACTGTTCTGAACCATTTGCATTACTAAATAAACAGTGCAAGAACTTCCATTAATTAATCATTTGGCAGAAAAGTAATTAAGTCCTTGATTTGTGGATTTGTGTTGGGAGTATTATTTAATTAGTCACAGGTATTTGGCCATTAGATTAATGTTACCCAAACTAAAGTTACCACTGCCCAATTGTTGGGCAAACGGATCCAGCTATATATACAATAATTAAAGGAAGAAGACGGCATGGTTGTAAGATGCTTTTCTTTTACTTTTGAAACTCCTAGTTTTCAGTGTCTCTTCTATAAATTTACAATCATCATCATCTTTCTAATTGGTGACAAGGCTTTTTCAGCTTTCTTTAATTTTTCTTTCATACTTTTTCAGTTTAATTATCTCATACAAATACTCTGACATTAAGCTATTAAAATGGTTTGCTTTTCAGCCAAAATGTTACTATATATTATACAAAGATTCTTTTCTGAAAAACTGGAAATATAAACAAAGCTACATCTGAGTATTAAGAATCATTTTTTTTTTCTAATTTGTTTCCTTCATTTCCTTGAGAGCAATGTATTTGGAAGTCAAAGCTTTGTATGTATGCAACAACTTGAGGAATATTATGCACACTGTCAAAAAAATCATTACAACATTATTAGTGGCCCAAATCCAAGAATAATATAGGTGTTTTTTTCATACACAACAAAAGTAGGTTTAATTAGGGTACATATATTTTAAAAACTTTAATGACCTAATTTTAAATTAAACTTTATGCAGTACTCTATATGAGTCTAGCTCTTATCATCAATGAGATTAATCTTTATTGGTGAATTACTTGCTGAATTTTCATGGCTCAACAAATTATTGATAAAATAATAGATATAATTTCTATGACCTGAAAGGATATTTTCTTGCAAGTGTTTATTCCAAGCTTTATTAATTTATTTATGGGAATCTCTGAAAAATTATGGTATTTAGTTTGAGCTTTAAAAGATTATTCTAATAATTAATTATTCAAAAGTAAGTTTCATTTTCATTATATATATATAAATTCTTACAAATATTATTATTATCTAATATAATAATTATAGTATATATCTAAGTTGGATATTTTTTACACTTTTAAATATTATAATATTTAAATATTATAAATAAAATATATAAACTAGTTTTTAAAGTAATATTTTATTACTTATCAAGATACTTTATTATTATTTTATATAATTTATAATTATATAATATATAAAGTGATATTTTATTACTATCAAAATATTTTATTATTATTTTATATAATTTATAATTATATAATATATAAATTTGTGTCTCTATATCTTACATTTTAAAGATTATATCTTTATGTATATATTCGTATCAGTGTCTATAGTGTGTCTATTTTAGTGTTTACATCTTTATCTTAAATTTTGAATTGGAAAGGAATGATACTATTTTATTTTATTTTAAGTTGAGTTATCACTTATTAGTGAAGTTGAATAATAATCATAATAATAATATAGAAGTAAAAACTGTCTTGATAACGTTTTTTTTAATATTTTTATTCTTTGTTATAAGTTGAAGACGATAGTAATTCTTTAGGTTGAGGTATGACTTCTATTAGTGAATATGTTTTCTTCTTTTAGAATTAAAAAACAATTTATTTCTGTATGAATATTCTTGTAATATTATTCGTATTTACCCACTTCAAAAGTTATATGGGACACTGTGAATTTTAATTACACTAACCATTTTTCAATATTATTTGTAAGAAAAAAAATGATATGAATAGAATCTACAATGAGAAGTTGGTTTGTGTGTGAACTGATAAAGTTCTTTGTTGTTGATTGATGTTTGTGATGTCAATTAGAAGATATACAGAAGAAAAGGGTTTGTTTTTATATAAGGAATAACCATTTTTATTCGCAGCTTAGGAATAGAATTTCAAAAAGGTCCAGGGCAGTTGTCAACACGCTGCTACTATTTTTAGATATTAATCTCCAAAGTTCCATCATTCTAAAATTCTTCTTCAACCAACTACAATTTTTTGTTGCTCCTACTTTATTTTCTCCTTTCTAACACTGTTCTTCATTTCCACAACAAACTTTTATTCACTTCTGAACAAACACAAATCACTCATCTTAATCGTATTGACTTTAATATATTAATGGATGCTGACTATGATCTTAGGAAAATATTAAATTACAGCTACACTTTAATTCTTCGACAAGTAAATAAATAAATTGTAAGAAAATATTAATGATGAGATAGGACGTAACAAATATAACAATGTTATGAGTAGTATAACACCTCAATTATAATATTTTAATTTTATTCAAATATAAAAAATACATATAAATTCTTCACATACATATACCATCTATATGTATATTATATATTCCACATATATGTAAATGTACACATGAATATATCCAAAATAAGATGACATAAAAAAATATTAAATCATCTATAGACTTTCAAACCAAAAACTTGTAGAATCATTAGTTTTCATATTAAAACACAATTTGATTACAGACTTAAATAAAACCTAAAGTTAAAGGGTGAGATGAGTACTCAATACATATAAATCATAATCAACATGTGCTTAAAACATCAAGTTTACCAAATGCTACACATTATTCATACAAAATGGACAATAACATAATATTTCTCGAGAACTAATATTAAGTTTTACACCAAAAAATTGCAGTGCCTCTCACCACATAATATATCTCAAATCTCCCAACTTAATAATTGGTTTCAAATCTGATTATTAGTTCGATATTTAGACAAATAATTGTTTAGGAAGATATTCGTGTAGATTAAACAATTATTCTAGAAAAAGTAAGTTAAGTTGAATTAATATATATATATATATATATAACATCCTTATAAAAGAATATTTTATTTATTTAAGTGAAAAATTTATTAATATGAGTGTCTGATTATTATTTTAAATATTTAATTGTTGAAAGAAAGGTGGGATAAATCATAATTCCTGTGATAAAATAAAATAATTTAATTCTCACTTAAATATGTTTGTAATTATTATAAAATGTGTATTTTTGAATTTGATTCTTAATTTTATTTATTTCTTTAAAATTTAGTAGTATTATTTTTAATTTTTATTAAATGAATGATTTTTTATAATATATATATATATAATTTTTAATCATTCTAAATCTAAAAAATATGTATTTTAGATAGTTAAATAATATTTAATTAAGAATGTAGATTTTTTTAAAGTATTACATACCAACATTGTAATGTAAATCATCTATAATTTATCTGAGATAATTACTCAGGTAATAAATGTCAGATAATATTATGACCAAAGACAAAATTTAATTTTTAAAATAAATTTGTGATAAAAACTAAAATAAAAAATCGTTAATTTTATAAATATTAAAAATTGCATTTAAGTCTGAATTATAATATCTAGAGTATGCTTAACGCTACTTCTTATATATAATTTAAATCTAGCCTTCCAATTGGCCTCAACCTTTAAAGACAGTTTTAATCACGTATATTAGAAGTATTGTATTTGTTTAGTAAAATATTTAGTTTCTACAAAGTAAAAATAATTTATGAATAAAACATTTTACCAAAAAGTCCCTTATACTAAAACTGATTTTAACCTATGCTAAAACTAATTTTAAGAGTATCTGTCGCACACACGCATTGAACACACGATACTCGTAGGTATTCAATTCAAAAAATATTTTTTAAATTTTTGATAATTCTAACACGGTTCTAACACAATTTAAAAAATATACATTAATTTTTAAAAAAATTCAAACTTATTGTATAAATTTTGAATATAATTATAAAAATAAAAAACAAATCTTTTGAAACCAGAACCAGCCATATCTTTTTAAAAAAAAACTGAAAAATACTTATGGATATAAATATTGATTATCATTTATATAACTTATAATTATATTATATGTAGATTTGTTGTTTCACAAATCTATATTTTAAAGATTATATACATTCTGTTATTATTTACTTGGTATCAGTTTAATTGTCCGTGTATATATATGCTATATAGATTTTAACTTAAAAAGATTGTTCTGGTTGTTCTTTTTTGTCTGTAGGAGGAAATTTATGCAAGGCAATGTGAAGTTGATTGGTGATTGGTGATGAGCAATGACATTATTCTTCTCCCATATATCTTCTACAGCTCAGGAAAAGACCCTACAAATAAACAGTTGACCATTTGGGAACAAAAGAAGAACCAAACTCTCTTTCAATTCAACTCACACTCTGTCTCTGTCACAACTCTTACCCGCCAAAATGCTCCCAACAAAAGGCCATAAAGAGAAAAACTTTCATCTTCAACTCCACTCCATGCGTGCAAATGCTAACACAACACCTTTCTCTCTCTCTACATATATTCCAGTTTGATTCTCAACCAACAATCCACCGTTACTTAATAATATTCTCCCATTCTTCAAGAACATATCTTTCTGCAATTGTCTATTTTCTCTTCATTGCTTTCCAAGCCAAGAATCTCTCTCTCTGCCACTTCCTCATAGATTCCTCTCCCTCTTTTTCAGCCACTATTAACGATCTCTAATCAACCTTCTTTTCCATCTCCTCTCCTCTCTCTCTCTCTCCCCTTCTCCTCTCTTTCTCATTTTCATCTTTCCTCCTTCCTTTTCCTCTTCTTCTTCTCACCCAACCACAAAAATCTATACATACTCATGGCTCCTCCCTCAGATATCAACCATCTTTCTCACCCTTGCATATACGGTATTTTCTTTCTTTTTTTCTTCTTCTTCTTCTTCTTCTTTTTCCTTCTGCTCAAACAACAAAACAAAAAGCTAGAGCTTCTTCTGCATCACACTTGCCATCATCGCATGGAAGACAAAATTGATTTTGCAAACTTCAGAATACCCACGTCAAACTATTTTTTGAACTTTTAACTCCTTTTTTTGGTGGTTGTTGATTTTACTAAATGGGTATGGATGGTTGTACTTGTTCTTAAAAAAAATCATTTTTTTTACTTTGAATACGAGTCCAGAAGTTATGTAAAGTGTGCAATAAGATACAATCGAGTCGTGGACCAAATTCGATTTGTACTGTAATTTAGTGGTTTTAAATTCTAATTGAAACTTCTTTTTTCTTGCAATTTTGGTGGGAAGCAGGGGACTTTGTTTCTTCGTACTCAGAGAGAAAGTCTGGTTTTATGAAATGGTTTGGCAAGATTTTCAAAATTGGGTCCAATAGAGGAAGGGGTGCTGGTCGTCATCTACAGCAGCCTGAAGAGGAAAACATGGCTTGGCCAGCTCCAGCTAGATCAATGGTAAACAAAAAACATTCATGTTCTGTTTTGTTCCATTCGTGACACTGTTGTTTTCAAGGATATCTATATCAGTTGTTGTTTCTTGTTTGTTCTTGTCACTCATACAAGTAAATCGAAGGATTAATTTTTGACATTTCATTCCTTTTTGGTGCAAAACAATAATGATGTGGAAAACAACTAAAATGATTGACTTTTTTGCAAAGTCAGGAATCAAAGTCATAATTTTGTAAAGTCAAGACCTGCAACTTTTTACCTTTACAATTTTAAGAACTGAATGGGGTTTCACTCTAACTCAATCATGATAAGGACTACACTTTTGTCTTTTTTTTGTCTTGTTTTGTTGATTAGACATCCTCCTGTTCTTGTCAAGTTGAATTGAGTCTCTTTACTTGGGGTTACAGCTTAAAGCACATTGTGACTTTTACTCACTTTTTTCTTTCAAGCTTTTGGTTAAGCAATGCTGACTTGTATCTTATTTCTGCACTACACAACATGAGTTGTTCTGCATCATACAGAGATGACTAATGCAGCATTGTTTTTAACTAATTTTCTGAAGCGTGCTTCTTATGTTTGGGTTATCTGCTTCTGCTACAATGTAGAATCTTTTTCCTTTACATTATCCATGTTGTGTTAAAATTACTTCCTTACTCAAAAAACATTACCAATATGTTCGGAGAGGAAACTTCATAGTTTTTTCAAGGACATTAAAATACATTGAATTTCAATTTCAATTATTTAATTTTCTCGTTTTATTAGAATATTATTATTATATACACATTTATTTTAATATTAAATACTATTTAATAATTTAAAATATTGTTTAATGATGTTTTCAATCAATATCCATGGAGACTATTCTTCAACAAAAGTCTACCAACATTTTTCCAATCGATGCTATTAAGAGTTTTTTCTATTGACATTGGTGAATTTTTGTTTGGAAGTGATGCTAATCATTACTATTTTGGCTAACACTGATTAAGGTTGTTGTTTTTTTCTCAGTTATTGTTTTCTGTTATTTTTTGACAGACTTTTTGATCAATATAAACTGAAAATTGCCTCGAATAACATTGCTCGGAAATAGTCTTAATCAAGATTTACTAAAAGATTTTCAAGATGAGATTAGAAAGAAATAACTTAGACATTATAAAAAAAATCTGGAGTAACATTGGCTAAGAAAAAACTCTTAGTATATCAATGAAACATTACTTCAATATTTTGACTTACATTAGAAAAAAAAAATATTTCCGCAAAAAATTGACATATAACTAGTACAATTTTAGTAAAAAAAAAGACTTTACTTTAGCAAAAAAAGCAACTTTAAGTTCATGATTTTTGAGTGAATCCGAAATTGAAAATATCTTCACCAAGTTGACAATGCTCATGAGAAAAGTAAAGAAAGGAGAGTATTTAAAAAAAATGTAAATAAATAAATTTCAAAATTTTACCATTTTGTAAATAACATTTAAATTTTTTTACAATATTAAATAATCAAATTAAAGAACAATAAATATTTCAAAATTCTTTTTTTATAGAAGTTATTATCTTCTGAAGGCCTTTTAGAAGGTCTAAGAAGAGAGGGTTCATAACTGGATATGCAATGAATTTTTTGGTTCTTTTCATAAACATATGTTGAATACTGAGATTATGGAAGAAGTATTGAATAATACTGTTGATGTTATTAGGATGACCGTGCTAGATCTCGGAAAGAGAAAGAAGAGTTGGACCATGCAATTGCACTTTCTTTAGGCGAAAATTTGAAGAGACCAACGGGTAGGTGCTGAAATTTGAAAAATGCACTTTCTCTCTAGCTACTGTGATCTAATTAAACTCTTTTTTTGTTTGATCATAAGGGTATAAATGGCGAACAGGAGCAAGAATTGATGAAGATTATGCAAAGGCTCTTCAGGATCGCATGTTCTCATCTGCTCATCCTCCATATGCCCCTGTACCCGCTTATCCCCATGGATATGGGTAATCTTCTCTCTCTGCTAAACATTGTAACTCATAAATGTTGGCCACTCGTCAAGGGTTTCCAAAAATAGCATGATTGTTGATTTTTTTTGTATTGGGGATTCCCCTAGTCAAAATTACTTATTATTTCTCGATCACTGTGTGTTGTGAGCATAAATTTGAACCAAATTTCAGAATAAGTTTGATTTCTCTGTCGAGTTTACCATGCATTATGTAATTAATTTTGATTTCATTGTTTATGATGCTAACACAGTAGGAATTTATTGACAACTGATAATGTGCAGTATGGCATCGCATAGCAGAATATGTGGAGGGTGCAACCAAGAGATCTATGGCGATTGTTTGGGAGTCGGTCATAGTTATTTTCATCCAGACTGCTTTCAGTGTCACTCTTGTCGTTACCCCATTACTGAGCGTGAGGTAGTTCGATCCTCTTGAGATTAAGAGGAATTTGATATCATCGATAGTACTTATCTTCAATATTTTCCCACATCAAATTCATGTTATTTACTCTTTACAATTCATGCCTGTGAAAGTATTGAATTTAACTCTTCTCTTTTATTTGTATCTTACTTCCTTTTTTTTCTGTTGATCCAAGTTTTCTTTGTCAGGGAAGCATCCATATCATAAGTCCTGTTTTAAAGAATTGACCCACCCTAGATGCGAAGTTTGCTATCAATTTGTAAGATTAACCTGCTACATTGTTCTGCTTTTGTTACTCCTAGTTTTCTTCAAAAAGCTCTTTAAATTTTAGCGAATTTCATATACCTTATAAGGAATAGTTACACTAGTTAGTTTATAATGATGGGACCAATTAAATAGTCCAATTAGTCTCTTTTTTTGGTGATGAAAATAGTACAATTAGTCTACTTGTGATATTTGAAATAATTTTAAATTATTGCATCATTGATATCGCCATATCCTATTCATTATGAATATTGAGAAGATTGTGGAAATTCTGTTATGGAATAAGGCTTTTGTTGTGGTTGATGCAGAAATTCTAATTAATCATATGATATGTCATAAATTCTTTCTATTAATAAATTTGATTATTTATCACAAGACTAGCCTAGTAAAAAGATCATATCCTCTGTGTCTGTTACTATTGATTTCTAATCTTCAGGCTTAGTGAAAAGCAATATTAATATGATTGTGGTATTTTATTTCACTTTCAGATACCAATAAATGCTGCTGGTTTGATTGAGTATAGGTGCCACCCCTATTGGAACCAAAAGTATTGCCCATCTCATGAATATGATAATACATCTCGGTGCTGTAGTTGTGAAAGATTAGAGGTACGAACATATATAGTTATAACATTTTTTTTTCATATGCTTCTCCCTTTTCTGATCTTTTATTTTCTTTTGAATTATCTTCTTGAAGTCTCGGAATGAAAGATACTGCAGATTAGAAGATGGAAGGATTTTATGCTTTGAGTGCATGGAATCTGCTATAATTGACACTGGTGAATGTCAGCCTCTTTATCATGCTATCAGAGACTATTACGAAGGAATGAACATGAGAATAGATCAACAAATCCCAATGCTCCTTGTTGAGAGACAAGCACTTAATGATGCCATTGTTGGAGAGAAGAATGTAATGAACCATCCACTCTTTCATTTTTCAGCTTTAGAATTTATTCAATTCCTCTAAACTTTTTATTGGCTTTTACCAGGGATTCCATCACCTACCAGAAACTAGGGGCTTATGCCTTTCAGAAGAGCAAACTGTCACAAGCGTATACTATTTACTTCTTTTTTTGCTTGTTTAACGAAGCCTTCATGAACCAACTTATAAATTATCTGTCAGGTATATCAATTAATTTATGATATATTGTGCTGTTTCAGGTGCTAAGACGGCCAAGAATTGGTGGTCACAGATTAATAGGGATGAGATCTCAACCTCAAAAGCTGCTTAGAAAATGTGAAGTTACAGCTATTCTTGTTCTGTATGGCCTTCCAAGGTAAGTAGCATTTAAAGACTATGGAATCCTTACTAAGCCCCTCTAGGGCCAAAAATAGACAATGTGAATGCGATAGGATGGTCCTAAAGAGACCCAAAAGAAGAAAAATACAGTGGCTTTTAAAGATTTTATAGGATGGTCTTAAAATATAAAAAATAATATTTATAACTTCATTTAATTTATATTTTAATTTCCTAAATTAGATAATGACATTTGTAGGGGTCATTATTTATAGTTGGCATCTTTACATATACATAAAAGTGTATTCCTTGTTATCTGTCAATCTTCAATGAAGAACATAAATGTTTGTGTTTATCTTATTTATGGCTTTAATGGTAGTCTTTAGCTTATCTTCTGCTTCTTATTACAATGTTATTGCCGATCAAAAAAAAAAAATTACAATGTTATTGCAATGGTACTTTGTGCTTGCAATAATGTTGATCCAAACTTTATAATAAATTTCATGAAATTTATTACTGGATGCAGGTTACTCACAGGTGCTATACTTGCCCATGAGTTGATGCATGGTTGGTTACGCCTGAAAGGTGATAATGTGTTGTTATCTTTGTATTCAACTGCACAGTATTGCCTGATTTTATCTCACTCTGCCTTCAACTAATTAAGCAGGTTACCAAAACCTTAGTCCTGAAGTAGAGGAAGGTATTTGTCAGGTTCTCTCTTACATGTGGCTTGAGTCAGAGGTGATGTCATGTGCTAGAACCATGCCATCAACATCTTCAGCTTCTTCTTCCTCCTCCTCATCCTCCCACTCATCAAAGAAAGGTGCAAAATCTCACGTTGAACGTAAATTGGGTGAGTTTTTCATGAACCAGATTGCCAATGATTCTTCCCCAGCTTATGGTGGTGGCTTCAGAGCGGCTAATGGAGCTGTGAATAAATATGGTTTACGTTGCACTCTGGAACATATTCGTTTGACTGGTAATTTCCCAGTTTGAGATAAGAACCCGTTCTCATAGGAGTTTGCAACTAGAGTTTGATGTTGTAATATTGGTTCAGATACGAGAGACAAGGTTGGACATAATTCCTCCTGTTATTTCATACCCAGGGGGAATGTGGTGTCCCTGTGTAAGGATATCCATGTCCAAGCTCAATAATATATTATGCATGCCTTGTTTTTAATTTATTTGGTATTATTTCTGATCATTTTACTAGCAATAATGATATTAACAACTACAGATGTTTTTTTTTATTATAGAAATCTACACAGTCTCTAAAAAATAATTATATCAATACGAAAAACTCTCAACAAGTTAAATCTTAACTTAGAATATTTATAATATTTATAAATATAAAATTTAAAAAGCGGATTCAAAGTGTAGTTTGGATTACCCTAATTCAATTTCATTTTATAAATTACTTTTAAAATTATAAGTTTTTTTTTTTGTAAATAGTTATGTACCATAAAACAATTTCTTAACTTAATAAATAATAGTGTTTGACATACTATAATATTTATAGTACTTAACATATAACTATAAAGCATATCTTAATTGCAGAAGTATACATTTTAATTTATATATTTAATTATATAATAATTATATTACTACATTATTATGTTAATAAGTAAAGTTAATACGATTTTATCCTATATTTATCACGTCTTAATTGATTATGTTTATGATTATAAAATAATACTGTCAAAATTTTTAAATTACATAATAATGCAGACAAACCTGACCCAAATTATCTACCTTATCTAATACCACTTTCCTATTTACATTTCCTTAAATTTTTATTTACACTTTTCTTTTATTTATTTGTTTATCAAATATACATTTTTTATTTAAAAAATTATAAACCATAATGATTTTTTGCTGTTTACATGTGGTTGTCTCTAGATCATGACAACCAAAAAGAAGAAGGCAAATTCTCTTTCCACCTCCATATCTTCCTCCTTTTTCTTCATTCTAATTGTGAAAAGTTGGTTTCAACATTTTTTAAATTTTTTAAATAGTTCAAAATGAAAAATAACACCATTTTTATAAATAACCTCAGTTAACATTCGCATCTCATACCTCCTTTTCTCATACATTTATTTCAGTCGCAACATTTTCATTTTTCTCCAGTCACCGTGTTTGAGAGCAATTTTGTCATTTAAACATGTGAGGAGGTTTGCAAGAAGATTCGTTGTATTTGACGTTTCTCAATGCGAATATAACTTCTTTTTTAGTTTTGAACTTCATTTTTGCACTTTGTTGGTTTTTTTTTCTGAGTTTTGCGCTTCCAAAAAAATAAAAAATATAAACGAACGAAAACACAGTCACCACCAATAAAAACACTATAAAACTTACTTCAATTACAAACGTTCACCACCAGCCACCATAAGCAACCACCACCATTTAAAAATGAAGAGAAAACACTATACTCTCCAACATACTTAGAAGGGCAAAACAAATTTCTTTTTCCTTATTGCAACAATTAAGACTTGTAAACATAGTGGTAAAGGGTTTCCTACTATGATGAGACAAACAATTCTCTAGTTAACAAAGTCTTGAACATAAACAACCACCATTGCACTAAGCACTAACACAAAACACACGGCAAAGTTCCACCAATTGAAGAAAGACATATTCTTCTTCCTTTCTTCCAAGTGATCATCATCAAATTGATCAGTTCCAAAGCTTTCCAAGCATGATTTATATCCTTCATTACCCAAGGAAATAAAATAAAGGGAAAGGAAGAAAACCATTTCATGAACATTTCTTAGTTGTCTCCAAGTTATGTTGTGAAACATTTATAACAACATTTGAGTACTTTTTAGTGACTCGGTGCAATGACAACGACTATCAGGATGCATCATATACAATTGGATAAGCCACCTGAAGTTATAGACACGACCAATAGTATCTTTTTTTTGTCAAAATGGATGCTTTTATATTCTCGATACTGATACGTGTATCAGTAATACAACTTTGGTGGATGTAAGTAAACTTTTATTAACTTTTTAACAAATTTTAATATATTCAATATGTCATTGTAACAATATTTTTTTTTTTTCAATGTTCAAGGTATTTATATCATCTCTTTGTTGAGAAAATGTTTACATATATTGATTCCTTAACCATGTTGCCATTCATTGTATTGGAAATAAACCTAGGTGTAAACGTATTTAATAGAGACATTTCAAAATGGAGGCAAAAAAGTGTACTTAGCACCTTACTTTGCATTAGTAAGTATATATTCTATAAGTTAATGCACATCTATGTAAAATTTAATTGTTACTAATATTATTTTATATGCTAGGAGTCATTGACAATTGATAGTAATTATTCCTTGACAATCTCTTGTTGTTTTTGTCTTCATTGCAGAAGAAAATTAATAATTTGACAATTAAAAATATACTAGACACGTAAGTTTTTATTACTTTATTTCGTGTGTTATATGATTTTATAATTACTATAATTTTAATGTATGTAACTATTTATAGAGTGATGAGGCTCATTTGAGGTTGCAAAGGCTTGCAAATGTTGTTAGAAAGAAGCTACACTACATTGCACCAAATCTAAGTCATTCATTTTACTACTATTCAATTACAATATATAAATTATTATATTATAATATTTGTATAGTGCTCATATCTCATGGAGAGTTATGAGTACAAGTATTATGTGATGAGGCATATGCATAAAATCATATATGCTAACATTAACGACTAATGGAAGGAGATAATATATAATTAACTCAAATATGTTAAATATTTATTTCATCTTAAATATTTAATTATGTAGATATTCAATGATCCATTGAAAGAGGAAGTGTTACAAAAGGTTTAAGAGCAGTGAACATAATTTCTTTTAAGTATTTATTATAAACGATCATATTAGAACTAGCTCACAATTTTGTATAAACTTGAACACATTACATTTTAGTAAAGGTTGTAATTATTTATGTACAAGTTAAGTTTTAATATTTGTTTGAGAACTGTATTTATTGTAGTGGTATGAATGTAAATAAGATAATGAATATGTCAAAAAATATTAAAAAATACACTTTTTATAACAATTATTGTTAAACTTGCCATAAAAAGTATTATTTCCTATGATTGATTTGATCTTAACCATCATAGAAAGTAACATATTTTATGATGGTTAAAACATGATCTATCATAGAAAATAACACTTTTTATGACGAATGTAATTTCAATGGTCATAGAAAATAGACATGAACATAAGAAAGTAACATTTTCTATGACGTTTAAAACATGACCATGACTAATCATAATAATATTACTTTTTATAGCGAGTGTAATTTCAACTATCATAGAATATTGGCTCAAACATAAGAATATGACATATTACAAAAAACTATGGAAAAACTGGAAAGATGGTCCGTGAACCAAATTTGGGGTCCGGGAGTCAGTTACGCATAGGGAAGGTATTAACACCCCTACAACGTCGTTTGAAGACAATACCTTCAATTAAATGTGTAAAATGAGTGTGATTTTTCTAAATGTTTGTTTTTCTCCGAAAATAAAAAAAAATTGATTTTTAAAAACAAAGAAAATTTTATATTTGAGGTCCCACATGAATGAATCTTAGTCTTACATATTTTCGTTCATAACAAAAAATCAGGGTTTACGTAGTTCTAAGGGTTAGACTATTTGAAAAAGTTTGTAGTGTGAGCTAGGATTTTAAAAAAGAGAATAAAAGTGAAGTGAAATTTTTGAGAAAAGGGATTCGACAAAGATTGACCTTGCTCTTACATATTTCTTCTAATAATAGAAAATTAAGGATTACGTAGTTCTGGTTGTTTGTTTGTTGACATTTTTAATTTGAATTTTTTTATATTTTATGTTTTTATTATTTTTATCAAAAAAAGTATTTACTAAAAGGTGGGACCTATGATTATACAATTACTCAAATAAAAATTAAAATCTGGTGAGTGAATAAAATAAAAGAGGGGTGGAAGATAGCAAAAGTGCTTGGCCAGCTGAATGGGCCCAGACTTATTTGGGAGAGCTGATGCGGCTGTTAATATGAGAGTACCAAATAGCAAAACTACTGGGCCAGCAGAATGGACCCAGGTTTATTTGGTAAAATAGTTGCAGATATTAAAAGTGAGGTGCAAATAGTGAAATTGTTGGGCCAGCAGGATGGTCTGAGGCTTGTTGGTAAGGGTGGTATGATATTAAAAACGTGCTGCAAACAGTGGAAGTGTTGGAGGTGAGAATATCAATAAGAGGTCCACAAATAAGTTGATGCATGGAGGAAACATAAAAAACCGTGGACCCTATTTTCGGCTCCTCCCTACATGCACATGAATGCAAATTTTTTTAATGTTTACGTCCATGATTACATGGATCTCCTATGTTTTATTGTAATTTTTTACTCACCAATTTAAACTAAACTCATGATCCCGCTTATTATTTTAAGACGGTTTCTACTCGTTCTTCTTCCACCTCCATAAACTTTTGATATTTCAAAAATGTTCTTTTGTAATATTTTGGATTACATAATTTAAAAATATTTTTTTAAATTTATAATTAGTTTTCGAAATATTCTAAATTATGTAATCTGGAAGTATTTTTAAAAATACGTGTTTGAATTACATAATCTGAAAGTTACTATCAAATTCAAACCCTAAACCCTAAAAATATATTATGGATTACATAATCTGTAAGTTATTTCCAAATCTAAAATTAATTGTTGGATTATATAATCTAAAATATAAGGGTTACATAAAATGTTATTTTCATATTTTGTATGAGATAGAAAAAAATATATAGAGCTGCAGGAAGAAGAGGAAGAAACGTTTTCTTTTAAATATTAGGAGCCCATTTGTATAAGATATTCATGAATTTAAAGACAAGAAAAATAGAAGTGATATGCATACGCTTAATTGGTACATACAAAAGAGAAATGCTTATAATTTATGCCTCATACAATATATTAATTTTATTACAATTTATAGTAAAATATTTAAATGTAAAATTTATTATAAACCGTAGTTACTAATTGTAAAAATATCCATCTGAAAAACTAGGAAGAAATGAAGAATAAATTTAAAATTGAGAGAAATGTGCATGATGCACAGAAGTTGTTGGGAGTCGTTGATCTTCCTTACCAATTTGAGAGAGGAGTATTAAAGGAAGAATGATGATCAAAAAATTAATAATTATACGCAATTATTGTACGTAATTATTGTACGTAATTATTGTACGCAATTATACACAATTAATTTGATAATGATAGGATTAGAGATGAAGAAACATACGAACTTTTTTCAAAATTGAAATGTGTGACAACACTTTCTCTAAAAAGGCTGAGTTTGTTTAGTCTTCCAGATTCAATAATGAATTTAAAACATGTTCGATATTTGGACCTCTCTTACACTGCAATTGTCGTGATTCCTAAGTCCATTCATTCTTTGATCAACTTAGAAACTCTTATGTCAAAATCTTCAACGTCTATCACATGATGTATGCAAACTTATTCATCGGGACTACCTAGACCTTCGTGGAACTAGATTATCTAAGATGCCGCCTTCTATCAATGACTTGAAAACCCTCACAGTTTTGACAAATTTTTTAATAAACAGAGATAGCGATTGTAACATTGGTGTGATGGAGAATTTTCTAAAGCTTCGTCGTTCATTATCAATCCAGAATTTAGAAGAGGTGGTCGAGGCCAATGATGCTTCAAGCGCAAACTTAAAGAAAAAAAAACACATAAAAAAATTGGAGTTCATCTGTACAACAACACTGAATCCAGACATACATAAAGATACAAATGTGTTTGATAAGTTACAGTCACAAATATTAGGAAGGACTAACGATTGAAAACTTTGGTGATATTAGTTTTACCAGTTTGGAGTCAATTTGTACAGAATTAACTAACTTGTAATTTGGAGGGAGAAAATGTTTAAACACCAGAAATGTACGTAACAAGAGAATCTTTATGATATATTAATAATATATAATCTATAATAAATAAATTAAATAAATAATAAGAATCTCAAATACAAATATATTTTTTGAAAAAAATATTAGTGTAGGTACTATAATGCTAGTAAAATTATAACTTCATGAACAATATATTAATTTTATTATAATTTATATTAAAATATTTAAATATAGAATTTATTATAAACACTAATTACTAATTGTAAAAAATATACATTGGTTATGACTCTCACACATTAGAGTTTTATAGTTCGAATCGGACATACACAAATGTTTGTTTTTGTATGGAAGTATATCGACTTTAGAGCACGTAACCAAATCTTCGTCGTTCATTATCAATCATGAATTTACAAATGTCTTTGATAAGTTAAAGAATGTCAACTGCTGAACCATTGATAATGCTGAAGTTTTTTTGTCAAGAGCCTATCAAATGTTAGATCTTCACCAAACAAATTTGAGGGAGTATTAAGAAAATAATGATGATTAAATAATTATACGTAATTATTGTACGTCGCAATTATTGTACGCAATTATAATTTGATAATGATAGAAGCGATTAGTAAATCATTACCAAACTAACTTGTAATTTGGACGGAGAAAATGTTTAAACACCAGAATATAATGCTAGTA
>Ga0123342_1004949_pt1 | contig 19843 bp, 8 predicted proteins | sample Turbeawhitnodule_FD_89960 | JGI IMG/M metagenome (GOLD analysis project Ga0123342, IMG submission 89960) | Root nodule microbial communities of legume samples collected from Mexico - Turtle bean Mexico white nodule | ecosystem: Host-associated > Plants > Roots > Nodule | place: Mexico: Nepantla... | reverse complement strand
GAAATAATTAAATAATTTAAAAATAATTATATATCCAATTTTTTTCCTTAAAACTAACACTCTTAGAAAATTATGTATCAAATTAATTTTTAACATTACATAACTTACTACCCAATATATAAATAATAATAAAAAATTTAAAAAATTATGACATGGCACGACTTCAGTATGACAAGGCAGAAGTCGTGCCAAGTTGGCACGACTTTAGTATGACATGGCAGAGTCGTGTCAATTGTAACGATTTGTGCATATGAAGTCGTGCCAAATTGGCACGACTTTCCTAAATTTGTAATTTTTTTTAAACGGACTCCATTTTGGTAAAAGAAAAAAAAATAACCCCATGATCAAAAACTATATATATATATTAGTTTTACTGACATGAAAATTTTTAATTTAGGTAATATAATAATATATAAATAATCCAAGTTATTTTTTAATTTCAATTATTCAAGTAAAATGTAATGAATTATATTTAGACTTTTCATTTAATACTCTCCACGCATATATTTAGATATCACTCCCTTTCAAACACATACTCACAACTCTCAATCACCTTTCAGTTTTTAACAAAACTAAAAATACAAAATTTTAAGTGTTTTTTCTTTACTATTTTTCAATTAGAATTAGAGTTTCACATTGAGAATTTAGGTTTATAGTGTCAACATTTATTATTTATTGTAATCACCAAAGTAAAATTTGAATCATAAAAGAGAAGAAATAACAAAAATAGCCAAAGAACCAATTCATATTTTGTCCTTCAATTTTCAGAAATTATTTGAAGTGCCGATTGGTTCATATTCCACAGAAAAAAACAAAAGGATCTCAAACTTGTGCCTTCAAAAAAGTTAGTTGTTGAGAAATCTTTTCAACACATCCATGTTTGGAGTAATGAAGAAGTCCCAAAACGAGGTTTGCTTGGGGAAACCTCAACATCCACAACTACTCATCACTTAGTAGTTGGTACTATTGGGTACATGGATTGAAAATGAGCATGAAAAGATGATAACATGGTTTGAATGCCATTATTGAGTACTAGATGCAAGTGGAAACCCTAATGTTAACCTAGTTTAACATGGCCATCAGATTCGGATCCACAATCAGTCCTTCCATTAGTCCACTCTTGTTTTATTTTGCAACATGAGATAAGAGAGATCAACTACCATATTCGTTACTCAAATTATGATAAGTTGATAACTACCATAGCCCCATATATATTCATGGCCCCCTAGGGTTTTGCATACCCAACTACTCTCAATATCCATGAACTACGGGATGCGTACATCGTCTTATTTCATCAATATTGTGGCTATTCTTCATTCATCAGTCATTAAATTGAAATATAATTTGTAACGTCATGTAACAAGTGGGGTCTAACAATGGTGACTGAACTCAGTGAAGTGAAGTGAATGGCTTGGGAAAGAGCAAGAACTGCACCAGTTCTGGCACTTGTTTCTGTTTTTCCATTAAGAGAAAATGCTTCTTAAATGAAGAAAAATAAAAGTGTTTACTATCATTTTCATAAGAGATGGTTTAATTATAACCTCATTGATTTGAGTGATGGATATGTTTAATTTAGTTCCTATGTGTTTAACTTATGGGGGTATATACATCTTTAATTTTTTTGTTCAGTTAAATTTTAGTCTTAATTTGTTCAGAGACGTTTTTTATTTTTTATTTTAAAATTTTTTATAGACTTGATTAAATTTTGAGTCTCTTATAACTTTAGTTATTTTTAGTTAATTTTTTATATATTAAGTAATTACAAATTTTATATCTTTTAACTGAATGTTATTTAAATTTTCTATTAACTAAGTGATATTCACTCTTATTTTTATCTAATTATCTTGTGGTTAGGTATTAAAAAATATGAGATGGTGTGATTAATATAAAAGTATATTATGATTAATTTAAAATGATAAATACTTTTATTATGAAAGATGCTATGTGAGATAATAATTACATTGCTAGAAAGGTTAAGCAACAAAAATTAATTAAAAGAAATAAAAATATTGAGTACCTAATAAAAAAAATGTAATTAAATTTTAATTAAAAATATTTAAATTTATAAAAACGTGAAACTTAATTAAGTCTTATTTATATAAAATAATAATACCTTTTTAGATTTAGGATTATCAGATTAAATTTGAGATAAGACGTTCTATAAAAGACCAAGAGTAACGCGTAATAGAGAAATGTTTGCAAATTTATATTCAAAAATCTCAATAATGTCTTTTCCAAAATTTATCTATAAAATTTGTATTGAAAAAAATGAATATTTGTTGAGTCTCGTAAATGTAAGTAAGAAATGTCAGATTACGTTAAATTTAGCTTGTTCCGTATTTTTTTTGTCTGTTTGTATCTGACAAATTTTATCCTATTATTGTACATTAAGGGGATTTTTCCAACATTATTTAAAAAACCGTAGTTAAAGGACCTAGGTTTAAGTATTCCTTATTTGAACATAATTACTTATTTTTTGTAAAGGATATAACTATAATCATAAATAAAATAAAGATAACATCATTTTAAGAAATGTGTTTTTTTTAAATGTAATGTTATTTTTTTTTTTCAAAAGACAAATAAATGTACCTTTAATCTGGTTTCGTTGGTTTTTAAATTTACTTAATTTTTTATCTTGCAAATCATCATATTGGATAACAAATAAATAAAATTAATTAGTAATTTTTAAAAATACATTTTTTAATATGACAATTTGCAAATCCATTCAAATACATACTTAATTTTAGTGGTAATTTTTTTTCCTTTTTGTTGAGTGTATTCATAGTTAATAACTTTGTAAACCTTTGACTCATGAATTCATCTTCGTGGAATACACCCATAAATTATAGTAATTTTTATATATCTTTAATTGATTATATGAAGATATTGTTGTGTGCTAATTAGTTGTTGTTTTGTTATAGTGGTTTTTTTTTGTATTAAAAAAATAATCAGTAAATGTAATTTATTTTGAAGTGATTTTAATAAGAAAAAAAATGATATATGTATGTTTAAGTTGTTTTTCTTAGATTACATTTGATTTTTATGAGAAACAAATTTTAGCTATATATTTAAAAAAATAAAAAATAAAAAGTTTTTAATGAGATGTTTTGTTATTTCATTCATGTGTTTTGTGGAAACAAATATTAAAATACAATTCTTTTGAATTTTTTTCATGAGAAGAAATTTGGAAAAATATATTTAATAATTGTAAAAAGTAATAGATAGTTTATATGAATAAATGATTATATATAAAAGTGTTATCTAATTAAAATATTAGGTGATTACATTTGTAAAAAAATTTATAGTAATTTTAATGAATATTGAATAAGTGAGTGGGCGAGGGTGTCCGGATAAGAGAAGTGAATGGGTAGATTCTGTGACACGGATCCACATGGGGATTTTGAAAGAGAGATCTGTGTTGCAGTTAATGTTTCCTTTCATCCTAGGAAGTACGGGGCAATCATGGAATATCCGCATCATCTTTCTTCCCCAATTTACATTTACACCCTTCTTCTTACTTTTTTTATTTTCATTCTTTCTTCTATTTGTCATTTTCATTTTCACTTATCTTTTATTTAGATTAAGAGTGAATAAATTTGAGATGATTTGAATGAAAAATGTGTGAAAAAATAAGATTGTTTGGATTAAGGTAAATAGAGTAAAAAGTGTAGAGAAAGTTTATAAAAATTTGTGAATGATAATTATATTGTTTTAATTGATAAAAATACAAATTTACAAATTTAAAATTTTTTAAAATTGTTAAAAAATTAATTGGATTGATTTACTTATAAATTAAATAAAATTATTATTTTTATCTTTATTTTTTTATAATTAATATAATTATCATATAAACTTATTTTTTATTATTAAAAATATATTTATTATTTATTTATATTTATAATTTACTATATATAATATGATTAATTATGTTATTTTATAAGAATTATTTTTTCATAATTTTAATTATACTTTTTTATGTTTTGAATTATAATCTTATTTTAAATAAAAATAATAATAATTTAAATTTAAAATAAAGACAAACATAAGTTATAAATTATAATTAATTAATTAATTATATATATATATATTACTTTTTTTCACAATTCTGTTATAATGTGCAAAGAAAGTTTTTTAACTAAATAACTATTCTTGTTTTTCGTGTTTTTTGTTTTTTATTATCTTGTTTTTAGTATTTTGCTTTGGCATAATAAATATTATCCTTTTCTCACTTAGAAACAAACGAGGCTTTATTTATAAATAAGTTTAGATTAAAGTGTCTTTTTAGAGTTGTTTTCGTATAAGTGAGGAGAAAAGAGAAGATGAAAAAAATAGAAGAAAGTTAGAACAACAAAAATAATTGATTGTAAAATATGAAAAAACGAGATGATTTTATTCTTGTAATTTTGTTCGATATTATGAAGAGATTTGTTTGTTATTTGTAAGAAATTTTCGAAGAGAATATTTTTTGTATAAAAAATAGTTATATACACATTGATTATTTAAAAATATTATGTTTTAAAATAAATATATATAATATTTCAAATTTATTTATTAATTATTAATATGTATTTTATATTATAATAAAATGAATAAATTAATTTTAATTTTAATTATTAATATGTATTTTTATTATTATTTAATATTTTATTTTTAATTTAAAATTTATTTTATTCTAATATATATTTATAATTTTTTATATTAAATTATTTATAATTTTTTAATATTTATTATATTTATCAAATCATTCATCAACTTTCTTTTCACTTTCTCTTTTTTTTTTCTTAATCCAAATCATCTTATTTTTAATATTTTCCCCTTTTTCCTCACTTCATCAAATTTATCATTTAATCCAAATAAAACATTGATTCGATAACCGGCTGATAACTTACAACTAAATTTAAATATTCTCCAAGAAAATAAATTAAATTTTTTTATTCTTTTATACATCAAATTTAGTTATTTTTTTACTGATTGATTATGTCTCGTTGTTAATTATATATGTGCTTGAGCTTGACTAATCAACTGTGTCTATATTTTAAAATTTAAATTTAGGTCCATCATATGTCCCATCATCATGTTATTTTATTACATTTTAAAGAGAAAAAGTATAATTTTTGAAAATATAACAAAATAAATACGTATTTTTAAATGGAAGTTACATGAATGAAATTTATTTATCTTTTTTAATATATATATATATATATATATAAACTTGTCTTAAAAATAAAAGTGTGCGTAAATATATTTATAGGTGATAATTAGATTTAATTTATGTTTAATCTTTAATTTAGATACTTATGTATTTAAGGTATGTATAAGTTTTGTGTGTTAGTTTTAATTTTATAAAAAAAAATATCAGTTTGTTTAAATTGATGGGTGAAAATAGTGTTTTGTGAGTAACATATAAAATAATTATAAAATGGGTTTGGATTGTGGGTTGTGGAAACATTAAATGTAAGATAGAGATAAATTTATTATTTTGTGGTTGTGAAAACAGAAGAGAAGTCTCTTCCTCTTTCAATAAGTGCTTGACTTGTTTCTTCTTATTTATTTCTTCTCTAGTCCTTCCTTTTCGATTCTGCTTCCTCTACTTCATATTTAAAGAATCATACTCTCTTATTCATTGCTTTATAAAATTTAACCTCCAATGTAGTTAAGGGATGTTGTACAACATCTATGAAGAGTCTTGCTTTTGGTATGTTCTTCTCGTACCTCTCTTTGCTTTTTGTAAGTTCTTCTCATCATACCTCTCTTTTCAATTTCTATTATTTTCTCTTTGTAAAGGTCATGCATACAAAGATTATTGAATTTGAGCTTCATGTGAAAGTTATTAATAGTTATAAATGATAAATCTTGAATTAGTAAAAATTTGTTAGGGTTCTTGCATACACACAATTAGATTAGGAATATTCAATTAAAAAATTGTTGAATTGTAGGTTATGACACTTATTTAATAACATGTAATGAAATTTTGAACCTTGAATTAAGTTTGTTACTTATTATTATTTGTGAAATATATTAACTAGCTAACATGATTGATTTTAGAGAAATTAATGTTTTAAAGTTGCGTAGTAACAATTGAGAATACACATTATTATATGTTATAAACTAGGTTTAGGAATGAATTAGATTCGGGATTCATTTTAGAAATTATCTTGATTATTTCAATTTTAGAAATGATCTTGAATAGTCCAATTTTATTTGGAGTTCATGTTACATGTCATAACCTAATTAATCATGTACTTTTGTAAGGACTGAGAAAAATAGTTTTACGGTACAAGTGGTACAATTAAAATGACACTTAATATTTTATTATTAAAGTTAAAAGAGTTCATAAATAAAAATTTAGTTATTCAGGTTTCATTTTAAAAGAATCATCATCTCTCTAAAAACTTTTTTTTCTTTTCCTCTGTCTTCTCTCTAAGATTTTAATATCCTCACTCATCAGTTTGATGATCGGAGTGTGCCATCAGACTCCTGACAGTGAATACTACAAGTCTGGCCGATTAGAATCTATGATAGAGTAAGTTCATTTTTGCTCTTCACTTTGAGTCAAATTTTGACCTTGTTAGGTTGTCTCTGTCTTTGATTGGCATGTGACTCTTTCAGCTTCAAAGTGAATTTTTGTTAGCTCAGGGTACTAGTGATATAGTTAGATTTTTTATTAGGACTCTGTGGTGCAGGTTAATTACCTTTAAGCTTTTGGTAGATTTGGAGGTCTTAGTGATCATCTGCTCAAGTTCAGGTAAGGAAAACTAACCTTAATTTCAAATAGAACCCTAGGCTAGAATATTTGGATGTGGGGGTGATGTGGTCACCAGTCTCAAACTTCCTTGCAGGATTGTTTGTTTTAAGTATATTAGAAGTTCATTGAGATTTAAATGTGAAATTTTATATATGGTAGATGTTATAAAATTATATTGTTTTTTATTTGAATAAGTAAATGAATGTATTTAAATAGTTTGATGAATGTATTTAAAGTATACCATTGTTGAGTATTGGTTGTTTGATTTTGATTTAAAGTAATTATTCAACTCTAACCAAGACTTTGTAATTTGGTTTAGTATATTTCATAAAATAACAATTTGAATGAAAATATTAAGTACTCTCGGGTCTATTTTCGCTCAAACAAGATGAGATATTGTTCAAAGTGAAAGTGGGGTAATTTCTGGTCCATTTTCGCTGAAACTAAATGGAATTTTGTTCAAGCAAAAATGGGGAAAGTCTGGAATGTCGCTGGTCCATTTTCGTTCAAACCAAATTTTTTTCGCTCAAGCCAAAAAAATCCTAGTACACACTGGTCTATTTTTGCTCACACTAATTTTTTTCATTCAAGCCAAAAAAAATCACGGGTGCACGCTAGTCTATTTTCGCTCACACTAAAAGATTTTCGCTCAAGCAAAAAAAAATTGTAAGAAAAAATTGAAAATTAATATTTGCTTTTAAAGGTTGATTTATTTCTTTTTGTACAGATTTTACTTATAAATTATGTAAACTTTTATTTTATGTATATTAAATTGAAAATTTATTTAATTGGATAATTATATGATTATTGAATGAATTGTTGTGTGTTTTGAAAATTCTAAACTTTGGTATGATTTGATTGTGTGATTTTGGATATTGACTAAGGATTCGCTAGAAGGAGATATCCTGTCTCTCATGAGATAATGAAATCATATAGATGAAGTTATTCGGGTGGTGAGAGTCGAAGGAGGTTCATATGAATGAGTAAGTTGTTTGAAAGATAACTAACTTGACCTGTTATATGAATTAACCATATCATACTAGGAAATATGATATTGAGATTATTTATGCGCATAACTGTGTGGATTTCACAGTGAGATAATATGATAGTTACAAATCTTTGAGTCTAAGTCAACGCATGAGTCTTCCGAAAGTAGAGTCAAGTGTCTATGTGTTGCGAGTTAGTAGAAGTCTGACATGTGAAAGATGAATTATGAATTTTAATAGACACTTGATGGTTTGAAAAATTGTATGAGCCTTGATGAATTATGTTTATGAATTTGAAATTTAAATTAGATAGAAATTTTTATATTGACTAAGGATTCACTAGAAGAAGATATCATGTCTCTCATGAGATAATGAAATCATATAGATGAACTTATTCAGGTGGTGAGAGTCGAAAGAGGTTCATATGAATGGGTAAGTTGTTTGAAAGATAACTAACTTGACATGTTATATGAATTAACCATATCATACTAGGAGAGATGATATTGAAATTATTTATGCGCATAACTGTGTGGATTTCACAGTGAGACAATATGATAGGTACGAACTCTGAGTCTAAGTCAACGCAAGAGTCTTCCGAAAGTAGAGTCAAGAGTCTATGTGTTGTGAGTCAGTAGAAGTTTGACATGTGAAAGATGAATTATGAATTTTAATTGACACTTGATGGTTTGAAAAATTGTATGAGACTTGATGAATTATGTTTATTAATTTGAAATTTAAATTATATAGAAATTTTTATATAGCTAGCTTACCCTATTATTTGTTTGTGTTTGTTTTCTTTAATATGTGATGATCGTGTAATTACACGGGAGTAGATGAGGTCATAGGTAATAAAGCTTATCAGTGAGCAACTAGAGGATTATATATTTTTAATTTGGATGTTTTGTTTTTTTAAAACTTTTGTATATCTTAAATCCCTATGTAGAGGGATATCTTTTTGAGATACAATTATGAGATAGTTGTACATTTTCATATGTTAATTAGATATTGCTTATTTTAATTTTATTTTATTAAATATAAGTAAAATTAGGGATGTTACAACTTTCTTATTATTTGATGAGAATTGTGGTGCAAGCTTCATCTACTTCTAGTTAAATATAAGACCATGTTATATGCATGATTTGAGTATTGAAATGTGAATGGAATGGAGTACATATAAATTTGTTGATTTTTTTTTATAATTTCATTTTTAAAGTGTTAATATATGCATTCCTCACTCAAATAAGAATTTATTGTTAATTAGAAATGATCCAAAAAATAGGTTAATTGTACAAAATATTTACGATTCTTTATCAAACGAAGGATAATAGAGATTTCACTTGAATAACACATTAATGTTTGAATGATATGATATCCAAGAGAAATAATATTTTATTTAAGAAATGTTGCTGAAGTCTAAAACATCTCATTCAAACAATATTTCTCTGTTTTAAAGTGGATGATTTTATCCTTATTTAAGATACTTTTAAGGATTTTAGATAATGTTCACTTATACTTTAATGATTAATTTCACATAAATTGGATATATTTTCATGTAAAAGGTTTCTAATACTCTATAGGTATGGAAAAAAAAAACACTCTAGTGATAAGTGGTGACTAATTGGAAATGAAATTTGATGGGAACTAATCAAGTATACAATAAAATATATAACAAGTATTAGTTTCAAATACTCAAACTTAATAGAAACTTTGATAAGTCACCAAATCTTATGTTATTTATATTTCTCTAGTGCTTATGATAAGTAAATGTATAGGTGTCATTTTATTAAATTAGTTATACATTTTATACATTCAAGCTATTTTATTATTTGTTACTTATATATTATTTTACTAGTTTTTCTTGTTTACTTATGATTATTTTGAGATTGTGATACTTGTATTTTTGTAACGAGAGAACTATATTTTTGGAAGAAGAATTGTTGGAGATTCTACATCGACTAGAGATGAAGACATTTCATTGTATATAAGTGGGTGTAAACCTCACCTTATAAGCCGATTTTATGGGGTTGAGTTAGGCTTAAAGTCTACTGAGCCGGTTTTATGGGGCTGAGTTAGGCTTAAAGCCCACTTCTTAACATGGTATCATAGCCATTTTCGAGCCCATCTTAACGAGAATTTGTTGGATTTATCAGGTCACCCGCTATTGGGCAATTATCGGATCACCCATAACATATATCTCCACGCACGAGTTGGTAACCTCGGCGTGAGGGGTATGTTGGAGATCTCACATCGACTAGAGATGAGAACATTTCATTGTATATAAGTGGGTGTAAACCTCATCTTATGAGCCGATTTTATGAGGTTGAGTTGGGCTTAAAGTTTACTTCGTAATAAGAATGATGATACAAATATTAGAAAAACTGAAAACTAAGCACATAAGTGTGTTCTTAAGAATATTTTGGAAAAATTATTTTACTGATATAAATATAAGTTATATTTTATAAATCTACTTTCATAGATAATTATATTATATATATATATATATTGGGATAGAGTGATTACTTTTATTTTATAAAAAAAAATAGAATCGCTATAGATACATATTTCAATAAAATAAAATAATATTCCATTTTTAAAGTATAATTGTTATTTTAAAAGGGTTGAATAAAAAGACTAAGGATTGATTATGGAAGTCATAAATAATAATTTTTAGCTCAATTTAACTTACTTTACAAGTTTTTTTTTTATATCTGACTCATGGATTATATTCGTTTTAATACGTCTATAGTTAATGGTAAATATTAAAGTTACTCTTAATTATTATACGAAATTTACTATTACGAAATGAAGTTTTTAAGCATAACTCAATTCCATAAAATCGACTTATAAAATGAGGTTTATACCGAGTTATATACAATAAAATACTCTAATATTTAGTCAATGCGACATCTCCGATCAATCAATAAAACTCTTTGTACTCATATGAAAACTTAAGTTACATGTAGCTAATATAGCTAATGTAAAGAAATGAAGTTGAACATCTAAATATTTTTTTTAACAAAATATGTATTTATAATTTTCATAATCAATGAGATTGAATGAGTAGAATAAACTAATCTATAATAAATTGAAACTTCTTTTTTTTACTAAAAATAAAATATAATCACTATTCAAACAAAATTATCCTAATAAAAAATATCAGTAAACAAAACTAAAAATAAAAATTAAAAATCATATCATGATAGGGCCTCCGTACGTGGCTAGCTCCAGACCTGGACAAAAAAATATATTTAAAGGCTTTCCATTTGTGAACGGTGGTCCTCCTCGCAGCCGAGATAAATAGTTTTTTTTTTTCAAAAAATATTAAGATAGACAATATTAGTAGTATTATTTATATCAATGTAAAAAAAACTAATATTTATTTCGTTAACTACTAAATTTATTTGGTAATTAAAACTAATGATACTATAAGAAAAAATATATTTTTTTATTAAAAATTGATGTTAATAAGTAATAGCTTTAATTATTATTTTTTAATTCTTATATTAATAAAAAAATAAAAGGATAATTAAGTCTAAGTAATAATCCACTTTAATTAATTAATAATATTAAATTTACGTCATAATGAAGTAGTTCACTAACTCATTAACATCGACTTTTTAGTATTAACTAAGATGTTTCATCACTAATTTTTAATTAAAACAAGTTAGTATCAGTTAAAATGATGTTAATGTATTTTTATTTTAAAATTCATTTAATTTAGCATCATATTAGTTAATATTAAATGCAGTCTTTTTTTAGTATTAACTTAATTTGCATCAATGTGACCGAGTATAATGAAATTAATTTTTAAAAATATTTTTTCAGACAACATTTTCATTTTCAACAAAAATAAAACACAAAAAAAATAGACAAAATATTTGAATTAAAAGAGTTTTATAGAGAAAGTTGGGTGAGATCAACATTCTTTCATGGATGAAAAAATGAAAAAAATGAGTGTAGGTGAAAAAGATGATGTGAGGAGATTTATATAGAATAATAAATGAGGAGATTTTGCATATTTAAATATCGACATTTGGATGAAGAATAATCTACCATTCCAATTTTTTGTCACGGAAACACAAAGATTCCTAGCATATAACTAAAACTTGCCACGCTAATGTAAATAAATAATAAAAATAATGTAAGTAGAACCAATATTAACTTAAATAAATATAAAATACTAAAAATATTATATTAGTTTCAACTGATACTAATCTTATTTATTTTAATTAATGTTGTTATACATATTTTTACTTAATAAAAAAATTTTAAAAATAGTCCCCCCACACAGAGTCACATTTTTTTCTTTTCTTTTTATTCTTTCTCTATTTTCCCTTCTCTCTTAATTTCCTCTTCCAAATTTAATCTATTTTAGAATATGATCGGACCATTGTAGCTGGAGTTAAGGAATTTTTTTTACCCGATCAAATTTTCAAATAGAGTAAGTTCATTTTTGTTCTAAAGATCCTTTGTTCTTTGCTTTTCCTTAGGATTTAGTCATCAATCTTGGTAGAGTCAGTTGAGAAGAGTAATCCTCTCAACTTATTCTACTATATACTGAATTTCTGTTTTGTTTGAATAACTTGCATTAGGCATTTAAATCTTGAAGCTTATTCTGACGTGCAAAACAAGCAATTAAGGTAAGGGAAACTAAATTTATTTTTTAATAGCATCCTAGGCTAGAAGATCAGGATATGGAGGGACGTAGTCCTAGTATTCAATTTCTCTTTAAGTGTTGTTTTTTTTTATGTTAAATAGACTTTTGAATGCTGTGGATCACGTTTTGAATGATATTATATGATGAAAATGATATGAAATTGAATTCATACATTTGAGATAATGTATGGATTGGTGTTTGTTGTGTATTAAGTATTGATGTTTATGTGGTAACATATATCTCTGAGCTTCACTGATGATCTAAGTCACATAGACTAAGATATCAGGTGGTGAGAAGTTGATGGGGGAGTTCATGCACATAGTGACATATGAGATGCACGACTTGGGTTGTATTGAACTTACCTTGACCCTTTCTATTGGATACGCTAGTAATCTTTGGATCAGGTGTTAGTCTCTGTTAGGACTTACTTAATACAGGTCTTCCAGAAGGCATCAGATGTTATTCTGTTTGTTGAATATCCTGGATGTGTAGGTCCACGTGAGATCTATGTGATTGTTTTATGTTGGGATTTGAAGAAGATTGTATAATTGAGAAATTGATCCATGTAATTTGGTTTTCTCTTTTGATTTAATTGTGTATATTATAAAACTTTATTTTCACTAGCTTACCCTTACTTTTCTTGTTGTGTTGTGAACTGTGATGACTGTACTATGTACACGAGCAGATGATCATACAGGTGTTGGAGGTTCTGAAGGGCTTTAGGATGTTCTTTTGAACCTTATATTGTAAATATTTGTATTTCTATAAGTCTCAATCATGTATTAGGGATGTTTTGAAAAACTCTAAGCTTGTATAGAAATATGTAGAACCTGTATTGTAATAGTTAAATGTATTTTTTTGGGTGTTACAAGTTAGACTTGGCTAATAAACATTATTAATGTCTAACATTAAATGTATTTTGTTAGCCTCAACTTAATTGATGCTAATTAGACACTAACACAAATACTTTTGCTTATTAAAAAGTAAGTGTCAACTTAGAGTTAATAAGTCGACTCTATTTTTCATTATAAGAAAATCATTAAATAACAACTAATTTTAGATATAAAAAATAGTTAGTTATTATATTGACTAAGTTATATAATATTCTATAAACTAAAAAACTATTAGTATCTAAAGTAATTTTTATTATTAGTAGAAAATTATAAACTAGTTTCTAAATTGATATCTAACATTAATGTTGGAGAGTCTTTTGCAGGTGAACCTCCCTTCTCTCCTTAGGATCGGTCAACACTACAATGTTTGGTCCACATGAAAGTCTTCTCTTTTCCACCTTGGAATTCTCCAAACCCATTTTCGGTAAGAACAAATACCAATTTAGATATTAGTTTATAAATTTTTATTAATAATAGAAACTATTTTAGATACCAACAGTTTTTTAGTTTATAAAATAGTATCTAACTTACTAATATAGTAACTAATTATTTTTTGTCTCTAACATTAGTTGTTATTTAATGATTTTCTTATAGTGAAAACTTATACCATGATATACTAACTACACATAAACTGAAACTTCAACTCATTCTTTAGTACTTATATTTACTCATGATTTTTATTTTCATATTCACTTATTGACTTGAGAGTCTAAGTATTGGACTTTTATTTAGTGTTGTACTCAACCTTCATTATAATTTATATCTCAACTCAACTCTTACTACGAGATTTGGAATTTTAACCAAGCTCGACTCAAAACATTCATTTTTTCGTAAAAACAATTGGAGTTCATTTTTTCATCATAGGGTCTTGGTAGAAATTTTCTTAGCCACACCAATCAAAAACTATTTACTCTTATCTAAATAAGTTATTAATGTTTTACCCTTTTATTTATTTATTTATAATATATACATTTGAAAATTATTTTAATGACAAATGTTATATTTAATATGTTTTTTTATAAAATTCATGCTAGACATCATTATGAAATCTGACATCATTATGAAGTCTGACATCTCCTACACTAACACCTTAAATTTAGTCAATCATATGTCATCACATGAAATAAAATATATTAAATTAGGAAATCAAGTACAAACAAACATGGTGAACTAAACCAAACACATGCAAATAATACAAGAATACTCCATAAAAGCTTAAACAAAATGAAACATAGAAAATTTAAACCTATTATAAAAAAAATATAAGGACATAAAAATGAAACATAGAAAATTTAAACCTATTATAAAAAAAAGTATAAGGACATAAAAGGAGGTAATATGTTATAGAAAAACATATTCAAGTCTATCCAACAACCCTTAAAAATAATAATTTATCACCACATTCTCTAAAAATATGTGGAAATTTGAATTATATAGCTTGATAAAATAATAAAAATTTATTCCATTTATTATGTAGAAACTAAGGGACAAGCTTCGTGAAAATACACAATTTATAAATATTTTTTATATAAAGATACAATTGTTATTAAATGTATCAATTACTTTCATTCAATTTACTTTCCCTTTAAATATGTTGATTTTTCTATTGTACACTCATTTGTATTTGAGCTTCTATATTCCTTCATCATTGAGAGAAGTCATAATACTAGTTAGTGCTACATAAGTCAAGAATTTATGTTTTTAAAATCATCAACTCCCTTTGTAACTACACTTATTTTGTTTTACATATATGGATTAATAATCAAAGTTATTTTAAAATTGATTATAATTCTAATCTCATACAATATTACAATGATATTAATATTTTTGAAATATTAAAATAATTTACTAAATATCATACATTTCTCATAAGTAATCACTTATTTGTAATGAAATTAATCAGTTAAAATTCTAATATTTATATTAAAACATAATATAAAACTGTAATCTTTATTTATTTTTAAATCATAAAACCATTTAACTGATTTTTTTTTCCTGATGGAAAATTGAAAGATGGATAATTAAAACTCAAGTTACAAATTGTTACGAAATAGATAAATTGAAAGAGCTTGAGGTATGGTGAATCAAAAGAACCATACCACCGTGGATTAAGCAAAGCGTAAAAAGCAGCACAAACAATTCATCTTTCACTATGCTAAACATTTCTTCAACCTTCTAGAAACTTCATCAACTATGTCACTATAATCAAAATATAATTATTATTGTTGACAACAATGCTCTATCGTGATCTATAGATATTGACAATAAAAAGATAAAAACATTGTAAGCGTTGTCGTGGTGGTTGATGGCAAAGACATTATGAAGGAAGAGCGTAGATGGTGAAAGGTTTAACGGTGGAGGAGAAGAGTGAAGTGAAGGAATGGAGAATAAAGGTTAAAATTCTGAACATGATAAGAACATAGTTACATCTACTACATGTTTGAAATAACTTTTTTAACCAATTTTATTTTCATATTTTTCTCCTATACAAGTTCTTATGAAAAAAAAAAAAATTCTATCAAAACCTGAATAAAATTCTAAAATTTAGATGTTTATATTTAAAAGGAAAGGGATCCACTCTGCATATTCACTAAACAAGTTAATTCATATAACTAAGTTAATAGAATAATGCATAATAATTTGCAATAAAATGATAATATAAACTATTTAACTATATTTTTTTTATAAAAAAATAATAAATTTAGAACATTTATAATCCTCATGGTATTCTCTAGAAATAGCATTATAGTCACCACTAACCATGACCCAATACAAAATTAAAAAAGAAAAACATTGAACAGTTGAAGAGAGTAATGTAGGTTATGTATTAATGTGTAATTTTTTCTTTATTTTGAAAGTAACAATTTTTTTGTAAACTAAACCTTATTAAAGATGTTTAGAGAGTATAAGTTATAGTTTTGTGAGGGAAAAGATGTATAGTATTTAGACATGTGACACCCACCAAAACATGGCATGTTGCAATGTGACAGCTATTGGCATTCTATAATTGAGTTTGACATGTCCACTTTTCTATATGATCATCTTATACATATATATCTTATACATATATATGTACACACTACACACATGCCAAATCCCACCTACCTTTTTTTTAGTAAATTTGGAAAAGATTTCTTTAACACTTACATTTAAAACATACTTAACACTATATTATAATAATATTACAATATTTAAAATTAAAAAATAAATTAAATATAATTAAAATATTAGTGTAAATTTTCAAGCACATTCTTTGGTACATTTTTTAACATATATAAATTAAAATTTATTGAGATGTACATGAATAAGGTGATGTTTGTAGAAATAAACACACAAATTTATTGCATAAAAGAGAAAAAAAATAATATAAAAAATGAGAAAAATATTTACAAAATTTGAGACAAATTAGAATCTAACTTCCTTCTTATATATACTGTTATTTAAGTAAAAATGTATACATAATTAAGTCTTCAACATAATCAATTATACACGTATTATAACATAACGAATTATATTATAATTATTATGTTTTTAATTTTTTATTATAATTTATATTTTTATTTATTATAATAAAAAAATAATTAATATAATATAATAAAAATTAAAATTAAAATGAAAATGAAAAATAATTTTTAATAATATCAATCATTATTTACTACAAATTTTTCAGTCAAACTTACTTTTTTTTAAAAATCTAAACAATCATATTTTTTACTTTTTTTATTCTTTCCTTATCCTTTTCACCCGTACAATCCAAACAAACCCTTAAGTCTTGTGTGCTTTAAACTTTCTCTTCTCTGAAATTACTTTAATAATTTCTCTTCCTTAAATACTTAAAACTGAAATATTCAATGAGTGTTCTCTTTAACGGAGTGTAAGGTACACGGATAATAAAAAGGGTTACAACCCCTTTTAGGGATAGTCATTATGTGTACAATACATTATGACTTTTGATCCTTTAAGTTACCTTTGTGGGAATCATCTCGTCATATTTTTAGGATTAGTTTTTTTTGTCAGACAAATAAATTAATAAAGATGCACTTCAATCCTTGTACATAAACATAAATTCAAGATATCTCTTCATAAGTCTATTTTTTGAAAAAAAAAAACAACGAGATTCTTATTTTACATCACACATCTTCCCACACATACAAAAAAAAAATTCTAATTTAGACAAATGTAGTGTATTTTTAGGATTAGTTAACTAGTATATTTAGATAAATCTAGTTTTTTAATAAATTTACTTAGAACAAAGTTATTTGAGTTATAATTTGACCAACTTTTCATATTGAATACTCTGATTAACGTATTAACTAATGTTCGAGGCTATGAAAAAAAATATTTAACCCTTATTTATACATATTAGGTGAAAAAATTGTCGCTCAAGTCGATATAATATCTATTGATTTACTTTCAATATTTATATTTATCTTATTTATTTTTAACTTAAAAAAAAGTGTGAAATTAATAATCTTATGTGCGAAGGTATTATATTTAAACTCTTCATCTATACTATATATGCATAATTACTTACTGCAAGGTTTTGCTTCGGTGATCAAATCCTTTTCAAGAATTTCCATATGAAACATTTTCAATCTTAACAATTGCTTCAATGTCTATTTTTGTTTTTTCGATCTTTCCCGTTTCAAAGTGTTCTTTTTTTTTTCTATATAAGTCCACATTACAATTAATAAATGATCTAAAATCAACTATACAATTAATGTTTTGAATTTGTTAATACCTAACTTACAAAAAGGGTACCCTACTCATAATAGATTATTAAATAAGAGACATATAACGTTGGTATTGAGGTACGTAGACTTTACATATCCTCCAACTTTATAGAAATAGTATGTTTGTAGCTTAATATTACTAAGTGTAAACAGGTAGCGTGGATATATATGTCCTTTTATGCATTGGAAATTAGGAAACAAAAGAAAAAGACAAAACCAGCCAATAAAAGTAAACTCAATTCATTACATATACATATAACGTTGACCAACTCTATAGCATCATTTCACATATATATGATATGAATGGTATAACATAGTGATAGGGTAGGTTCCAAACTATGATCAAACTATGAATGACAGGTACCAACCTAGGAGAATACCAACAAAACAACCTAGTTTTAAAGGCATCTTTCATGCCCGGTTATAAGCAAAACCAACGACCCAAACTCTTTTGTTGCCTCTAATAATACCACCCACACCGATCATAGGAGGATACCTACTTAGACTTAACAAAGTCTTTTATGACTATAAAAGGGATCGGATTTCTTATAAGGTTTTACTATCTCAATCTATTTTTTATTTAAATTTATATTATTATTTAATATTATTTTTGTAACACCGAAGAAATATACCTAATTATTATATGATTTTATACAAGTTTAGAGTCTTTTAAAATATTCCTAATACATGATTATAACTTATATAAAAACAAATAATTATTTCAAAGCTCAAATTAAAATCCTATGACCTCCCTGATACTCTTGCACCTGCATCAACATTTGCTAATGTACGTAGTACAATTATCATAGTTCATAACACAACAAGAAAAATAAGGGTAAGCTAGTGAAAATAATTTTTTATAACATACACAATTCAATTAAAAGAGAAAACCAATTACATGGATCAATTTCTCAATCAAATCATTTTCATCTCCTTCATACTGACTCCTCGTAGATCCATTTTGTTGAAGATGGTTGCTGCCCCTTCAAGACATGTATTTGATGAAGCCATTTGTGTAAATTTCATTTGTATTTACATTTGCTTTAAGAATGTCTTAGGTATAATTTAGAGGTTGTTTAGAGTAGGCTTTTTGCTAGATAACTCGCCTCTTAACCTCTGACCATGTGATAAGAGCAAGCACAATTTTCTGAAACTGTTTTTCACATGTTTTGCAAAAAGCACCCTTACTGCATAAAAATAAATCTGTTCTTTTCTAAATGAATGGATTCCTTTTTTAAACTGATGCATTGACTAAGTCTTTTGAAAATCAAGTTTTGTGCATCAAGTATTTTGACTAAGTTTTCACTATTTCAAAATGATTGTGTTTCAATAGTTAAGTTTTTTCTGTTATCGTTTTGAAAAATGAATCTGTTCATCTGTAAATGAATGGATTCTTTTTAGTCTGGTGCCATGTGTATCTTAAAAGCTTTTTTCATTTTATCCTTGCACCAGTGTGTTTGACTAAATCTCCTTCACATAACAGATTCTCTAACTACTTTTGAAAACAAATCTGTTCATTTTATTTTCAATCTGTTCTTTTTATAATAGCTTTAATTGTTTTTTGAAAATCTGTTATAAGTTGTTTTTTCTATAAAAAGAAAACTTGTTCCTGCGTTTGAAGGTGAATCATAAAATTGAGAAAACAAGTTTTACAACAGAGAATTAAGGATTTACAGAGAATTAGCATGTGTTCTTGAAAGTTTTTACAAATCAAAAGTGTGCTTGTTCTTGGTTGGCTCTAAGGCTTGGTTAGAGGTGCTGCTACTGTGTGAGCAATCTGTTCTACTGGTCTAAGGCAGATTTCTGCATCCTCTATCAGGTGTATTCGT
>Ga0123342_1004948_pt1 | contig 19846 bp, 11 predicted proteins | sample Turbeawhitnodule_FD_89960 | JGI IMG/M metagenome (GOLD analysis project Ga0123342, IMG submission 89960) | Root nodule microbial communities of legume samples collected from Mexico - Turtle bean Mexico white nodule | ecosystem: Host-associated > Plants > Roots > Nodule | place: Mexico: Nepantla... | reverse complement strand
TGGCTGTGTGGGTTTCACAGCAGTAGTATGACAGGTGCAGGTCTCTGGATGCTAATTTCAATACACGAGTCTTCCGGAAGTAGAGTCAAGTGTCTATGTGTTGTGAGTCAGTAAAAGTCTGACCTATGAAAAATGAATTTTATGTGTTATTTGTTTGTGTTTGTTTCTCTAACTGTGATGATCGTGTATTTACACGGGAGCAGATGAGATTGCAGGTAATAGAGCTCCTCAATGAGCAGCAGAAGGATTAGACAGATTTAAATTGAATGCTTTGTTTTGTTTTGTTTTTAAACTTTTTGGATGTATATATTAAATCCTTATGAAGAGGGATATGTTTTGAGATACAAAAATGAGAAAACAATATATGTTTATAGGTTAATTAGATATTGTACGTTAGTTAGATATTGTACGCATATTATTTTTATTTTATTTAAAAAAAAAAAGTAAAAGTTAGGGATGTTACACCCTCTCTCTTTCCCTAACTCATTTTCACTCACACTCACTTTCAGGCTCAACTTCTCACCACTGCACGCTCTCTTTTTCTCATTCATTTTCACTAACACTCCTCACTCACGGCCACCACGAGCTACAATCCCACTATCTCCACTTCACTTCACCTTCCTAACTCTCACTCTGCCTCTCGCTGCCTCTGCGCTGTGTGGCCAACCCTAAGGTTGTGCCGCCTCACTCCTTTCCTCCCTCCCTCCACTGCAATCGTGCTTCCACTACATCGAAGGGAAGGACAGTATTGTCGCACCACGTTTTTTATCCTTCGCGGTGCTGGTTCTGCTTTGTCGTGTCACCGCTCATCCGCGCCACTTTTCCCACCAGGTTAGTGTCTGAATATTCTTTATTTTTTAATTCTTTATGTTTTTTATTTTTTATTTTTTACTATTTAATTTAATATTCTTGACTTCTTTTTAATAAATTTATGAATGCAATGTACGTGTTGATTCTAAGCCCGAGGGTGTTCGATCCTCGACAATTTTGGATTTTATTTTATAATGAATTAGATAAGATTTGTATACATTGAACGCGTTGCATGCATCTATGTGTTGATTAGTTAGTAGTTTAGGGTTTGTGGGAACTTCATTTAGTGAATATTTGATGGAGGAGTCCTGACATTGAAGAGAAGAGTGATACATTTGGAGTTGGCAAAAATTAGCATAAAGAAACTTCTAACAGTCATAACTTTTGATAGAGAAGTCGGATGGAGTCGTGTAAATGACAAATGTCATTTCTGTGGGAAATCTGGACATTTCCAAAAGGATTGTCTGAAATGTAAGACTTGGTTTGAAAAGAAAGGTAAGCATAATGCTTATTATGTATGTTTTGAATCAAACTTAACTGAAGTTCCACATAATTCTTGGTAGATTGATTCCGGATGCACAACTCATGTTTCTAATATGATGCAAGGATTCCTTTCAATCTGAACCATAAAACCAAATTAAAAGTCTGTCTTTGTGGGGAATAAAGTGAAAGTTTATGTGGAAGATTTCAGGACTTTTAATTCTTGACACTAGATTTTATTTAGACTTGATGGATATTTTTTATGTACCTAGTATCTCTAGGAATTTAGTTTCTTTGTCTAAACTTGATGTTGTTGGATACTCTTTTAAATTTGGAAATGGTTGTTTAAGTTTGTATAAGAGTACTTGTTTGATTGGATCTGGTACTATTTATGATGGTTTATATAAATTGAATCTTGATAATTTATATGCTGAAACTCTTATGACCTCGCATCATAATGTTGGCACTAAACGTAGTTTAGTGAACGAATGTTCTGCTTTCTTTTGGCATGGACGTTTGGGACATATTTCCATAAAAAGGATGGAAAGATTAGTAAAGAATGAAATAATTCCAAAATTTAGATTTTACTGATTTGAATGTATGTGTGGATTGTATTAAAGGTAAACAAACAAAACACTCAAAGAAGGGAGTCACAAAAAGCACTCAACTTCTTGAAATTATACGCATTGATATATGTGGACATTTTTATGTAAATTCTTTCAATAAATAAATGTATTTTATCACCTTTATTGATGATTTTTCATGTTATGGTTATGTCTATTTACTGCATGAAAAATCTCAAGCAGTGAATGCCTTGAAAGTTTATATAAATAAAGTGGAAAGACAATTAGACAAAAAGTTGGAAATTGTCAAGTCAGATAGAGATGGTGAATATCATGGAAAATATGATGAAATGGGACAACACCTTGGTTCATTTGCTAAGTTCCTTGAGAAACGTGGTATTTGTGCTCAATACACAATGCCAGGTACACCACAACAAAATGGTGTGTCAAAAAGGCGTAATCGAACCTTAATGGATATGGTTAGGAGTATGATAAGTAATTCATCTGTATATGTATCGTTATGGAAGTATGCTTTAAAAACTTTCATGTATCTGTTAAACAGGGTTCCTAGTAAGGCAGTTCAAAAGAAACCTTTTGAATTGTGGATAGGTAGGAAACCCACTTTGAGACACCTATGTGTTTGGGGATGTCAAGCATAAATTAGAATATATAGTCCGCAAGAAAAGAAATTAGATGCAAGAACAATAAGTGGATATGTCATTGGTTATCAAGCAAACTCAAAATTGAATGCTTTGATTTTACAAATAGAACTGAAAAGAACTTGTAATAGGGAATTGTAAAGTGAAGAAAATGTAAACAAAGAAGAATTAAAACAAATCGAACACAAGAAAAACGAAATTTAGAATTGGAGGGAAGAACATGAGACAAAAAAAACTATGGTTAGTAATCTTCATCTTCAATTTGCAAGAGACCAAAATTTGGAATATTTGTTACGAAAGAAAACACAATCAATCGGTTTACACTTTTGTAGAAAAACTACTTTCAATTGAAAATAGAGTTCCCATAAATATTTTAAAGAAGAAAATCATTAACAAAGAACATTGTTTGGCATGATTCTCGTTTCGTTGTTACCCATTTCCAAATTCAAATTCAACTCCAAACAACGATCACAACACATTGAGCACAGATAAAGAAAACATAGAAGAAAATGAAGAACTTTTCTAAAGACTGAAATGTCAGAAACAAAAAACAAAAAACAAAAAAAACTAAACTACTTCCGCACACACTCTCTACTTTTTCCATCTTTCTATTTATAGAGTTTCTACTTTGGAATGAGTTTCAAATTTAACATTCAACAACCCCCAATTCCTGGTTATATTCTTAATTAACTTTTGTAATTTTTCTTTCTTGTATGTTGTAGACCGTCTAACATAAGTCACTGCTTTTGTTGAAAGTTTATTGCAGGTTTCCAACAAGGTTTTCATCAATTTAGCTTTCGGTCTTCCAAGTTCCCTTCTTTAGCAGCCTCGTTCATTTTTTCCTATGTCAATTTTTACTTTCAAGTTAACTTCTTCGGATGATTAAAGTATTACATTAGACAAATCAAACATAAATTTAAACTAAAAAAAATCAATGATTGACATCAAATGTAAGTCACATGACATTACTATCTCTTTTTTTTTCATGGCCAATTAGTATGTTTATCAATGGTCTCTTCAATAATCATTCATGTTCAATTGGGACATCTTAGGTTAACAAAATCACAAAAAATAGGTTCATGTTTAAAACATTGGTCGACTTTGCATTGTGATTCATGTTAATTAAGAAAACATGTTTGTCATTCTTTTCCTTATATACCTAAATTTGATCGTTTACTATTGAGGTCCTTCTCGTAGTATTAATCTGTTAATAATTTTTATTTTAAATATTTTGTTATCTGATTTTCAAGATATACTTATATTTGATTAATGAAGAGTCAATCGAAAGTGTTTTGTATATTTCAAATTTTTTTAATGAATCAAAACACAATTTCTTACATTTGTGTTTTTTTCTAGGAACAATACTTGTGAATATTTGTCTAACCAATTTTAATAATTCAATAAATCCAATAATATATTTAATCAAACTTCGTGTTCTCATACTCCTAAAAAGATAAAAGTAATTTTCTTCTTCACAATGTCATCCTCTCACACAACTTAATCTTTATCAAAACAAAGTTATTTCAGTTTTACACAATTTTAATATTAAGAAATTAGGTCATGTTGACATGATTCACCTATATTAAAAATAAATAAAAAATTCTTGTAAAAACTCACAAGTTACACGTGTTATGTAAACACATTTAAGCAACTGCCAATTAAAAAGAATTTAATAAACTAATACTAATCCCCAAGTCTGCACAAAAAGAAAGAATTTTAGAACGTTTTCCATGTGAAATCCAAGCTCAAGCAAGATAACTCAATATCCAAAAATTAAAAGAAGTCACCCACATAAACTATTTCATAATTAATATATTCATATTTTTTAATTTAAATATTAATATATATTATTTTATATTTAAAATGGGTGTTTTTCTTTTTAAAACCGTCAAAGTATTTTTTTGAAAATTTAAATATAGAACTATAAAAAGTACAAACAGACAAGACAACACATGATTAAAAATGGGCAAGAATATAAGATATAGATTGTGGTGAACAATCATAAGTACTATTTTGAAAATTTAAATACTAAACAAGAAAAAGTACAAAGTGACAAGAGAATACATGATTAAAAAAGAGAAGATCAGACTATATATAAATTGCAGCGCACGTACAAATGGTATACGATGGGGGTGAAATGAAAGGAGAAGATGAAATCATCCAAAAACTAAAAATAACTTTGAGATTTTAGATTTCACAATCCAAGAGTAAAATGAGAATTTTTACTTTTACAAGAGTTTTTCTCCTATGGAAACGCAAGAAGAATTGACCTATGGTTCAATGTTTGTAAACTTGTGAGTGCTGTTTACTTCCCATAGGATAAAATCAAACATAAATCTATAATTCATATCCAAACTAAATTACTTTTTCTGGATTTCAAATGTCAAACCAAACATTGTGGGGGGTATTACTTATAATTATATTACTTACAACATGGGAGACCTTGTATCTCCGAAAAGACATCGCTGTCCACAATGCAGTATGACATCCGTTGTTTGAGGACTTTCACTTTCTCATGCTGCGTAAATAAATTCGGTTCAAAGTTTCTTAATTTCTCCAAACAAAAGCAGTTTCAGTAAGCATGCACTGCAAAACAATCTAGAAGGCTACGTTTCAACTAGATAGCAAGCTTGTCATGAAACAGAATTCAGAGATTCTCCCTTTTCTTTATTTTCCCCATAAATAATTTGTACAGAAAATCATATAATGGGCAAACTCACGTCCATTGACTATATTGCTTAATGCGAACACTAACTTTTAAGCTAAAGATAAGGTATGCCACAGAATTCACACACTACATACAATCCAGGTTTTTTAATAAGTAAAAATGAAGGCAGATTAGGAATGAAGGATCATATAACATTAAACATATCTTAAGACTATAAATGGTCAGCTTTAATACAATTTGAACTACAAGCTATCCGAAACAAGATCTTGCTCTTGCTATTAAGTTAGATTATCTCCATGAAAGGTGGCATGCAGTGGTTGGTAGGTCCTAATGACCACCTTGCACACCTTCTGTCTGTCCATTCTGTTGAGCCTCATTACCCACATGTTGATCATTCGCAGGTAGTTCCCCAAGTCTTTCCTGTAGATCAAAAACATGGTCAGTCTTCCCACTAATCTTCAAACGTCAAGTGATTGTAGGAGTGATGCAGGTTGAGTTATAACAGTCATATTACTCCATCTAGGCCTATCTATGTTTTTCACTGAATAACCTTCAAATATGTAATTTATCACTCTGAACCTATTCTTTGCTGGGTCATGCAGAACATGGTACTGGCATTACCTTGAGAGCAGTGTTCTCTGAAAGTAGCTGCTCATAATCACTCCTGATTCGACTTACTTCTGACCGGAGAGAGGCATTCTCTTCCTTCAAAGCCTCAGCACGCTGAGCTAACTCATCACACTCGGCCTTTAGAAAAAGCTCAGACAGGAGTTAGGATATGTTATTTGTGATCAATCAACCAGAAAAGAAATCACTATAGAGGGTACTCTCCATTACCTGCTTACGCAACCTGGATCTGCGAGCAGATTCCCTGTTAGACTGCTTTCGCCTTTGCCTTTTAATCTCTCTTTCATCCTGAAAGTTAACAGAAAAGAATTGAAGAAACTAATAAAGCAACAATAAAACTTCAAAATCAGGTCTCAGACCAAACATTCAAATCAGTATTGTTGCAAGCTTTTACGAAGACAATCCAAAATACGTGTATTCCCCCAGATGGAAGTCTCAAAAGGCAATGGGCAGTTCAACCATTAAACTATGTTTACATATTTATTCTCTATATGAAAAAAGAGATTACAGGGAAAGAACTGAGTGAAAAGCAATTCCGATTGTGAAAATTAAAACATGGTCAAGCCATGAGGCAGGGTAGCTGGCACAAGAACAAAACAATGAGGAACGAAGTTTAAGATAAAACAATTATATATGCCTGAACACTCAAGCGAAGATGATAATCAGGTACAGGTGGTGCAACGACAACACTTTTGTGGCAAGGGAAAAACAATGTAGTCAAACTTGAGGAACTTAAGAGGATGAGAAGGGAGAAAATTGTAACTCAAGGACCATAACTCAGACTCGTAAGAGTTACAAGTATTGTGCATGCATTAAAAATAATATTGACAATAAAAATAACACAATAAGTAGTAAGATGCAATACATAACACAACTAATAATAGATTCACAATTCATAAAATTACTCATAAAATAACTAATAAATTCATAGATGCTTAATACATGCACCAACAACTATGGTCGTGACTGCTGCACTGCTGACAACAGTGAAGCTAGTGTCAATGCGGCCGCGTTAGTGCTTCTCTGGCCTTTGATGATGACAGTGATGGTTGATTGACAGCAACAGTAGCATCAGCACCGGGGGAATGCACTCACCGTTGTTGTCAGCAGTCTCCTTTGTTTCATTTCTGAGACCCTAGCAGAAGAAGCAGGACAAGTTGGACTTTATTTTAGGGCTGGGTTGGGTCATTGAGCCAACATATGGTCAAACCCTAGCTGCAGAAAACGGAAAGGATCAACATAGCTCATGATCCCGTGAATTGACTAGCAACCTTGCAATCATGCAGCTATCCAGACCTTGCCTGATCCTTGTCAGCTTGTAATGACCCTATACTCGCAGGATCATGAGTATGCGAGTTTACTCGTGATTTTAACAACATTTGGAAAAAATCAATTTAACTATGTTCATCATTTCTTAAAAATGCAGTGGCTCTATGCCCCATTATGGGACTGCTGCCAACACTAAATATCAAACATAACTTCACAGTTGGACACAAATTCAGATATTTTGAGCCCCAAGAAAACACACCAACGGACAGCCTTCTACCTGTCCATGTCAAACTGGTAAGGAAATGGACTGATCTTTTTATAGTGAGGGCGTTAACAGTAGTGGTGATTACTTGGAATTCTAGCAGTTTGCCAGAGGTTGGACTATAAAGCAATAGAAAGACAACACTATCGGCTTTCTGCTGATTGAAAGATTGGTTTTGAGAAGAGATCTCAGACTCTGGAAAACTCAAGGGGAATGTTTTTAATCATTCTATAATTTTGAACCAGTACCAATCAAAACAGATTACAACACTATAGGAGCTTAAGGTAAAACCAAACTAAAAATCTTTTAATGAAGAAGTATATATCTTCTCTACATAATCAAATGAACCACCATAGCCTGTAAAGAGACAATCGTGCATCTAGCTAGACTTCTTGAACCAAATTTCCTAACCCAACATACTAAAAGACAAAAAGATTTAGTGTAGGGTTTAAAGAATAAGAACTAATAACACCCCCTCCTACATGTTGATAAATTGCCTTAATGAAGTATTTAGGTAAGCAGACTAGTGTTAATGATGCCAAATTTGCATCTACTGAGTGAAGAATTGGTCGTCTGTAGCATCAGATTAAGTAATCCAAAACAAGCTAATGAGTAATTTGGCTTTGCTAGGAAATAACAAGTAACTATTACAATATAAAAGAAACATAATTTTAATAAATGCTTCATTGACATTGACAAAAGTATAATCACTAAAAGAAAGAACCTTTGGTCTTTGACTAGGTATCCCCACAGACACAACTAAAAGACTAACTTTCTCAACCTATGTGGTGGTTGGGATGGGACAAAACAATCTTTAGGAGCCAAAACATGTACATACCAAAGTGTTTGTAAATTAAATCCCAAGTACCAACGTGTATAATCAAAAGAATAAATTTACTTATTAATGACAAAATAATAAGCATATGGCCTTTACTTTATCCACTAACAGATTCTCTCCTTCAAAGGTGATAAAAAGAATGTTAAAAATAGAGCACAATGTGTTGGATTGGATATTCTCTAAATGCGGGTTTAGATTTAACTCAACTCTATAAAACCAGTTTCCACCCACTTATATACTTTAATTTAGTCATATCTCAAAAAGATGTGGATTTCCAACACATCTCTCACATATTGAGGATGAGACATCTCAAGCGTGAAACTAAATATTTTCAAATGGTTTGACAGTTGTTTGATAATGGCCCAGTACTAACTTTGAATGACTATTCTATATCATGTTACTTTAACAGCACATGCCCTTATCAAGCTTAATACTAATTAGCACATAGCTAGATAGTTACAAATATCAAATTCTTAGCAATTTTTCACCCTATAACTTAAGATCATATTCTATTTTACAACTTCATCTCCTTTACGTTCTGCAAATTATAGCAGTTGATGGCAGATAAATGTGGGGCGGCCACCTCCAGAAAACACTATAGTGGGATGGCAGAGTGACCACTATTATACTTACTTTTTCTGTATTCCTATTTTGATTTTTTTTTAACAATATACATATAACATATATATATGTGTGTGTGTGTGTGTGTTCATACAGAATTTTTTACACTTTCGCATCTATATAATTGTATTATATAAAAATATTATATTATTTTTTTACTTGTTACTATATTACTTAGAACTTGTTGTTATTATTATCTAATTTATTATATTGTATATTTTTTTATCTAGTTTTTATAACTATTGTTATTTAATTTATTATATCAAACATAATTTTTTATTAGGTTTGTCATTATAATTTATTTATTACATTAATAGAGTATGCTTTAAGTAGTTTTTCATATTTTATAATACTATTATATTTTTTATTATTGTTCTTATTATTTAGTTTTGTGTTATTATACATTATACTTTATTTTTATTACTATTACACTTATTACTATTATTCAGTTTATTATAGTTATGTCACGTTTTACACACAAAAACAAAGAAAATAGTTGTTGGACAGGCCAACAATTCAAAACAGAGACAAGAGTAAAAAAACACTGAAAACCTAATTCTGACCCAACCCATCAGCTGCTATTAGCTAGAGCAGCCTCAAACTAGTAAGGGAATGCAACAGCAATAGTGCCCAACAACAGCAAAGGTCACAGGAAAGGTTGCAAACCGATGTCCAACAACGGCAAAGCTGCAGAGCCTTGCGTGTTGAGAGTGCAAACAGAGGAACAGTAGCGAGGCCTGCAATTTTGTATGATTTACCCTGTGAATGGCACAGTAACAGCCTCAACAGCCAGGACATCCATGTGTTTTATGACGAGTGCCTTGGGAGCAGCAAGGGGCTGCTCCACTCCCACCCTGTAATTGCAACGCAATTGCACACAATTGACTACTATGCTGCAAATAGTGATCATTTTCACAATGTACTTTAAGCCTACAAACCTCCAGAATACATTAAAGCTATAAGATTCTCAGCATATCTCAGCCTGAGAATAAGTGTCACGAACTTCCCAATTAGGACATTAATTAATATGTTATCAAGGTAACAAACATCATATCATCAGTCTGTAGTCAAAAGTAACCTGTAGCCAGAGTTGTGATTGAACACTATCCCGTGATCCAGCAACTGCAGTAGATGGTACCTTTCTGCCAAGTGCAGGAATGTTGGAAGGAGCCGGTGTACCCCAATAATCCATTCCTATATTTAAGTTTGTTGTGGGACCAGGAACAGCTCCAGGAGCACCACCTGCAGAGATAGGTATGATAGGCACATTCTGATTGACCACTGTAGCTGGCGTACTTAGGCCCCCATTTTGAGAAGTATATGCTGAAGTCCCATTTTGAGATGGTTCATCTGTAATTCAATAGAGAAGGTACATTTCAGCTGACGCATGCAAACATTATAGGTTAACATATGGCAATACACCAGAAAGTCATAAGCTATATTGAAACAGAAGAAGTAAGCACGCCAAACCTTCAAAAGAATCCTGCCTGCCCCCTGATTTCATTTGAGAGTCCTATGAAAAAAAAGGAATAAAAACTAAAATACCAATCATAATAATAATTACCCAACACAGAATTTGTTTAGGGTATTATTCAAAAAATAATCAATTGTGCCCCCACAAACAGGAGCAGCATGAGCTATCCGACCAACACCCAAGTCATACTCTTCACCCAATATCTGATGTCTAAACATGGTTGACATTTATAAATTATGTATATAATTTATCTGATAAATAGACATCAAGAAATAAAATTGAACATCCATCGGTACTTCACGGCTTATGCTGTTTTACAACAAAAAAACTTGTACAGAGCCTGGTAATACTTTTTTGTTTTATACAATAACCTTACCCCTTTTAATAATATCCTCCAATATCCTTGGTCTCCCCACTCCAACTCCACTTATAGTCTCATAGTCAACCCAAGTCTAAGTCAACAAGGAGAAATGTCTTAAGCTGTTATATGTTGATCACCAAGAAGAAAAACATCGAACAGCCAAAACCATTGAAGACTGATGCATCCCCAACCGTTACTGTCACTATCTACAGAGACCGTTGATGATGACAGTCGCAATGAATGGTGATACAAGCCTAGTTGATGGCGATGTGAGCGTCAACAATAGTATGAAGAAGTAAGTTTAAACTTAACTCATTCTCACAAAATCAGCTTGTAAGGTGAGAATTGTCTCCACTTATATACTATAAATTAGTCTTAATTCTAGTCGATGTGGAATTTCCAACAAATAATAACGAGAGTGTTGAGATGGCTGGCAACTACAACACAAGTATTGCAATGGTCGACAACAAAAATACACTGTGATGGCCACCAACAACGATGGGAGTATTGTGATGGACAATGATAGTAATGCAATGTTGATGATGACCACAACTGAGTATAGCATGTTACACAAGAAGTTTGGTTCTGATTTTCAATTGAGAACCATAGGTGAAGGGTTGTCCTTTTAATTTTTTGGTGGGTCTCTACAAACCTGACCTGGAGATCCCAACTACATGAGTTGGGTAACTCAAACTGGGTAACAAATCCTGAGGCTGCACAAACGCTGTCAGGACAACATGATGCACAACTTCCCTATTTCACCATGTGTGTGTTTCTCGCTTGCTTGGGTCTCCCATACTCACAAGATCATGCAAATTTGTGAATATACTCACAATTTTGACAACATTGGCAAAATACATGCATTTAGGGCTAAGTCATATGTCTCTAGTAAGCAGATATAAGGAAAATCCTTAATCTCACCTCGATGAGTTCCTTCTCATACTAGTAGTTACCCGACAATACATGTCTTCATATAGCCCAAACATAAGTAAAGTGAATACCTTTCTTTTCCAAAAGCCTTCCACAACACTTCTCAAGTCACTCAATCATATGCTTTTTCCAAGCTAATAAAAAAGCAGACATAAATCTCATTCTTTGCATTCATATCTGGCCAAGATCAATCCTTTGAAAATAAATAGCTTTGAATGTGCACCTTTTCATGTAAATACAAATTGATTCCCCGCATTCTAGCCACTCATAAGTTTTATCCCCTTGTAGTTTACACAAACTTTGGTAACAAGCTTTTAATAAAATACATAAGCTCTCTTCATTTTCTGAAAACTGCAATTCACCACTTATATTCCATAATTTTGAAAACAAATAAATACAGAAGTTGTTGACTGTCTTTGCCCTCACAAGATCAACTATATTAGGGAAATTACAGTTCTTATTCAGAATAATAGAATAAAAGCTTGTCAGGATAGCAATTGGACTGGGATTATATTTAGGCAGTATAGAAGGAGCTATAGTATTCTATTTGGTAATATATTCTTTTCACCACTTTTACATTTATCCTCCTTAAAACTTTAGGTGGATGTGTGACCATGCTAGAGAGGACAAGATATAGAATGAGTACATTTACATATGAGAAAATATTGATGAGGTATTGATTGTGGAGGAGATGACAAAAAAATTAAGTTAAGTTTGTAAGATGTAAAGATGACCACTGGAAGCATTGGTGAAAAGTGTATATCATTGCTTTTAGTCCAATGAGAAGATGCAAATACCGAGGAGGACATTAGAAGAAATTGTTAAGAGGAATCCCATAACGAATAATATCCCAGAGAATTTGGTCTTTAATCAAGCCCAATGACATGCAATCCATGTAACCTAGTTCAATAACTTTGTTGTTGTTATTGTATATTCCTTAAACCGTACAATTACTGCAAACTAAATATTAATGGATGCATATTGACAACATAGCAAACTGAAGAGGACTGTCCCAGAACTTACATTTTGAGAATTTGCATCACTTCCTTCACTGGTGCCTTCCCCTTCACTTGCACTATCACCACTACAAATCCAATATTTCTTATCAGCACAAGTCACTCGTATGCAAATGCAAATGGCAAGGCAACATACTCAACAGGCTTAGAAATATAAACAATGCCAAACCTAATATTATACTCAGAATTATTTACAAGAAAATACAGCCATGGATAAAATTATTTATGTCAAATAACAGTGTAGGGAACATCAAAATCGGGAAGTGAGTGACTACTGTTTCTATCCCGAATCAACAGTACATGATATTTGTAAAAAGAATGGATGCATTATTTCATGTAGCATAGAATCTTAAAATCAACAATTTGGCAATAGGTTAGACATTCAGAAGTAAAAATTGTTCCTTTCTTTGAGTGCTTTGATTCAAATAATAGGGTACATAATTCAACAAGATTGATCAACACAACACATCTTACCTCTTTGAATGAATTCCATTAGCAGATGTGCCTGTTGTTTTACCATGTTCATTATTTTTCCCTGTGATCATATTCAAACTACCCAAACTTCCTTTTGATCTTTTGATTGGCAATTTTTCCTTCACCTCAGGAGGCTTACCATCAGCTTCCATGCTGCCAGGAGTGTTTCCCTGCATGCAAACTAATAAATTATTTTTCCTTACTTGGATAAGGACACATTCTGCACAGAAAAGGGAAAAGACAGAGACAAAGAGAAGGTGAGAATGAGCATAAAAACAGAAGGGGAAAACTCACTGAAGCCTCAGCAATGCCATTTGGAGAAGGCATAGCAAAGGGACTAAAAGGATAAGATCCCTGCATAAATTTGAGACAAAAGTAGTTGATCAGCTAATGATTCAATGTGATGACTTCAAGAAAGCACAGTTATACAAAGAATACCGGAGGCATGGATGGATGAGCATAAATGCCACCAGGAGGATACATTGCAACATATGGATGTGGTGGAGTACCATAAGGAGGCATAAATTGCTGCAAATAAAAATTTCATTAATGAACCAAAGAAAGATTAAGATAGAACTTAAATGAGATAATTCATATTGTCAGTGAAGTGTAGACTTGATGTAGAGTAGACACGGTATTGAACAATAGGAAGAACAAAAAATGATAAGCAAAGAAGACCAATCAAGGACCAAAATCTACAGAGTTCATTTGCAGAGGCAAGAATGGTTTGTGTCAACTCCTAATTAGGACATTCAAGCCAGCCATTTTTAAAACATAAAGTATCCTGATGCACAAAACTTTAACAGAATAATTTCACTTAAGTTAAACATGAAAGGAATTCAGAGCACCATTAATCACAATAAATGCATATTGGAGAAGCAAGTATTTCCCAAGAGATACTATCCATAACCATAAGCAAGTCTCAAGTTACTATAAATTTACCAAACAGCAATTTTACACGCGACCAACCACCACTACCATAGCTGTGTTCCATCTGAATAATTATAACAGTCAACAAAGACCACTAATAAATCCATCATTGTCCACCACACCACTAACCAGCCCATCATCATCAGTGCCATTACCAGAGTATAAATGATATGCCACAACACAAAAAAGGGTAAACAGCGAATTCAGCTTCACAGGCCAACAACTAAAAATGTATAAAAACCCTTCTAATTCATGAATATGATCAGGATCAAACATGAATATACATTTGCTAGCTTCTAGCTGCAATTAAAAAATGAGGTAAATTTAGTTTTATTAATGTTCTTCCACATTCTGTTTACTGATAATTGTTGATTAGAATAACTACAAAATATCTCATAATAACATTATTGTATCTTAAAGTTAGAGTTTCTTAGATCATCTTTTATATTTCATGATTTGCTTCCTTGTTTAATAAAGATCAGGGATCTAATATTGGTTTAAATTAATAGGGATTAGGGCCTACTATTTTTTTATTACATCAAAACCATATGATTTTCCAATTCTTCACTTCTAAAATCTCATACTTCCTAGTACCCTACATAAAACCCTAATAATTTCACCATGGTCATCAAAACCATCTTTCATGACCTAGTTCATCAGGGTTATGCTATTTTCAGTGACTGTCAGTTATCATCCTCTGCGATGTTTTTTGGAACAACCTTTCTCCCTCACAGTCATGTCACAGTTGTCAATGGTAGCCAACCCTCCAAAGTGCTGCAGATGACCTGCTACTGATGCAGGCTTGCCATGATGCCTGCTCAATGCTCACACTCACACAACCAATATTTCACTGTTCCAAAATCTATACCCCTCCTTCCATCAGCCACCATCTTGGTTAACATGTGGTCTGTTATTCTCTCTTCAGATATGGTCTCACCTTGACCAACCAGATACCCTTTCTCTAAAGGTCTTTGTTTTGAAGTTACTGTATCATATTTGACATCCTTTATTTACGCCATCTGGTCTGGGCACTATCACATTTGTTTTCCACCTCCAAGACCTTGTTTAGCTACCTTTGGGCTCCAATGCTGTGTTTGGCACTCAAATTTGGTGTTTTGCATTCATCAAGAATTTGCTATTTCAGCTGGCTTGGCTTGATTCTTGGAATTCTTTGTGTGGTTATCTCTGGTTTTGGCTGTTAGGCTCTTTTTGGATGTTTGTTTTTGTTATACTGACTTTTCTACCAGTTGATGACTTCTTTTTCAGCTAATGATCATGTCAGCAGTGACTTTGTACTGATGGGTGGTGACTTTCTTACTGCGATTCCTCAGGTGATTGGATTTGGTCAGGACTCACCAGCCCCAAATATGATTTGTAGGTCATATTTCCAAGTTTTTAAGGTCTCCAAAGTTTTTATACAGTATGTTATAGAAGTTAAAGTTTTTTCCATGTATAACTACTAGCCAGAAAATTTCTGCTAACGATCACCCCCAACAAAATCTCTTCTTCTTTGGTCATGTGACTCTCCAACAGCTTTTCAACCTGAGGATTGCTCCAGCCGCCTTGATAAGTTATATTACCAGTTATACTGATCTCCAACATCTCCAGCATTACAAAGACCAGTTTATATTTCTTTCTCTGTTTTCTTTTCACAGTTTCATTTGTAAAAAGCTTAAGACTTTAGCTAGAGAACAATTAGAATTAGAATATCTAGAAAATATCTCAACATTATTATTCTTAGAAAGTGAACTTTAATCTTTAATCAACCTCACAAAATTGGATTGCAAGATGGGGTTTGTATCCACTTATAAACTATAATTTAACCATATCTCTAGTTGATTAGGGATCTCCAACAATTATTACATGAACAATGGCATAATTTAAAATATCCTAAAATTCGTCTTCAAGCTTCATTGTATTTCATTATTTGTTTTGTTACTCGATTAGAATTACAAATCTAGTATCAGCACTAATAAAAGTTATTGCTTTGTATTTTTATATATTAATATATTAATTCATATTATACACTTGCTTATCACCTCTCTTCTGCCTACCCTATCTAAATCCCTATAAACTTCATCATAGCAATAGCTCAAAGAGAAGGGGGAGTTAATATTAAATTATTTTCAACATTTTTCCTCTGGCCACAGCTTAAGTATGGTCCAGTTAGGTTTTAGATTTTTAAACATTAACATTATCATGTAGACGGGATTGGTATTTATAATATAGGTAACAATTACCTGGACACCCCACATATAAGGGTGAGCCTGTGGACTTGATGCCAAGAAACCGTGTGGAGGTATAGGAGAATATGCCTAGAAAATAAGGAAGCTGGGTGAACCAAAATTCAATCTTGACAATAATAAAAATGACATGCCATTAATGCCACAAAGACTGTTTCATTAGAAACCTGGAATCCAGGCCAATCAGGATTAATTGTTCCAGTAGCCGTGGTTGAAGACTGCTCCTGGAAAAACAACAATTTTTTGCCGTCACATCACACCAAATGTACTAACCATTAAGCATCAATGGAGATAACATAAAGAAAGTTATACCTGTGACGTAGGTGGTGGCGTCTTTGACTCCTTCTCTTTTGGAGTTTTATCCATCTCGCTGCTGCCCATCTAATATCAGTGTCTTAAAAATATAAACTAAACCATCCTGCACCAAACATAACTTTCATTAAAAGACAGCCTCAAAGACACCATTGTCCTTCGAAACTTACAACCAAATCACTGTAAAGTTGAGCAAGTTAGAAAAAACACTTGAATCACAAGATTTTTATATTGAATTAGTCTACAAAATCATTAAATCGCCAATTATCAATTGTAAGAATAGGAACCAACCAAGGCACTATTCCTTTTTTCCCTCCCAATCCATGGAAAGCTAGGTCAAAATCCAACTTCTAATGGTGCCCTGGGTTATCTTATCTCCAAACCATAGATGGTGCAAGTTCTGCTCAACTCTACGATAACACTACAGCATTAATCTCCACCAAAATTGACAAAGCAACAATTACTAGAGCTCAGAAAACCAAGATAAAACCAAGAAAGAAAGTGAAATTCATGCATCTCAAAAAGCTAGCAATATGAACAATTCAATTTAATTCGAGCTGAGAATTTTCAAATTACCACTCAGAGAGAGACTGTGGATCCTTCAAAGCTGGAGCAGAAGCAGAACAAAAGCTGATCTGCCGAGGATTACAAAAACAAACGCAAGAAGCGACAATCAAATGCTCAGAATAAAATTGTGAAGAAAAATGGATTTAGTGGGTAGCACGAAGGATATTCGGGGAATTTTATTTAGGAAATACAGAGAAAAAAATGATCTAGAATTAATTTAGAAATGGATGAGAAGGGAACAATGAATTAGGGGCAGATCAAAAATTAGGGTTTGTTTGGTTAAGGTTAATGTTTGTGTTGTTTGGTTTTGGGTGTTCACGGAGAGCAACCCATGGATCGTCGTACGGTGTCGCTGTCCAGTGAGATTTTCGTTCCCATTTTGCACAGTTTGTGAAATCCCCATTTACTCCCTATGCCCACAGTTTCTCTTCTTATTTTTTTGTTTTTTTAGCATTATATTTTTCGTCTTTTTTTTCATTATTGATATTTATTTAAAGTATTTTTTTTAATTTGTTTTCTCTATTAATCTATCACTTTAATTTTGTATATATATTTCAACATTTTTAAAAATAATATTAATTACTAATATAGTAATATATCACCATATAGTTTGTTTAAATTAATTCTAAAATGTAATTATATGTTTTAAAAACATTTATTATGATTAATCTCAAATAATATAACTTATGTATTACTCCAAAATATTTATCTCCTTAAAATTAAAAAATTAGAGTATTTTCAAATTATTTAACAAAAACATTTTAAGATTTTTAAATTTCTTATATCTTTCTATTAAGGATGTGGTGTCAAGATATAATTTATTACAAACTAGTGCATACTTTTAATTTATTAAAGGTACAATATAAGTATTTATTATGTATAACTAAATTCATAATAAATAAAAGTTTTATAAAGATTGTATTATAATTAGCAGCATCTTTTTTATGAATATTTTGATTTAATCTCTTATGATAAAAATACGAAAAAAAGAATTAATTTTTTAAGAAATTAAAATTAATTTAAAGAAAAATTTAAATATATATATATATATATATGAGTCAACTTGTAACTTGTGCATCTAAACTTTCAAGAAGATTAACTTTAACTTATAAATAAGTTAATTTTATTTTTTTCTAGTATATCTTTCCTGAAAGAATGACTTTAAGAAAAACATAATAATAATTCATATTTTTAATTAATAATAATAATTATCATGTTTTTATTATAAAAGAAATTATGGAAAGCAATGGCTTGTATTTTTTAACCGGATTATCAATGTCATACTTAAAAAATATATACTTTATTATTTATTTTTCAGCCGCACGTATAAAGTTTGTGACCTACCAAATGATAAAAATGAACGTAAAAAAATAAAATAAATGTAAAAAAATAAATATAGCCGGATTAAACTTTTTTACATGAAATTAAAGGGCTTTTCTAGAAAATTATATAATTGATTATGTCAAAAAATTATGGATAACTTTTTTATGATAAAAGAACTAATGAATCCTTTGTGTTTTAATTACTTAAAAAATATATTGTCATGTATGATTTATTTTTTATAAATAAATTAAATTTATTTTAATTAAAAATTTAAATTTTCATATTATATATAGTAGTTTATTACACAAGCTTTCACTGAATATTTTATCTGAAATAAATAGCTAAAAAAATTGTGGTACATTTTTTCTGAAATACATATTAAAGTTTTATTTTAATATTTAAAGTAAGAACATTTTTGTTGTATATCTCGACAAATATTGTGTTGGTTCATATAACAAATTTATTAGGAATTCTTACTTCCATAAATTGTTTTATATGTTCCATGGAAATTTGATTTATAAACAATATTTTAAAAAAAAATTAAAAAACAAATTACCTACAAATTTTATAATTTAAAAGTTTTTTAAACTTTTGAATATATTTTTTCAGTTTTTTATTTTTAAATTATACAAATTTAAAAGTTATTTTATATATAAAAAAAAACACTTTTAGATTACAAAGTCACAAGTATTTTTCCTGAAAAAACAATTTTTAAATTTTGTAATATAATTTTTTTTTAATTAACGACACGTTATTTTTTAAATTTATTAATAAAACAACAAATAAATAAGAATAACAACAAAAATTACAATAAGAAAGAGATACACAACTTTAAGAACTTTAAGTAGTAGCTATTACGACAAAAGAAAGTTTTACTAAGAAAAACACTTTTATCTTTTAACCATCTTATAAGGGTTGTGTTAAAATTATAGGAATAGAGAAGATATCCACTTATTTTTTCATAAATAATTTCATCAATTTATTTTTTAGTAAATAACTAGTTTTTAAAAAATAGGTTAAAATAACAAAGGTTTTATCTATATTTTTACTCTTGTACACCTACAATTATATAAAATGATAAGATTATTTTATTTATTTCTCTCTCACTATACTTCACTGTCACAACTACAAAAATTGTATTTTAAAAGGTATTATATATATTTTGAAATTTTTATTTTAAAAGTATTGTTCTTACAAAAAGGACCAAGAACACTCGAACTGAAACAACAAGATGGCCTCTTACACAAATCTTCTGATTTCGGGCTATACTCTCGGTTTTCTATTGGGCTGGATTATTTCTTGGGCTGGACTCTCAACTGGGCTAGACTCGCGGTTGTTCCTCTCGGCTGCTTCTCTCGGCTATTCATCTCGGCTGCTCCTCTCGGCTGTTCATCTTGGCTGCACCTCTCGGCTACTCCT